>Ga0265294_10002613_pt1 | contig 23572 bp, 29 predicted proteins | sample MunlanPumphouse3_FD_192504 | JGI IMG/M metagenome (GOLD analysis project Ga0265294, IMG submission 192504) | Groundwater microbial communities from a municipal landfill in Southern Ontario, Canada - Pumphouse #3 | ecosystem: Environmental > Aquatic > Deep subsurface > Groundwater | place... | reverse complement strand
TTGGTCGGATGTTATCGGTCATCGAGACAAGCATCTGCGTCGCGGTGATCACCGGCCGGCCCAGGATGTTTGCCATCTGGATGATCTGCTTCTGCACCGCAGGGACATCCTCAATCGGGGTCTGGACGCCAAGATCACCCCGGGCGATCATCACGCCGTCGGTCTCCCGGAGGATCTCATCTATGTTTGCAAGCGCCTCCTGCCGCTCGATCTTCGCTATCACCCGGATGGTCTTTCCCGCCTGGGCTGCATGCTCCCGCGCCCGCCGGATATCCCCCGCCCGCTCGATGAACGATATCCCGAATGTATCGATCCCCTCAGAAAGACCGAAGTCGATGCATTCAAGGTCCCGGTTGGTCACAGCACTGAGCGCAACGATCCCTCCACCACCCACGAGGCTTACACCTTTGCGCGAGAGCACCGTGCCGCCGGCGATGACCGTCGCCCTGACATCCTTCCCGGTGATCGTATCGGCCCTGAGCTGGAGGAATCCGTCGTTGATGTAGATGGTGCTCCCCTCTGAGACCAGATCCGGGAACTGCTCGAAGTCGACAGGTATCCGGGAGGGGTCGTCCGACGATTTAGCGGCGGTGAGGGTTATGACCTCGCCCTTCAGGAGTTCCACAGGTTCCTTCGCAAGGTCGCCGAGCCGGATCTTCGGGCCCGGGAGATCGACCAGGATCGTGACCGGAAGCCCGACATCCTCGGCCGCCATCCTGATGTTGCGTATGTTCTCTCGGTGCTCATCAAACGTTCCGTGGGAGAGATTGAGTCGCGCAACGTTCATGCCGGCCTGGATCAGGTCGGTGAGTACTCTCAGGGAGTCTGACGCCGGTCCAATGGTGCAGACGATCTTGGTCTTGTTGCCGGGCAGGGTCATCCGCTTCCGCCGTGCCTGTTCTGATATCCGTTGCAGAGTCTCTTCGAGCATCATATAGTAACCTCCGGCATGGCACCCAATTAATCTTCTCACGCAATTGCAAAAGATCGATATCCAGAGCCCTTTAGCTCAAAATTCGGCTCATAGCCAGTATCAGGGCTCACCGGTCAATACGCTGTGACCGCTGTATCCATACACCCCGTCTCACCGCCGCTCATGCCCGCCCCGGTCGGAAGCATGATCGGAGATCGACCGCTCGATCCGGTCGACGAGCTCAGCTATACCCTTTGGGGGAGGGCAACGGTCGATGATACCCCTATGGGCAAGCTCATTGGAGAGAGCAAGCAGGGCAGGCGGTCTGAGTCGGGCGGCCGTCAGGAGATCGGGATCTGAGAAGACTTCCTCCGGGGCCCCCCGGGCAAGAACCCGCCCTCGCCCCATGAGGATGACTGAGTCGGCCCAGCGATAGGCAAGCTCGACATCGTGGGTGGAGAGGAGGACCGTCCGGCCACGTGAGGCGAGATCATCGAGGAGATCCATGACTTCTCCGGAGGTTGCGGGGTCAAGGGAGGCCGTAGGCTCATCAAAGACCAGGACCTCCGGGTCCATCGCAAGGATACCGGCGATTGCGACACGTTTCTTCTCTCCACCAGAGAGGAGGTGAGGTGGCCGATCTTCGTAACCCTGGAGCCCGACGTGGTCGAGGGCGTCCCTGACAGCCCGCCGAACGTCATCAGGAGGGAGGCCAAGGTTCACCGGTCCGAATGCCACATCCGCTTCGACCGTAGGAGCTATGATCTGGACATCCGGATTCTGAAAGACAAATCCGACCCGCCTCCGAAGATCGCGGAGGCTCTTGCTGTCGTAGGCGAGTGGCCTGCCCGAGAACCTGACGACACCAGAGTCAGGCCTTAATATACCGTTCAGCATCAGGAGGAACGTCGACTTCCCGGCGCCGTTTGGACCTACGAGAGCCGTCCTGGATCCGGCAGTGATCTCCATACTCACCCCAGAGATGGCCTGCGTTTGGCCGCCCGGATAGGTATAGGCGACGTTCTCGATCGTAAGGAGAGGAGTCATATGAACTGCAGACTTCCGGTCTTGAGAGATACGGCAAATACAGTCCCAAGGTAGATCAGGGTAGCGATGAACGAACGGGGTGAGACTGATCGGGAATACCCAGGAGTACTGAACGTACCACTGTAACAGCGTGCATCCATCGCGAGAACCAGTGCTTCACCCCTATCAATGGTGCGGAGAAAGAGTGCTCCTACGAGCATCCCGAGAGAGTTCACCGACTCGATAAATCGACCGTAACCTAGCCGCATCACCTGAGAGCGGTAGATCTGGTCTGCTTCCGCAATGAAGATGAATATGAAGCGGTAGATGAGCATGGCGAGATCGATCAGGACGGTCGGCACCCCGATCTTCTTTAAGAGGGCGAAGACCTCGGTCATGGGCGTTGTGAGCGCAACGAAGAGGAGAGCACACGTGCCGCCGAAGACCCGCGCAAGAAGGAGTATGGCGAGGTTTGCACCACCGACCGTGATCGCAAGAGGGAGGAAGGGGACCTCAAAGAGGACAGGTCCACCCCCTGTGATGAAGAGTATGACGATGACGCTCATCATCGCAAACGAGACTGGAATGAGGAGGGTACAAGCATAGACTCGGGGAGGGATGCGGGCGAGGATGAGGATTGCGGCGCTGAGTGAGACCGCGACCAACAGAGGGGCGATCGGGCCGGGCGATGATGTGCAGAGAAGTATACTTGCAAGCCCAAGGAAGAGTTTGAGGCCGGGGCTGATCGATCCAAGCCTGTTTGTCCGGGCATAGCCATCAAGCGTCTCGTACACTCCCGAATCGACCTCCTATCCACTTTACCTGACGATCTAGGTGGCCTTTCTGCCCCCCTGCCAGTAGCCGAAGACATACCCGATCGTTATGGCGCCGATGGCGGCCTGTAGCGCAAAGAGGAGGGACTCGATCTCACCACTTGGAGGCTCCCAGAGGGGGTCGATCCATGGCTCGTAGCCAGAGGCCTCGATCAGATCAGCGGCAGCGTCATCGGCCCCTTCCCAGGCCTCTTCCCCGGCGGCCTGGATCGCGGCATCCTGGGCGAGGAACATACCGACAAATGCGACGATGAGTATGGCGACCGCCATCTCCATACCGTACTTCATACTGCAGCCTCCCGGAGCCTTCGGATAGCACTCTCTGAGAGGAGATTTAGACGGGTGAGGATCTCAGGCTTGAGCTGGACGATGTACTTGAAGACCAGCGCGATGACCGCACCCTCAATGATGGCAAGAGGGATCTGAGTGACTGCAAAGACTGTGGCAAATGCCGAAAACGCTCCGACAAACCCCGCAGTCCCAGGGAAGGCAAGCGCGAGCTGGATCGATGTGACGACATACGTTGCGAGATCGGCGAGCGTTGCGGCGACAAAGACCACCGCATAGGTGCCTGCGCCTACACGGGTCCCGACCCTATAGATGAGGTAGGCAACGGCCGGGCCCGCGATCCCCATCGAGAAGACATTCGCTCCAAGCGTTGTTATCCCGCCGTGCGCAAGGAAAGCCGCCTGGAAGACGAGAACGATAAGGCCAAGGACCCCGGCGATGCAGGGACCGAAGAGGATGGCTCCAAGCCCGGTGCCCGTGGGGTGGGAGCAACTCCCGTTGAATGAGGGAAGCTTTAGTGAGGAGAAGACGAAGATGAACGCGCCTGCAACCGCAAGGAGCGGCAGAGCTTCACGTTTCTCTCGCACAAGTCTGTTCAACTGATAGATCCCTATGATGATGAAGGGCAGGGAGACGAGGAACCAGATCTCCCACCAGGGACTCGGTAAGAATCCTTCCATGATATGCATAGCTCGGTTCACCTCAGATCGGTCATGTCAGCCGACCAATCATAATTAATTGATATACTACAAATTTACTTGATATAACCAGGTTAGCAGAAGGCATATTTATGATATGCGGTATCCAACATTACAGCCACGTTATGCGCCCAATTCCACGTATCACCGTCGCCGGAACCCACAGCGGGTGCGGTAAGACCACGCTTGCAAGCGGCCTGATGGCAGCGCTCACCGCCCAAGGCCTGATGGTCCAGCCCTTCAAGGTGGGCCCGGACTTCATCGATCCCACGCACCACTCGGCCATCTGCGGTCGGACGTCGCGCAACCTCGACCCGTTCATGATGGGGGAGATGGGCGTGCGGGAGACGTTTACCCGGGCCGCGGCCGGAGCAGACATCGCTGTCATCGAAGGAGCGATGGGCCTCTACGACGGGCTTGAGGGGAGCGATACCGCGAGCACCGCCCACGTCGCAAAGATACTCAGCGCCCCGGTCCTCCTCGTGGTGGACGCCGGGGGCGCATCACGGAGCGTGCATGCAATTGTCCGCGGATACGCAGGGTTTGACCCGGGGGTCAGGGTCGCGGGGGTCATATTCAACCGGATTGGGAGCCCACGGCACCGAGCCTTCATCGAGACCACGAAGAGCATCCCGGTCTGCGGTTGGATCCCCCGGCGGCAGGATCTCTCGGTCAGGAGCCGGCACCTCGGGCTTGCTCTGGCAGACGAAGATGATACCATGTCCCGGTTCGGAGCGGTGGTTGAGGAGGCCTGCGACCTCCCCGGGATCCTAGGCCTTGCACGGTCGGCCCCGCCCCTCCCAACACCGCCGGATCTCCCGGACCGGCCGGAGGCGCGGGTGCGGATCGGCATCGCGAGCGATGCGGCGTTCTCTTTTTACTACGCCGACAACCTCGATCGACTCGTGCAGGCGGGGGCAGAACTCGTCTACTTCTCACCGATGACCGACCGACTCCCGGATGTGGATGCGGTCTATATCGGGGGTGGCTACCCAGAGCTCCACGCAGAGGCACTTGCCGCCTCCCGGTGCCGGGAGGATCTGCGGCGGGTGGTCGACGACGGCATGCCGGTCCTTGCTGAGTGCGGCGGACTCATCTACCTCTCAGAACGGCTCAAGACCACCGATACCGACCACCCAATGGCAGGGGTTCTCCCGGCATCGGCCGTGATGGCAGATCGAGTTCAGGCTCTCGGCTACGTCGAGGCCAGGGTGGTCGGTAGAACACCGGTGTTTGAACAGGGCGCCTCCTTCCGGGGCCAGGAGTTCCACTACTCGCGGCTCGATTGTGCTCCTGATGCGAGGTTTGTGCTGGAACTCTCCCGAGGTCGGGGCATCGTTGACGGCCGGGATGGCCTCATAGAGCAGAACGCTGTCGGCCAGTACACCCACGCCTACTTCACAGTCGGGTTTGCGGGGAGGTTTGTGCAGGCTGCCACAGCGTACCGGCGGACATGAATGGCTGCGCCTACCACCGAAGAAAAAGGAGTTATACGGTTGCATCCGCAGTGACGGCGATCGTCCCCAGAAATTCGGTCCCTTCTGCCCGGTAGGCGTAGTGGCCTGCTATGGTGAAGGTGTAGCTGATTGAGTTGCCCGGTTCGACCGCCCCCAGATCGACGGATCCGGTCGGCCCTGTGAACAGGATGGTCTGGTTCGTATCGGCGTCGTTGGTCCAGATCACTGTGGTGCCCACCGGGACGGTGATCACGTCCGGGCTGAACCCGCTTTCGGTGATCGAGATGGTCTTTGCACCGATCGGTGGCAAGGGCGGGGTTTCGGTCACATTCGTGACCAGGGTCCTGGTGGGGGTCTCTGCTACTGGCGAAGTCCTGGTGGCCACCGGCGTTGTGGGGATGGGGGTCACCGTCACGTTCTCCTCTGGCTGCACGCATCCCGCGATCATGGTGCTTGCGATCACCGCGATGATGAAGATGCCAGACACTCGCTTCATGGGTGGAGCGATGCCCCGCACGCAGATAAATTTTGCCTCGTGCGGGAGAACCGAGATACCGGTCATGACAGCGGCCTGCAGGGCAGGTGATCCCCTGCTTGAGGCATATCAGATGAGATCCGGTCAGCAGCACCACCCTCCCGGGAGTGAAGGATATCGCCCGAGCAGGGAGGGCATTTCCCCAAGGAAATGTTTTACCCCGCGCCAACCCAATGGATTTTTGCGACCCAAGATAGGGATGACTCAAAAGTCAAATCCGATACGGCGAGTATCAAATTTTTGTGATGTAGCAGGAGGTCAATGACTCACTCACCAGACAGATCTCCGGGAAAAAAAGAACGTTGATTGCCGCGACCGCTGAACAGATGAAAAAAGAGTGCCCTACCCGATATAATTGAGCTCCTCCTGGATCTTGGCCTCCTCGGCCTCCTGGATCTTCGCGATCGCCTGCTCCATATCCTCCGCCCGCTCCTGCAGGAAAGTGTGGTCGACCTCGATCCCGAGCAGGCTGGAAAGAACCGTAAGGAGGCTGTCCGCACTCCTTGGATCCACGATATATCCACTCGTCTCGCCCATCAGGCAGATCCCCTCGATCCCCCGCACCTCACCGAGACCGAGCAGGAGACCCGACGCCCCCACGATCATACCGCCCATCCCGGCGTTCTCAAACGATCCACCGGCCGCCTCCACCTCAGATCGGAGATGCTCCATATTGATGGCAGAAAAGATCCGCGGATTCTCGACCAGATGACCGACGCCGTAACCCCCGAGAGCGTAGATCCGCTGGACACCCAGATCTTCGGCGATATCCAGGTAACTCTCCGTCAGGATATAGTGTCCCTCCGCCGATGTGCTCTGGAAATCCCCTACCAGAAAGAGGATCGCCTTCCCATCCTTCTCACAGCGGTAGAGCTCGTTGCCGACCAGGTGGGCGACGCCCTCCTCATCGACGATCACCTGCGGCGGGAAGTGGAGCGAGTAGATCTCCGCTATCAACTCGCCCCCAAGCGCATCGATCAGGTGATCGGCGACCAGCTTCCCGACGTGCCCGACACCGGGCAGCCCCTCGATCAGGATCGAGGCCTCAATATCATCCTCCTGGAAAAAATTCACGGTGACGTGCTTCATCTTCGTATAGCCCTCCTGTATCTACCGTACCTATCCTCTGGTGAAAAGCGTGCCGGATGGGCCGTCCGCGTCGGCCGGCCGCAGACCGGGCAGATTAAACAGAGCGTGTATCGCCGATCATGCGGACAGCGGCGGATGCGTCTGCTCATATCTACTTATCCGGCCTTCTGTCTCCGGATGAATTTACCCGATCCGCCCGCCCGCTCGACCACGCCGATGGCAGCATTCGATGCCTTCTCGATCGCCCGCTCCGCCGCTTTATAGTCGGGTGCCGTCACTTTTATCCGGTACCTCGGAGCTCCAACGTAGATCAAGTCGATCTCAACGTTCTCGATCTTTGGCTGCGCACTCCGGAGCGCCCGGCGGATCACGTTGACCCCATCAGGCCGGGGCGAGACCATCTCAAGGTACCCCGTTATGGTCACCCGGGGAATCTTCACATTATCGCGTGCGACGGAGACGAGCGACTCCCGGATCCGTTCGTCAAGATCCAGCCTACCTGCCGCTTCACCGTCAGTGGTGACCATATCCTCGAACGCCGGGTAGAGCAGACCATATTCATGATATATGGCATCTTCGACGACCCTTTGGTCCACTCCCACCGCCTCAGCGGCGAACATCACCCACTTGGCAGCCTTCTGCTCATTCTTCCATTCGTGGATCTTCTCGCGCCGCTGGTGTTCGTTGACATCTTTTAACGAGAGATCGATGTGGCCGCGACCGGGGTCGACACCCAGGACCTTGCAGACGACTTTCTGCCCCTCGCGTATGTAGTCCCGGATATACTTAATCCAGCCCCGTGCTATCTCAGATATCGGTATGAGCCCTCTTCGCCCGCCGTATTCATCCAGGGTCACGAACGCTGCAAAATCTTTGACATCCACGACCGTGCAGACAACAAGCTCTCCTTCTTCGGGCCACTCCCTCTCATGCATAGAATAATCACTCAAGTACTGCCAGTATCTCAGCCTTTATATCTGCTTTCCCGCCACGGGGCTCTGCAAGGAGACGCCCGCAGACACCGCACTCCACAACGGTACTCGCCTTCTCAAAGACTATCTGTTCGTTCTCACAATCCGGGCACTTCACTTTCAGAAAAGCGCTCCTGTTCTCTCTCTTCAACCGGACCATAGTACTTCTTCACTCCGTCAACTCAAGCTTGCCGGCCCGGAATCCCGGCCGGAGATGCGCCTTCCCGCAGACCGTGCAACGATACTTTACATTGATCTTCTTTGTTGGTTTATCGCCGCCAGGCACCTTGCTGAACTTGCCCATATTGCCCACGGTACTCCTGCGCGCCTTCTGGCGATCGATCCAGTTGAAGTGGCGTAACCTGCCTCTCTTCACCTTCACGACCTCATGGATCTGGTGGTTCCTGCAGAACGGGCAGTACGTTCTGAACTTTGCTGGCATTTTCATGACAATATCCTCTACTCGGGTACCTATATTACTTGCTAAGCCTGATATTTAAGGCTATGTCGCGCTCGCAGAGCACGTCTGCATTGCTCTCCGGCAGGGTGACGATATCCCCCCGCATCAACGCGTAGACCCTTCCATCCACCCCCATGAACGGTTCGATATCCGAGCAGATGCGCACAAGAGCACAGGGAGATGCAACGGGGGTGGTTTCGGCCGGATCCCCGACCGTAGCGACATCGTCAGGTTCATCGACCGCATCAATACCGCTTCCACCGAGGAGATACTCCTCTCCGTGGACGAGCACCTCCCGACAGCCCTCGATGGCCTCGATGACCTGTGCGTACATCGCCCGTTCCACCGGGAGCATCTTCCGGGCCTCTTCCCTATCGAAGTACTGCCCCTCGATCTGCTGAAACGCAAGGTCGAGTATCTGCCGTGTCCGGAGCGAGAAGATCTCCTGCACCGTGTCGCTGACACTTCCGATCTCCTCGATGATCAGGCTTCCTGCACGGCTCTCGAGGGGTTTTTCGAGGCTGTAATAATCAGCCTTGAGCTTATCGACGTAGGCCCGGGCCTCTTCATAGAGGCGCGGATCGATATCAGAAAGCCTGCCGGTATGGTGCATGTTCAGGAGCGTCTGCCGCAGCTTTTCCAGAAAATCGGCAGCCATGTCTCAGGCACCTCCTGCGATCTCGGCTACATTTCGGCAGCAGAGGAAGACTGCGAGCGCTTCAGGCACATCCGTAGTCCCTGCCCTGAGCGTGTAGGTCCTTCCGAGTAGAGATGTGGTAACGTTCATCTTCAAATCCACCCGCACCGCTCGTTCGCCAAAGACCACCGCATCCACGAGCGGATCGAAGTCAGCGAGGTCCCGGATATCGAGGGGCACCACCCGCATCCCGCTACCGCCGTGCAGTGATCCCGGTGCCCGGATCAGGCGTTTGACGTCGGTCGTGACCGGTTCATCCGCACGCGCCCCTGCATCCCTGATCCGCTCCTCAAACCCTGGCGAGGTCAGGATCGCCTGGGCGACCCGATTCTGCAGGAGGACGCCGGGATCGCTTGCACGGACGGAGTCGAGGCTCGCAAGGAACTCCTTTCCCGTCCGCTTGCCGATCCCATCAAACCCGTCGATATACGCCGTCGCCTCAGCCGGGCTAAGACCCGCAAGCCAGGCGAGATGGTCCCGGAGGGCGCCCGCATACCGCCGCCGCCACCCGGTGGGGGGAGCGCGGGGGGCAAGCATCACGCCTGGATCGAGCCCGATACCGCAGACGTAATCAATGACCTCACGCCGCTCCGGGCTCCCCCAACCCCGGACAGCGATATCGGTGAGGTGGATGTGGTAGCCGCGTGCGCCTGAGAAGGCGATCCGTATGTGGTTGGAAGAGAACCCGAGTTCGTCGATCAGCATCTCGACCAGTTTCTCGGTCTCCTCTTTGACTCGAGCAAGCATCATAGCGTAGGCGCCACGAACAATCTGGTCGGCGTCGAGATCGAAGATCAGGTCGGCGCCTGCCCAATGTTTCTCGTTCATCGTCGGCGCCGACGGTGTCTGGTAGTAGGCGGTCGAGTAGTAGACGTGGGCGGGCACCAGACTCTTAACATAGACCACAAGCTCCCGTGGATCCACAAACGCCATGTGTCGCCGCATCCTGGCATCGGTCCCGGTATGAAAGAAGACGAAACCCCATTCGCGCTGCTCAAGGGAGGGCGGAGCGATGACATTCTGCCTCTGGTAGTACTCCGTGAACCTCTGTTTCACAAACTCGAGCGTCGCAGGCTTCATACGATCGTCTTGATCATGTATGGGCCCGCCCGCTCATATCCCTGTTTCCTGTAGTAGGGTCGCACCCCGACACCGCTCATAACCGCGAGCCGCGTAAACCCCCGGTCACGCGCCTCCTCCTCGGTGCGGGAGAGGAGCTGGACACCGAAACTGCGGTGTTGCCACTCATCTCCTTCCGCGGGAGTGCCGAGGGGGACCATCCCCCCATAGACATGGAGCTCGCGCAAGAGCGCCGCGCCGGAGAGCTCTTCGCGGAAGATCCGGTGCGGGAACCGTAGCCGCGCAAATCCGACGAGGGCATCCTCAGATCCGGCCTGGATGAACCGCTCCTCTCCACCGCAGGACTCGTAAGCGGTGACTGAGATCGTCGCTTCTTCAGGCGCAGGCACCCTGCCGACCTCCCGGCATCGGATGCACCGGCACCGCATCCCCTGCTCACGAAGATGCGCCGCCGCGAGCTGCCGGAAGTTACTGTGCCGTGAGCCCGCGACGATCAGCTTCGCCGGTATATCCCGCTGAACCCGCTGGAGCCGGAGGTACTCCGGGAGGAGAGACTTCGCGTAGGCGACAAGGTCGATGAGCTCATCTTCGTCGTAAGGCCTGTAGTCACCCCGCTTCCAGAGCGCCTCGATCTCCGATGCCGGCGTCACCAGGGTCGGATAGATCTTCAAAAAGTCCGGGCGGAACCGGGGATCGTCGAAGAGCTCCCGAAACATCCTCCGATCATCCTCCATACTCGCTCCAGGGAGGTTTGGCATCATGTGAAACCCCACCTTCAGTCCGGCGTCGCGCAGGAGGCAGTTCGCCTCGACCGACTCAGCGACCCCATGCCCCCTCCGGTTGTAGTCGAGGATCCGGTCGTCCAGGTGCTGGACGCCGAGCTCCACCTTGGTCACCCCCATCCCGAGCATCTGGTTGATATGGTCCTCCCGGCACCAGTCCGGTCTCGTCTCAAACGTGGTCGCGACGCACCTGACCGCGGAGCGTTCGTTCGCGGTAAAGATCGCCTCAAGGTCAGGTCTTGCCTGCACGAGACCTGCCCGGGGATAGTCGTTCATCGCCTGCACGGCGGCCCCGACGAACCACTCCTGGTACTCGAGCGGTCGGGCGGTCATCGTCCCGCCCATAACGATCAGCTCCGCCTTATCGACGTGATGGCCGAGCGCCTCGAACTGGCAAAGCCGCGCCTGCACCTGTTCGTAGGGGTCAAACGCATGTTCCCGGGCCCGGAGCGCCGCCGGTTCCTCTCCCGTGTAGCTCTGGGGGGAGGCAAACGGGTGCTCCGGCCCACCCGGGCAGGGGAGGCATCTCCCGTGGGGGCAGGGGTAGGGTGAGGTCATCGCCGCGACGGGCGCCACACCAGAGAGCGTCCGAGTGGGTTTCACCTGGAGGATCGGTCGGAGGCGTTTGTGCTCCTCCGGAGTGGCTGCAGCGAGAATGGCGGAGTTTTTAGGCATATCAGCGCCATAGATCCGGCAGACCTCGAGTTTGATCCGCTGGATATCAGGTTCTGGCCCTGCAGAAAAAATACGAGAGATGATCTCCCGGAGAATCGTGGTATCGTTCATCCTCTAAAGTTCGGTTACTACCCTTTCTGAAGAGACATCGTGGTGGTGCCCGGTGCAGGGATCGTAGTGAGACCGGATATGCTGGACAACCTCGCCCCCGAGGGTCAGAATAGCTTTTTTATGCGAGATCTTATTCTTATGGATATGGACTGGTGAGATGTGGAGAGCATCATACTGGTCAGTGGGGACCTCCTCCCCGGTGGTTCCTTCATAATACTTTCTAATGTGGACTAATAGCATGTGTAGGTGGAGCAGCTCCTCTTTTTGCACAATATCACCTTTTCCTCGAAGAATACTACTGTCCGTGGGTAAATATATTTTATTGGTGATCTTTTTATATGAATCAGATGCGGGCAGTCGGAGCATTTATCGGGCTTGCAATCGGCGATGCCATGGGCGCGCCCCTGGAAGGCCTTCCTCCGCGGCCGATTGCTGTAACAGAGATGCTGGGGGGCGGGTTTCATGACGCCCTCCCGGGGCAGTACACCGATGATACCCTGCAGGCGCTAGCCCTCGCGGAGACCCTCATCCGGTGCCAGAGGCTTGACGTGGATGACTTTGTAGGGCGCCTGATACAGGTATACCATGCCCACCCGGAGTTCTTCGGCCCCACGTCCCGGACCGTCCTCGACCTCATCGAAGGCGGTCTTGACCCGGAGGCCGCCGCGGCCCGGGCGCACGAGACACGAGGTGGGAGCCGGAGCAACGGGAGTGTCATGCGCGGGATACCGGTCGGCGTATTCTACCCTCCCGAGGAGGTGCGGGAGATGAGCCTTGCGGCCTCCCGCGTCACGCATCTCGACCCGGCGGCCGGGGAGGCGTCGGCGGTCATCAACCGGATGGTCAGCGGTATGTGCCGAGGGGAAGGGGTTGATGAAGCCTTCGGGGCGGCCGTCGCTGCCTGCAGGGATGCAGAGCTAAAAGCGATGCTTGAAGATTACCGGGCTTATCCGCCGGAACCCTCGCTTGACGCCGTCCTCTGCACCCACTGCGCGACCAGGATCCTTCTAGAGGCGCCATCCCTCCGTGACGCTATCGTACGAGCGGTCAACCTTGGGGGCGATGCCGATACCGCCGGTGCCATCACCGGTGGCCTTGCCGGAGCGCGCTGGGGGATCGCGGCGATCCCGGAGTCCTGGCTCTCGGTGCTCCAGGATCGGGAGAAACTCCTCGATCGCGCTCAAAGGCTCTGGTCAGTGAGCAAACCGTAGCAGGGCAGAAGAAGGCATCAGATGGGTCGCAGCTCCACCAGCTTCAGGGGCCGACCCCGCTCACAGGGTTCAGGGGCGTTGCCGAGGATCTCTCCGACGACGTACTTCTCCCCCTCGATGATGCCGTCAGGATAACAGAGCCGATAGCTCCGGCAACCTGTCCTCGGGCAGGAGAACTCATAACTGATCCTCGAGTTCACGATCGCCATATCAGCATTGATCAGTGCAACGACCGGCGCTTCCACCACATCGACCGCAACCACCGCTTCATGGTGGATCGGGCAGTCGTGCCGGGTGTTTGAGCGGACAGTCGCGACCCGGTACTTCTTCCCGGGCTGCAGGTTATGGCAGACCTTGCGCACCCTGCAGCCCTCGCACTCGGCGCATACGCAGCCCTCGTAGACGAACTCAAACCCCGGTTTTGCAAGCGTTACCCCGACCAGCGTCACCTTTGTCTTCTGTTTTGCCGCCATATGCTCACTCCTGGTAGAGCATCTTCACGAGATCCCGCGCCGATCTCCAGGTCAATCCCATATCCAGTATCGTGAACCGTTCCGGCCGGATCGTTTGAGCGGCGAGTAGCGCTTCAACGGCTGTCTCGTCATCGATCCCGATCTCAGCTGGCCTTGTCGGCGCCCCGATCTTTCGTAAAGAGTCACGGATCCCCCGCCAGTCTCCACCATGGAGGTACATCGTTATGATCGCCCCGATACCGCACTTCTCCCCATGGAGCCCTTTGCCGGGCGCGAGACGGTCCAGCGCGTGGGAGAACTTATGCTCACCGCCGCTCGCGGGCCGGGACGATCCTGCGATGCTCATCGCAACGCCGGAAGAAACCAGCGCTTTCGTCACGATCCAGGCACTCTCCTCGGAGTGCGGTTTGATGAGATCGGCACCCTTGAAGAGGATCTCGGCGGTCATCCGGGAGAGTGTCAGCGCGTACTCAGAGACCTCTTCACCCCTGAGACGGTGAGAGAGTTCCCAGTCGAGGATCGCGGTATAGTTTGCGATGATATCCGCACACCCAGACGCAAGCAGCCGATGAGGCGCCGACGCGATGATGGTGGTATCTGCGACGATCGCGATCGGCGGCTCAGCAGCGAGCGAGACGTTCCCCTCAGCCGTCGGGACCGAAGCCCGCGACGAGGCGATGCCGTCATGCGATGCGGCGGTCGGGACGCTGATGAAGTGGTGGTCGGTGTTGTAGGCGACGATCTTTGCGGTATCGATGATTCGGCCGCCGCCGACGCCGATGACAAACCCTACCCCAGCCGCCGCCTCCTCGGCCTCTCTGATCACCGCGAAGGGATCACCGCCATCGGTTGAGAAAACCGTGACCTCGTAGGAGTCAGAGAGCAGTGCCTCGACCCTTCCACCGGCCACATCCCGTGTCCGCCCCCCGGTTATGATGAGCACAGAGTCGCCGAGATCCAGGTCTTCGCAGACAGCCCGCACCTGCCCGATGACACCATGTCCGATGATGACGTCACGGGGGAGCTGCATCCATTTAGACTTGTCAAAGACCTTGGTCCTGAGTAGGTTTATGCCGCCTGCGCTCATTCAGATCAGTAATGATTAGGGAGTTCCTCTACAAATACTACATCGATCCCATCCGTTACGGCCACCCGTACACGCTCATCGATACACTGACCTACGCCCTGATCCTGATCGCAGCGGTCTATGTCATCTACCGGGGGCTCCAGCGGTATAAGGTTGCTGTCGACGACGAGCTGGTGCTTGCAACCCTGCCCTTCGTCATATTTGGCGGGCTGCTACGGGTCATTGAAGATACCGGTATGATCGCATCCGACATCCGATTTCTCCTGATCACCCCCCTGATCTTCTTCACAGTCTCCGGGGTTGCGGTAGTCGCCCTCTTTGCGGGCGTGTTCGCCGAAAAAACGGGACTCATCGCCCGCTACAGCCGGGTCTACGCAGGCATCGGCATCGGCGCCTGCATCGCGGCAACCGTGGCGCTCGCCTGGTTCGGGCTCACCGAGACGAGGATCGCACTCGACGTCCTCGGTGCCATCCTCGCGCTCGCATCGGTCTCATCGCTCGCCCTCTGGGCACTCTTAGTCTACGGTTTGAAGGAGGACTACGCCTCAAACATCCTCTACAAACTCCTCATCTTCGGTCATATGCTCGATGCGAGCGCGACAAGCTACGGGATCGATATCCACCCGATCCACTACGTCGAGCAACATGTCGTCGGCTCGAGCCTGATCGAGGCCACCGGCACGGCATTCTCGATGTTTTTCCTCAAAGCGGTGGTCTTAATCCCGGCAATTTATATCCTTGAGATGTATAAGAGAGAGGGAAACCTCGGTCTCTGGCACCTTATCCTGCTTGCCATGATCGTTGTCGGCATGGCGCCGGGGATACGGGATATGGTACGGATGGTTCTCTATGTCTGAACACTCACTTGCCCGGGCCACGATCTCTGCGGGCATCCTGTTTGCCATCGCGGTAGGCCTCGGCGCCTTTGCCGTGGCCCGCGACCCGGCGGTTGGCGTGGAGGTGATGGCACTCTTCCGCGATCAGGTCGCAAGCCAGATCCTCACCGACTCCCTGCCGATCCTCGCGGTCAGGATATTCTTCAACAACGCTACAACCTGCGCCCTCCTCTTCCTCGGGGGAGCAGCGCTGGGCATCATCACGGTGCTGATCCTCGCGGTCAACGGGCTTTTGATTGGTGCGGTGGCAGAGCTCATGCAACAGCAACAGGGTTCGCTCTTCATCGCAGCAGCGCTCATCCCCCATGGTATCTTTGAGATCCCATCGTTCCTCATCGCGGGAGGTCTCGGGCTTCTCCTCGGTCGGGCACTCGTGGCCGAGTGGCACGGCTACGGTGACGCCGCCGCTGCTGCAGTTCCGCTGGCCCGTCTCTTTCTCCGGATAGTCATCCCGCTCCTTGCGGTTGCGGCGGTTGTAGAGGTATTTATTACGCCAGTAATCCTAAGTATAGTGATATAAGAGAGATATATCACAATTTTTGAGGTATGAGACGGATGGAAGAAGATACTGGCGCACTTCCCCGGAAAGAAGATTTTTCACGGTGGTACAACGAGATCCTCTGGCGAGCCGAGATCATGGACGTCCGCTACCCGGTCAAGGGGCTGTACGTCTGGTACCCTCATGGATTCGCCGTCAGGAAACGCGCATACGGAATACTCCAGAGCCTGATGGACCGCGATCATGCGGAGACGATGTTTCCGCTCCTGATCCCTGAGACCGAGTTCATGAAAGAGGCCACGCATATCAAGGGCTTCGAGGATGAGGTCTACTGGGTCACCCACGGTGGCAAGAACGAACTTGAAGTGCCGCTTGCGCTGCGACCCACGAGCGAGACCGCCATCTACCCGATGTACTCTCTCTGGATCCGGTCACATACCGATCTTCCCCTGAAGCTCTATCAGATCGTCAGCACCTTCCGATACGAGACGAAGCATACCCGCCCACTCATTCGCCTCCGTGAGATCACGTCGTTTAAGGAGGCGCATACGGTGCATGCGACGCGGGAGGAGGCGGCGGCGCAGGTCGAGGTTGCGCTGGGCCTCTACAAAGAGTTCTACGACAGCCTTCAGGTGCCGGTGATCATCTCTCGCCGCCCCGACTGGGATAAATTCCCCGGCGCTGACTACACCATCGCCGTTGATACCATCATGCCGGACGGAAAGACCCTTCAGATAGGGACAGTGCATATGCTCGGCGACCACTTCTCCCGGACCTACGACATCACCTATGAGGACGCCGACGGGGAACAGCAGTATGCCTACCAGACATGCTACGGGATCTCGGAGCGATCGATCGCTGCCATCATCAGCGTCCATGGCGACGATAAAGGACTCGTGTTGCCGCCAGCGGTCGCACCGACCCAGATTGTCATCGTGCCGATCATCATCGGGAAGCGGCGCGACGAGGTGCTCTCGGCGGCTACGGCGCTTGAGGAGGAGCTGAAAGGTGCCGGGTTTAGCGTGAGGCTCGATCGCCGGGATATACGCCCGGGCGCGAAGTACTACCACTGGGAGATGCGCGGCGTCCCGTTGCGGATCGAGATCGGGCCGCGCGACATCGATACAAACACCGTCGTCGCCGTCACCCGCGATGGCCAGAAGACGAAACTCGATCGCCGGGGCGCTACTGAAGGGATCTTTTCGGTCCTTGCGGAGTTCCAGAAGAGGATCCACGGGACGGCACAACAGACGATGGCTGACCGGATCACCACGGCAAGGACCCTCGAGGAGACCGCTCTCGCGGTGAAGAGCGGGGTTGCAGTCATCCACTGGTGCGGGTCGCGGGAGTGTGCAGAAAAGATTGAGACGGCGGTGGATGCGAGCATCCTCGGATCCGATATCCGCTCGGACCAGATCGCCGTCTCTGATGGTCCGTGCGTCGTCTGCGGCGGCGAGGGCAGATCCGCCCTGGTCGCCAGGACCTACTGATCAACAAGACGGGCAGGTGTACTCTCGTTCGATCTCAGGGGACGAAAAGTCTCCTGATATCACTGCTTTTCCGCCTGAGATGAAGATCCTGCCGCACCGTGAGCACCGTTTCGGGAACAGTCGTTCCCAGCGGTTCATCGGAACTTCCAGAGTGAACCGCATCTTCTCCGCGTCTGTCGGGTCACACTGAATAAGGTCCTCATACCGGGAGATGACCTGCATAACATGGAGCGGGTTTGCTCCCCTGCTACAGAACCGCTTAAAAACAAAGAACTGGAAGATCATCCACCCAAGATCCGAACGTTCGAGGATCTCTTCGTATTCACTGCATGTTCCGTCGTCCTCATCGAGAGAATACCCACAGAGGGGGCAACGCCCACCCACGAGTTCATCCAGGTAGACCTCTTCGTGGCAGCTGGGACAGGTGGTATGGGGGGCATGCATTCTGGAAGTCATGATTTTGGCCTCATACTTTTTACTCTCTCTGAAGCCACGGACCCATGCCCCGTGGCCTCCGAAAGCATTCCACGCTTGGATGCGCGGGCTCTACACTTGTCTTGAGGTTTTACTACGTATTGCGCTCGTGATGCTCTTATACATGTCGAATGCGGCCCGGGCGCGGAAGGAGGTCTGACGATCTGGTGGCGGTGCCCGCATGATGGACACCTCTGGGCGGGAACCAAAAGGCCCACATCGCGATCTCTTCGTCTGCATGAAAGGTGCCTGAAAAAAGCTTCATTTGCACCGCAGCTATCCGCTCCCGGCCTCTCCTGCATTCGCACGTGGCACCAGCAGCAGGGCGCTCGCAAGAACGCCGGCGGGGAGATGAGATGCCTCGTCACATCGTCCGTTGAGCAGAAAAACTCTCTGCAGGGGCGCCTCACCCCGGCTGGGCCTGCAGATCTCCGCGCCGTGATGTGGAGAGGTGGCTACAGGGGAGACCTGGAAGTTGACCTGCGCAAACATCGGGCCGTGCCCCCTCCTTCGAGCCCTGGGTGTGTGGTTCCGGGAAGGTGCCCTCCCGGCGCCGGGCCGTCTCACATCCGGTTCAGGGCTTCTCTCCCCGACATCCCGATATCGATACGGCGCTGGATCGCCGGGAGGTTTGCTGCCTTCACCTCGGCATCCAGCAGGCTATCGAGCGTCTCAAGTGTGGAATCCTCAGAAACGCCGACGATCGCTGCAGGAATCTCGAAGATTGCCAATGCCTCGACATCAAACCCCTCAGTCGCGATCATACCCTCATCGGTCACCCAGACCATCAGGTTGGTCGTCCCAACAGGAATGATGTACCCAAACGCGTCTTTGTAGCTGAGGCGGATTCGTTGGTGGCATAGGATCTGCTGAGCCATGGCAGTCGGGATGCACCCAGGAGCAATAAGGGTATGCCCAGAGGATCAGGGCAACGGAAGATACTTAAGATGCCACGATGATCACAGACGTACCCGGGGCCTGAGGAGGGATTATGATGCTGCCACTGCGAAGGATACTTGATGATGTGCTCGCCGGACACCGACTCACCGAGGAAGAAGCCATCCGTCTCCAAAAAACTCAGGATCGGGGTGTTCTGGATATCGTTGCTGCTGCAGACGAACTTCGGGAGATGAATGTCGGAAGTACTGTCACCTATGTCAGAAACCAGAACATCAACGTGACCAACCTCTGTGTGAACGCCTGCGGGTTTTGTGGATTCTCCAGGAAGGCGGGTGATGCCGATGCGTACCTTCATGACGAGGCCACTGTCCGGGAGAAGGCGCGGACGGCGCGCGAGCGGGGTGTCACCGAGGTCTGCACGGTAAGTGGCCTTCACCCGGATTTTGATGCTCAGTCCTATATCGACATCATATCCTGGATACGGGACGAGGCGCCAGGGGTTCACATCCACGCGAGCAACCCGATGGAGGTGGTTTATGCCGCACAAAGAAGCGGTCTATCCACGCGGGAGGTACTCACCAAGATGCAGGCAGCGGGGCTCGGGTCGCTCTGCGGAACTGCGGCTGAGATCCTGGTAGACCGGGTCCGCGCGGTGATCTGTCCGGAGAAGTGTGACACCGCGACCTGGGTCCAGGTCATCCGGGAGGCGCACGGTCTCGGCATCCGCTCGACAGCGACGATAATGTATGGCCACTGCGAGTCAGTGGAAGATCAGGTTCGGCATCTCAGCATTCTCCGGGAGATCCAGGATGGCACTGGAGGGTTTACCGAGTTCGTGCCGCTCTCGTTCGTCCACGAAAACACCCCCCTCTACCGGGCGGGGCGCGCCCGGGCCGGAGCGACCGGGAGGGAGGATATACTGATGATCGCGGTGGCCCGGCTCTTCCTCGACAACATTGAAAATATCCAGGTTTCCTGGGTTAAACTGGGAAAGAAGTTAGCGGAATTGATGCTTCTCTCTGGAGCAAACGACCTCGGGGGGACGATGTTTGAGGAGAGTATCTCCCGGAGCGCTGGCGCTCGGGGAACCGACTACCTGGACCCTGCCGAGATGCAGCGGATGGCCGAAGATCTGGGGCGAGTGCTTCGGCAGCGAACGACGACCTATGATCTGATCCCGGACTGAATGGGCGTAAGCCTTCAACCGAGGCGAGGCGTCAGAGCCCGAGACTATGGGCATACCCGATCCTGCTCGAAAAGGTATATATAATGTAGGGCCAAGGGAAGCCTCCTCAATTACCGGTCTAACACCGGTGAGTGGGGGAGAGAGAAATGGTAAATGGGCTTGTGGGTCTTGCGATCATCTTTTTCGTCCTGGCACTCATCTTCGCTGTACTCGGAGCACGGGGTGCTGCAGGCATCTCTATGTCGATCGCAAAATGGTTGATCATCCTCTTCGTCGTGCTTGCCATAATATCGCTGCTGATCTGACCTCTGCACAAACAGGGTCTGGGGTGTGATCCCGCCCACCCTCCGGAGGACGCACCCCGGGTGCCCCTTATGCATTGAGACGTCGTCAGCGATCAGTCGTCAGGTCGGAGGAAGTTGATGATCTTATCTGCAGCCTGTTGGGCCTGCAACATCGCCCGCTCATCCCTGCGAACCTCTCCCGGCGCATACCCCCTGCCGGAGACGTAGCCGAGGTACGAGAACTCGTGGGTGTTTAAGAACCCCTCGATCGTCTCAAGCGACCGTTCGCATCCGCGATCGGCGCAGACGGTGACTGCCACCGCCTTCCGACCCGAAAGCCTCCTGTCATGGTAGAGAGAGTAGGTCCGGTCGATCAGGTTCTTCGTCTGGCCGTTGATGTCGTAGTAGTAGGTCGGGGCGCCGAAGACCAGCACCTCGCAGTCGATCATCTTCTCTGCCACAACCCCCCAGTCGTCATCCTCAGTCGCGCACCATTTCGCCTGCTTGCAGGCCTCACACCCGGTGCAGGGTCGGATATCCATATCGGCAAGCGTGACGTAGTCGGTCTCGATACCCGCCGCCCGAACGCGATCGAGGATGGTGGTGACCAGCAGCGCGGTGTTACCGGTCCTGCGCATACTTCCGGAGATCCCGAGAACTTTCATGATCTATTGCACGCTCCCCTCATGTTTGATTGTTTCGATGCGGGCATCCAGATCCAGCCCCTCAAACGCATCGAGGAGTTCGGAGACCGGATCTCCGGGGCGGAAGAAGAGGTGTGAGGGGCAGGTGCAGTCGCTACACCCAAACCCGGAGATATGCGCACCGCCGATGGCACGGGCGAGATCGCACTCGCAGTCCCGATTGGTGACGGCGGTGACGGCGACAGACGGCGCAAAATGCGAATCAAGGAGAAGGTAATCGATGTGCCACCGGGGAGGGCGGTCCCGGAGGAGAGCGAGCCGCCGGTGCCGCTCCACCCGGGCAAGCCCCCCGCTCCCCCGGGCCGACCCGACGTAGATATGCCAGCCCGCAGCAAACTCACGCACCCCTAGAGCACCGATCCGGACCTCAGAGCAGGAATTTTTGAGGGCGAGAGCGTAGACTCCCTTATCCATAGAGCCTGATCGCTTCCCGGGCAGCCGCGATATGTCTCCCGCCTCCGGTGGTGACGGGCTCCCCGTGCCCCGGGTAGAGCGCCTCGACGTCGAGCTCGGCCAGGCGGTCGATGGATGCTACGAGCGCCGCCCTATCCCCACCCGGGAAGTCATAACGGCCAAACGATCCCCCGGTAAAGATCGTATCCCCTGAGAAGAGCGCCCGGATCCCGGCGTCGTAGAGACATATCCCGCCCGGGGTGTGCCCGGGGGTGTGGATCACCTGGAGACTACCCACCCGGTCGCCGTCCCGGAGGGTGGTATCGGGGACGATCCCGGGCGATCGGGCGCCGAAGAGGGGGGCGAGGCTCAGGACATCGTCGGAGAGACCAGGTGCATCCGCCTCGTGGATGCAGATCGTTACATCGCCGCAGATCCGGGCAATCTCCCTGATGTGGGCGATATGGTCGTAGTGGGCATGGGTGATGATGATCGCATCGATCGCATCGGCATATGGCTGTACGGCCATAGGGAGGACGCCTGCATCCACAAGAACATCTCCATAGACGAATGAGTTGGCGTAGGCCGTGCCGCTCGTGATCCACCGGATTGGCATGCAGACTAATATGGCCTCCGGACAGATGTCTCTTATGCATACCCTGATCTCTGCAAGCATGCGCGGAGTCCCCCCTGAGGTTGAGGCGATCGCCCGGGAGGAGGGGCTCGCCCCGCACCGTGCTGCACGGGCCATCGCCCGCGGCCGGATCGTCATCCCTGCAAATCCCAGAAGACCTCACAGGCTCTGTGCCATCGGCGAAGGGTGCAGGGTGCGGGTCAACGTGAACATCGGGACGTCGGGCATCCGTTGTGATGAGGATCTCGAGGTCGAGAAGGCGAAGGCCGCCCTCCGCGAAGGGGCGGACGCACTGATGGACCTCTCGACCGGAGGCGACCTGCCCCGCATCAGGCGGCGGATCCTCGCTCTCGACGCCCCCGTCGGTACGGTTCCGGTCTATGAGGCGGTTCGGCGGGCCGGGAGTGCAACCGACGTCGATGCCGACCTGCTCTTCTCAGTGATCCGGGAGCACTGCCAGCAGGGCGTGGACTTCCTGACCCTGCATTGTGGCACAAACCGTGATGCCCTTGCATCGCTCCAGGCCGATCCCCGCACGATGGGCGTTGTCAGCCGGGGCGGCGCATTCCACGTTGCGATGATGGTCGCAAACGATGAAGAAAACCCGCTCTATGCCGAGTACGACTACCTGCTCGAGATCCTCGCCGAACACAACGTGGTCATCAGCCTCGGCGACGGGATGCGCCCCGGTGCGTTCGTGGACGCCGCCCGCCTTGCGAAGACGACCGAGTACCTGACACTCGGGCACCTGGCAAAGAGAGCGCTCGCCGCCGGGGTACAGCGGATGATCGAGGGACCGGGGCATATCCCGGCCGACCAGATCGGCTACAACGTCAGGACAATCAAAGAGCTGACCGACGATGCCCCGCTCTACCTGCTCGGTCCGCTCGTGACCGATATAGCACCGGGCTACGACCACGTGGTATCGGCGATCGGGGGCGCTATCGCCTGCATGCACGGCGCGGACTTCCTCTGCATGGTCTCCCCGAGCGAACACCTGGCATTACCCGACGTCCACGATATCGTCGAAGGAACGCGGGTGGCAAAGATCGCCGCACATATCGGCAGTCTCTCCCGGGCCGCCGGGAACACCCGAAACCGCGAGATCCGGATGGCTGAGGCGCGCCGGAACCTCGACTGGGAGAAACAGTTCGAGGCGGCGCTCTTCCCCGGAGAGGCCCGGCGCATACACGAGCGAGATGGAGAGATTGAGACCTGCTCGATGTGCGGTGATCTCTGTGCTGTAAAGATGGTCCGGGATATCCTCAACGCCCCGAAGGAACAGGTGGAACCCTGACCCCCACTCCCTCAGATCCTCTTCGGTAGCGTCCGTGCGTGTAGCATCATGGCCGCGGCCGTGAAGAGGAGGGCGAAGAATGCAAGCGCGATGATATCGACGACGAGAGGGAATGCGTGTACCTCCCCGAGGGAGTAGCGGGCGATATCGGTGAAGTAGGTCAGAGGCGAGAAGACGGCGACCAGCCTCCCCCAGGCCGGCAGACTCTCGATCGGGACGAATATACCCGAGATGAAGATCAGGGGGAACTTGATCAGCGAAGAGAGCATCATGATGTTTGGAGGAGAGCTCGTCGGCGGGACAGAGAGAAGAGTGCCGAGCGACGAGAAACAGATGGCACCGATGAGTATGCCGAGGAGGAGCAGAGCCGGGTGACTGATGGTCAGGCCGAGGGCAAGGGCGATCCCGACCGGGGCGAGCGTTATCCCG
>Ga0265294_10002612_pt1 | contig 23575 bp, 23 predicted proteins | sample MunlanPumphouse3_FD_192504 | JGI IMG/M metagenome (GOLD analysis project Ga0265294, IMG submission 192504) | Groundwater microbial communities from a municipal landfill in Southern Ontario, Canada - Pumphouse #3 | ecosystem: Environmental > Aquatic > Deep subsurface > Groundwater | place... | reverse complement strand
ACGGTTATTGATTTAGCTCATGATTTAGGGTACGAAGTAGGACGAAGACGAATCACACGAGAAGAGATTTATATTGCCGATGAAGCATTTTTTACTGGAACTGCCGTAGAAGTTACGCCAATTAGAGAAGTTGATTGTAGAGTAATAGGAGCTGGTCAAAGAGGACCTGTTACTGAAAAACTGCAAACAGCGTACTTTGACGCTGTATCTGGTAAAAATGAAAAGTATGTAAAATACTTAACTTACGTAAACTAAGGAAAAAAATAATGCCTATTGATAATGACTATTTTAAAAATAGACAAAAACAAAACAGTGGAGGAAACAGTGGTGGTGGTAATGGTGGTGGAAACTTCCAGCCTCCTTTTGAAACTCCTGAATTTTTAAAAAACTTAGGGAAAAAAGCAGGTCTACTTTATGCAGTGGTTGTTATTGTTGCTGTTATGTTTATTGCAAAACCCTTTGTAATTATTGAATCTGGTCAAGTGGGAATTAAAGTTACTGCTGGTAAATATGAAGCCGAACCATTAAGACCAGGATTTCATTTATACATTCCAATTATTCAAAAAGTTATTGTAGTTGACACAAAAGTACGACTGCTTAACTATAGAACCGTTGAAGAGATGAGTGGATTTGACAGTGGTATTAAACTTAACCCTGCAATTAATATTTTAGATGCCAGAGGGTTGCCTGTTTCAATTGAATTAACTGTTCAATATAGACTAACAGCTGATGGTGCTCCTAATACTATTGCTAACTGGGGTTTAAGCTGGGAAGATAAAATTATTAACCCACTTACAAGAGATATTGTACGAAATGTAGTAGGACGATACAACGCTGAAGAGTTACCAACAAAACGAAATGAAATTGCTACACTTATGGAAGAGGGAATGAGAACTCAAATAGAGAGTCTTCCTGATACTCCTGTGCAACTTTTATCAGTTCAATTAAGAGAGATTGTTTTACCTGTTAAAATTAAAGAGCAAATTGAGAGAGTTCAAATAGCTAACCAAGAAGCAGAACGAGTACGATACGAAGTACAACGAGCTAAACAAGAAGCTGAAAAACGAGCTGCTCAAGCAACCGGTGAAGCACAAGCAAAAAGAATTGATGCTCAAGGTAAAGCAGATGCTGTAACTATTGAAGCTCAAGCTCAAGCTAAAGCGAATAAAATTATTGCAGAATCTTTAACTGAAAGATTATTACAAATGCAACAAATTGAAGTACAGGGAAGATTTAATGACGCACTTAGAGAAAACAAAGATGCTAAAATTTTCTTAACACCTGGTGGTTCAACACCAAATATTTGGGTTGATACTAAAAGTAAAACACGAGATACTGTTTTAAACCAATAATAAAAAGAGGTAGAATTCTACCTCCTTTGGTTTTTAACCCATAAATAAAATTATGAAATGATTAGAAAAATATTAATTTTACTTATTTTTCTTATGTTGGGCTTCTTAACTTACATGCTATTCTTAAAAAAAGAAGAGTCTGTTAATTTAGAAGAGATTAAAAAAGAAACAACTCTCTTAGAAGAGTTGAAAAAAGAACAAGCTCCTCCTAAAAAAAGAGTTGAAGAAAATGAGAACAAAAAAATCACCAAGCAAGAGCCTCCTAAAATAGATTTAACCTATTATAATTTATCTCTTGAAAAAGACTATAAACAAGAGTACCATCAAACCCATAAGAAAAAATTTAAACACGATATTCCTCCTTTAACTAAAATAATTATTGAACCATTAAATAATATTGATTTCAATGTAACACCAGAATTAAATTATAATAAACTGACAAAAGAGCTCACCATTGATGGCGTTCAAATCCAATTAGAAAAAAAATTTTAAGGACACCCATGACAAAAATAGATTGGCAAAAAACAGAAGGCTTAGTACCTGTAATTACGCAAGATGCCACTACAAATGAAGTGCTAATGCTAGCTTACATGAACGAAGAAGCACTAAGATTAACACTCCAAACAAAAATAGCCCACTACTTTAGCCGAAGTAAACAACGCATTTGGAAAAAAGGTGAAAGCTCAGGACATTTACAACACGTTAAAAATATTATGGTTGATTGCGATAATGACACTATTTTATTAAAAGTCGAACAAATTGGAGTGGCGTGTCATACAGGAAGAAAAAGTTGTTTTTTTACAGACTTAGAATCCAGCCAAACACTTCACGAAGTTGAAGTGGATACCAGCTCGGCTTACGGAATAATTGATACTTTGTATCATACTATTTGCGAAAAAAAGAGTGACGATCCCGCTACTTCATACACAGCAAAACTGTTAAACCAAAATCAAAACTCTATGCTTAAAAAAATTGTTGAAGAAGCAGGTGAACTAACTTTTGCCGTTAAAGATGACAACACAGAAGAAATCATCTACGAAACAGCCGACTTAGTTTACCACTGCTTAGTTGCACTTGCGAGTAAAAACATAAGCCCCGATAGAGTCAAACAAGAGTTAGCAAGACGCTTTGGTATTAGTGGGATTGAAGAGAAAAATTCGAGACCAAAAGAGTAGAATTTAAAATTTTTATAAAACAAAACTATTCAAAAGTATTTATATAACAAGGCATATACATGCTAGAATTGTACTAAAACTGATACTCAAGTACCATTTTTGTATGATATGAGCCTTCAGTTAGTAGGTCATAGTTTTTTGCATATGAGTATTGTAGCATTGCACTTAGATTTTTTGTTAAGTGACCTTTTAAATGAAAAAAGCTCTCCGAAGTGCTAATAGACTTAGGGGTTAGCCCATTGTCTTTGCCTATATCATAGTGAATATGTGCAACGGCTACAACCACAGGAACATCATATATATGAGTGCTTTTAATCACCGCTACTTTTTGTGAAAGAGTATCGGCAATTGTGGCATGGGAGGTATTAAGTCCTACAAGCCATGTGGGTTGATTTGAAAAAGGACTCAACAATGTGCCTCTATAAATGCTGTTTTTATTGGTTGGCGTTAAAGAAACATTGTAAATAAGTTGAAATGTTCCTTCTTGATATTTTATTTGCGCTTGGTAATGTTGAGCTTCTAGTTTTTTACCTTCTTGAGTATTTTCAATAGCATGTTCAACCTGCTTTTTGCCAACGCTGGTTTGGTAAATCATACCTGCTTTAAAATAAATACTTTTAAAATTGTATCCCACTGTTAAGTTAGAAGTATTAAAAAAATTGTCGACATACAGATTTTCATAAGAGATAGTGCTATTTTTTGTTTTATACGAACTTAAAAAATGTATTGCCCCATTTGTAGATAAATCTTCATTAATAATATGTTTTGATAATTTTGCATACCCAGAAGTGTTGTAGCCCAAACCATACCCCAAAAATCCATATTTGTGGTTAATTGGAATATTGTTTGACATGGTTGAAGAGCTTATTTTATGAAAATATAGCGTTTTAAAATTAACATTTTCATTATCATAATAATAGCTCACCCCCTCATACGCATTTTGTGTAACTCGGAAATTGCTGTTTACCAAAGGAGTGTTATACGTTTGTCGTCCTAATGTTATTGCATGTTTATCAAACTCTTTTGTAAGGCTAAGTTCTCCTAAATATATAAACTCATCTTGATTATTATTGTAAAAAGACTTTTCATTTTTCAAACTATTTTCATTTTTAGAGTGCAGTCTTCCTACGCTATACAGTAAAGTCTTAAGCGTGTAACTCTCCCATAATGCTTGAACTCCAAACATTCCACCTACAATATAGTCATTGTATTCCAATTTGTTTTTGTTGTGTACTGCTTGACCCAGTTTTGTATATTTTTTTGTAGCATCTTCATAACGAAGTTGTAGTTTTCCTGCAGGTTTGAGTGTAATCTCTTGGGCTTCTAAAAGTAAGCCTTTTGATAAGAGCAAAAGAACAATAGCACTTAAACTGATTTTCATAAATTTTTTAAAATTTTCAAATCCTAAATTTTTCAGGTTTTTAATTAAAGGGTTAAAGTCCGTTTCCCCACATATGCATTTTTTTAGCTGTAAAACAATGATATGTTTCAAACAAATCATCAATATTGTTCATAGCAAGAAACTGGGCTTTATCAAGCAGTTCTTTTATCTCATCTTCGTTGCATTTAGATTTTTCTTCTACAATAATAATATTTCCTGAGTTTTCTAAGGCTCTGTACATAAGTTGTAAAACTTTGTCTTTGTTGGAACACTCTTTTAAAACATTACTTAAAATAATATATTCATATTCCCTTGCAACGCCATTGAGTTTAATCTCTTTTTCTTCTTTAAACTCAATGACTTTTACTTTTCCATTAAACTCTAATGCCACACTTTCAATAGCTTCATCTAAAAAAGAAGTTTGGTTATTGATGTGTAAAATAGCAATATTTTCAGAAGGTGAAAATAGCTCTTTAAAAAGAGTTAACGCTTTTTGCATCTTATAATCCCAATTTCTTCATTTTCTTTTCGCTTAAAAAAAGCTCTTTATTACTCATTACGCCAATATCATTTTTTAACATATCCTTGGCAATTTTTTGAGCCGCTTTTAATGAATGCATTTTATATGTTCCACATTGGTGAAGGTTAAGTTCTGGAATATCTTCTTGGCTTTTAACAGCAAGTACATCTTTCATAGCTGCTTTCCATGCACGAGCCACTTTTTTTTCACTAGGACTTCCTAGTAAACTCATATAAAAACCTGTTCGGCAACCCATTGGGGAAACATCTATTATTTCAACATCTTTAGCATTTAAATGGTCACGAATAAATCCTGCAAACAAATGTTCTAAGGTGTGAATCCCTTTTGAGCTCATTTTCTCTTTATTCGGTGCATAAAACCGTAGGTCAAATACCGTAATAACATCACCTGATGGTGATTTCATAGTTTTAGCAACTCGTACAGCTGGGGCTGGCATAATAGTATGGTCAACTCGAAATGAATCTAATAATGGCATAATTGTTCCTTCTTTTCTTTTCTAAAGGTGATTTTATCTTAAACATAATAAATTAACGATTATTTAACTCTTTAATGGAAGTGACTTTTAAATAGCATATTAAAAAGGTTGTGTTTGCTATAATTGTTTTTATTTAATATTAAAATAGAAGGGAAATCGTGATGTATGCTAAGTTTAATATATTTTCTTTGAGAAATAGATATATTCCTGCTTTAATAATCATTGCCATTTTTACCCTATTTGCATATATTAATTTAAAAGAGATTATGGACTCAATTAGAAACGATGGTGAGTTAATTAACCAAAGTGGTCGCCAAAGAATGTTTTCTCAAAATATTGTTTTACTCTCTAAAAAATACCTAGATACTCAAAATAGTGAATATAAAAATCAAATTGAAACTAGTGCTTTGAGTATGAAAAAGTCTCACGCATTGTTACTGCAACAACTCCATTCACAAAGACTAAAGGACCTTTATTTTAAAAACAATCTTGATGGTGAGGTAAATAGTTTTTTAAATATTATTGATAAATTTCTTGAAACACAAGACAGTAAAATATTGGATGAAATGCTAGAAAAAGCTATTTTAATGTTAGAAAAACTAGACCTTGTTGTTTTTGAATATGAATATATTTATAAGCATAAACTTGAAAAACTTGAAGCTAAAGAGGACTTTCTTTTTATACTCACGTTACTAGTTTTAGTTCTTGAAGCTATTGTGATTTTCTACCCTGCTAGTAAAAAGATAAAAATAAATCAAGAACAGTTTCAAAATGCGTTAACTTACAAGACTAAAGAGTTGCAAAAATCAATCGATATTATCAGTAACTATATTATCTATTCAAGAACCGATGACAAAGGTCTTATTACTTATGCAAGTGAAGAATTTAGCCGCATTTCTGGATTTGCAGTAGATGAACTTATAGGAAAATCCCACAATATTGTGCGTCATGAAAATATGCCTAAAAATTACTTTGAAGAGATTTTAAAAACTATAAAAGCAGGCGACTCATGGCGAGGAGAAATTCAAAACAAAACTAAACAAGGCACTTCTTATTGGGTAGATGCATATATTTCACCCGAATATGATATGCAAGGAAATTTTATAGGTTATGTGGCAATTAGACACAATATTACGTATAGAAAAGAAGTTGAAGAACTTAATAAAAATTTACAAAAACGCGTTTCACAAGAGCTTGAAAAAAATAGACTAAAAGACAATCAACTCAATGAACAAGCAAAAATTATAGAAATGAACGAAATGTTGGTCAATATAGCTCATCAGTGGAGACAGCCTTTAAGCTTTATTTCAACAGCAGCAAGTGGTTTAAAAGTTCAAAAAGAGATGGATATTTTGGAAGATGAGTTCTACTATAAAACATTGGATCAAATTACAAATACCACACAAGAACTTTCAAAAACTATTGATACGCTAAGTGGGTTAATGAAGAAAAACAGAATGTTCTCTGATTTTTTTATTCATCAACTTGTTAATGATACGGTTGAAGTAATGCTTCCTTCCCTTAAAGAATTTCATATTGAAATTGTTAAAGATTTTGAAAAAAAACCCATTGAAATCCAATCTATTGCTTCTTTACTTTCACAAGTTATTCTTAATATTTTAAACAATTCAAAAGAGGCATTTTTTGAAAATAAAATTAGAAACCCTTTAATTACTTTATCTATTAAAAAGCTTCCTCAAGGCGTTCAATTTTTTATTGAAGACAATGCCGGGGGAATTAAAGAAGAACATATTCAGAAAATTTTCGACCCTTATTTTACCACAAAACACCAAAGTCAAGGTAAAGGTATGGGCTTACATTATTGTTACAATACTGTTACACAAGACTTACATGGGAAAATCTATGCACAAAACACACAAGAAGGCGTGAAATTTTTTATTGAGTTACCTTTTCATATTTTAGAAAAATCAAGAACTATTTAAGAACTTATTTCATTTTTTTGTTTGCTAAGCGATTCATACGCAATTAAAATCTTTTTTCTCTCAATTCCCCAACGATAACCGCTAGTAGCTCCACTTTTAGCAATAACTCTGTGGCAAGGAATTAAATAACCAATATGATTTCTGCCTATTGCACTAGCAACTGCACGAACTGCTTTGGGTTTATCTAAATAATTAGCAATATCAGAATAGGTAGCCACAATGCCATTGGGTAAATTTAAAAGCGCTTTCCAAACATTCACTTGCAAGTTTGTGCCTTTTACTAAAAGCGTGTATTTTTCATTTTTAATAAAAATATTTTCTAAATACAGATGCGCTGCGTTTTCATCGAAAAGCAAATTGGCATTTTCCCAAAGTTCTTTAAATCGATTAAAGATTTCTTCTTTATTATTATCAATAAATCCCAAATAGCAAACCCCTTTAGGAGTAAAGCCAATCAAGGCTTCTCCAAAAGGCGTAAATCCAAATCCATAGGTGATTTGTACGTCTTTGCCTTTTTCTTTCCACTCTTTAGGCGTTACCCCAATGAGCGTAACAAAAAGTTCATGTAACCTACTGCTACTGGACAACCCTATTTCTAAACTGCTGTCCAAAATAGATTTTGACTCTTTAATATGCTCTTTGGCATAATTAAGAGTAACACTGTGTAAAAATTGCCTAGGAGTTACTCCCACATACTCTTTAAAAACTCGTATAAAATGGAATTTGCTCATCCCAATATTTTCAGCAATTTCATCTAAAGAGGGGTTCTCTTTAAAGTTTTCATCAATATATTTAATCGCTTTTTCTATTTGCTTATAGTGATTATGTAATTGAGCAGAGGTTTCCATTTTAAACCTTTCTATTTTAATATGTTGACTGTGTATAAACCACAAACTCTTTTGCCAATAGTTCTAACTCTTTAGAAATTGTCTCTTGCAGTTTAGTATCTTCTATATTATCCAATACATCACAAATTTTATTTGCAATAATTTCAAACTCTTTCTCTTTCATTCCTCGTGCTGTTAATGCAGGGCTTCCAATTCGTATACCACTTGTTACAAATGGGCTTCTTGTCTCACCTGGAACGGTATTTTTATTGACTGTAATTCCAGCGTTTCCTAGTGCGGCATCTGCATCTTTTCCTGAAAAAGGTTTATTTAAAAAAGATACTAATACTAAATGGTTATCTGTTCCATTACTTACAAGCTCATATCCTCTTTTCATTAAAACATCACCCAGCACTTTTGCATTGGCTTTTACTTGTTTAGCATACGTTTTCCACGATGGGTCTAATACTTCTTTAAAAGCAACTGCTTTTGCTGCAATGACATGTACTAGTGGTCCCCCTTGAGTTCCAGGGAAAATTGCTGAGTTTACTTTTTTAGCAATCTCTTCATCATTGGTCATAATCATTCCCCCTCTTGGGCCTCTTAGGGTTTTATGTGTAGTTGTTGTTACTACATCAGCATAAGGAAAAGGACTCATATGTTCATTAGCAGCTACAAGACCTGCTACATGCGCTATATCTGCAAATAAAATTGCTCCTACAGCATCGGCTATTTCTTTGAACTTTTTAAAATCTATCTCTCTGGCGTATGCGCTAGCTCCACAGATAATAATTTTAGGTTTACACTCTTTTGCAATTTCTAAGACTTTATCATAGTTTATTCTACCATCTAGTTCTACTCCATAATAAGAAGCTTCATAGTTTTTACCAGAAAAGCTTGGCTTACTTCCATGAGTTAAATGTCCACCATGAGATAAATCCATTCCTAGGATTTTATCACCTGCTTCTAAAAGTGCTGCATAAACTGCTCCATTGGCTTGGCTTCCAGAGTGAGGTTGAACATTGGCATATTTACACCCAAAGATTTCACACGCTCTGTCAATGGCCAGTTGTTCAACAGCATCGGCTTGTTCACAACCCCCGTAGTATCTTTTATACGGATAACCTTCTGCATATTTATTGGTTAAAACAGATCCCATTGCTTGCATTACAGCTGGGCTTGTGAAGTTTTCACTGGCAATCATCTCTAGATGATTGGTTTGTCGTACTAACTCTTTTTCTATTATATTGAAGACTTCGTTATCGGCTTCTTTTAGGGATTTTGGGGATATAAAACTCATTGGGGCTCTCCTATATTTTTTATAACTATAACCTCTTTAAAAAGATTAAACAATCTGAAAATTGCTATTTGTATTAAATTTTCAATTACTACTCTTTATAATAAGTAATTTTTTCACCGTTTTCATTATAAATAGGATATTTCTTCTCATTTTTCTTCATTTTTTCAATAATGGCTTCTTCTAAATTAATATCATATGCCATACAAATTCTAAGTAAATATACCGCAACATCGGCAACTTCTTCTTTTAAATGCACTTGTTTTGATTCTTCTAAATTAAGAGTTTGTTCAAACGTTAACCACTGAAAAATTTCAACAAGTTCTGCGGTTTCTACGCTTAATGCCATGGCTAGATTTTTAGGATTGTGATGTTTATCCCAGTCTCGTTCTTTAGAAAATTTTTTTATAAGAGTTTGGATTTTTTCCATATTCATTGTGGTTACCTTTGTTCGTTAAGTTTGCTAAACTCTTTTTTAAGGGCATCAATATTTTCACACCCAACAGATACTCGTAATAAATCAACGGGTAAGCGGTGTTGCTTTAAAAATTCTTTCCCTTTTACTGAAACAATCATATCGTAGTGTGCTAAATAGACATACGGCATTAAGAGGGTAAACTCTGTTCCTAAACTAGGACCTTTGGCAAAATTAAGCGTATCATATACGTTTTGAAAAGGTAAATTAAACTCTAAAGAGATAACTCCTCCATAGGCATTTTCATCTTTCATAAGTTCTTTATAGTATTTTGACGTTTCATTTAATGTAGGCGCATGGATTTTTTTAATGTAAGGTTGTTGTTCTAAATATTGTATAAGTTCTTTGGTATTTAAATTTATTTTTTCAATGCGCTCTTTATACCCTTTAATTTCATACGCTAAGCGTTGAATATCTTTTATATAGGGTTTATCGCAATGTTTAAAAAACTCTTCTTTTATAAAGCTTATGGTTGAATTTTCATTTAAAATCATAGCTCCCATTAAAACATCGGCATTGCCACACGCAAATTTGGTCAAAGACTCTACAAAAATATCGGCATAGGGCTTTAGCTCTAAATTATAAGGGGTTGAAAGAGTTGAGTCAATGACCAAAGGAATATGATATGTATTGCACAACGCTTTTAAGCCTTTTAAATCAACCGTTTGAACCAAAGGATTGGTGGGAACTTCAGTAATAATAGCAGAGACTCTTAAGCCATTTGTTTGTAAATACTGTTTAAGAGCATTTAAATCCGTAATATCATAAAAAATCTTTGAGTCTTTAAAATGGTGTTGCACAATATTCATGGTGTCTAAGTAAAGCCATCCAAATTGCACTAAAACCGTACGACTGTTGCATGCTTGAATCGCTTTTAACCCTTTTAGTACGCCATAAATGGCATTCATTCCAGAAGGTGCTAAACAGATATTTTCAATGGGTTGTTCGTACGCATTGGCTAAAGTAGTAACCACCGTATTATATGAAGTGGCTTCATTTTCTACTTCTTCTTCGTGTCGAATGGAAATCAGTTTATGTTCAAGCAGATACTCTTGCGCAAATCGAGAGGAAAGATTACACCCCACGTGCTGAATAAAAGTTAACACTTTTTGCAGTTGCGTGGTATTATTTAGCACTAAAATCACTCCAAAAGGTTCATCTATAGGAAAAGGATTATGAATAAAATATCTTTCACTCACAATTTTTACTGCTTTTTTGGAGCTTAACAGTACCACTTCATAGCAATTAGGAACTTGATATTTTTGCTTTAAAAACTCTGCCATTAGCTTTAAATAGGGGTGTAAAATAAATCGGGGGTAACCACTTTTTATTTTTTCTTCTATAGCGTTGGTTTGCTCTTCATAATCAATCACATCTTGTAGCGTTGGCATAGAAACCGACACCGCATGAACATTGTTTTGAGGCAATGTTTCTCCACAGGGGATTGGATTAAAAAGAGTTTCGTTCATTAGTTTGTTGCTTGAATAATATCTTCTATTAGCTCATCGGCATTTTCTAAACCAATAGAAAACCGAACGGTACTGTCACTTATTCCAATGGCTTTTAACTCCTCTTTTGAAAAACTTGCATGAGAAATTTTTGCAGGAATTTCTACTCTGGAATCAGGGCTTCCAAATGAGCATTTTTCCCCAAATATTTTGGTGTTTGCTATAAACTTTTCAGCCATTTTTTCACTTATAAACTCAACCGTAAACACAGCAGGAATATATTTCATTTGCTCTTTGGCTAAAGCATATTGAGGATGACTAGCAAGTGCAGGGAAATTAACCGATTTTATAAAAGGCTGTTTTTCTAAAAAGGCAATAATTTCTAACGCCGATTTCAAATGCGCTTCCATTCTAATTTTTAGCGTAGGTAAACCTAAACCAATTAAAAAAACATCCATAGGGTTTTGACTTCGTCCGTGAGCGTTGGCGTAGTAGTGCAACTCAGCAGCTAATTTCTCAGTTTTAGCCACAATAGCACCAGCTACCACACTTCCATGACCACTTATATATTTTGTGGTTGAAAAAAGAGAAAAATCTGCACCCAAATCTAAAGGTTTTTGAGAGATAAATGTTGCCAAAGAGTTATCCACAGCAAAAAGTGCCTTGTGTTGTTTACATAATTGTGAAACCGCTTTTAAATCAATAATTTTAAGCCCAGGATTTGTAGGCGATTCGCATAATACTAAATCTATTGGATTACTCTTTAAAATATTTTCTAGCGTTTGATGTTCTAAAAAATCAGCAAAATGAATGGTAATATTGTATTTATCTTTAAATATTTTCAATAATCGAAATGTTCCGCCATAACAATCGGCTTCCACTAAAATATGAGAATTGGCTTTTAAAACGGTTTCAAACAAAAGTGCAAGGCTAGCAATTCCTGTGTGGGTGCAAACACAACCTGCTGCATTTTCTGCGTGGGTGAAAAAGTTTTCTAATACTTCTCTTGTAGGATTATCACTTCGGGTGTAGTCATAAATTTTTTCATTGGTCTGCTTTTTTAAATCAAATGTTCCCGTATTATAAATGGGAAAATGAGAAGCGGCATAAGGGTCTTTGAGTTTAGAGAATTCTTGAAGATGCGCTAAAGAGGTTTCGATATTTTTGTACATATAATTCCTAAAAAGTTTTAGGAATTATATCGTACAAGGAATTAGTTTTTGGTTTATAGTCTAAAGTTTGTAGTAAGCTATTGACTCTTCACCATCAACTATTTAATCGCAACCACATCCACCACTTTTATGGTCATGATTGTGTTGTTTAGGAGCAGCTGCTGTTGAACAAGCACTTACCCCTGGAGCAGTTGTGGGTTGGATTTGTGCATTACTTGCACCTCCTTTTGCATTCACCGCATCAATTTGTTCAATAATGCTTTGAGCTGCAATCATATATCTTTTTGCTGAAACACTTTCAGGACTGTGGAAAACAATAGGTTTACCTTCATCTCCACCTAGTCTAATAGCTGGTTCAATAGGGATATTGGCTAATACTCGCGTGTCATATGTTTTAGCTAACTCTTCACACGTACCTTTTCCAAAAATATCTGATTCTGTTGAACAACTAGGACAGATAAATCCACTCATGTTTTCAATAATCCCCGCGATTGGAATATGAAGTTTCTGGAACATGTCTAAGCTTCTTCTTGAATCGTCTAAGGCTACGTGCTGAGGAGTCGTAACATTAATTCCTGCAGTTACAGGTACACTTTGAGCTAATGTCAATTGTGCATCTCCTGTTCCTGGAGGCATATCGATAAACAAAATATCTAACTCTTCCCATAAAATATCTCTTAAAAGTTGTTCGATGGCTTTCATAATCATAGCCCCTCGCCAAATAAGAGCTTGACCTTCTTCCATAAGTGAACCCATAGACATAACATCTACTCCGTACGCTTTAAATGGTTTGGCTTTATTTCCTACAACTTCTACCTCAAGTCCTTGTAAACCCATCATTCGAGGAATATTTGGTCCGTAAATATCCGCATCTAAAATACCTACTCTTTTGCCTTGCATAGCAGCAGCTACTGCTAAGTTAACGGTAGTTGTAGATTTCCCCACTCCACCTTTTCCTGAACTTACCATTACAAAGTTTTTAATTTGTGGTGCTACATTTTTACCACTCATTGAGTTACTTTGTTGTTTTGCTGTTTCAGGTTTTTTAAGGTTTACTGCAATATTTACAAGCCCTAAAGGAGCTAAAGCAGTTCTTATATTTGTTTTAAGTTTTTCTTCAACTTCTGCTGCACTTGAGGTGATTTCTAAACTAACTGAACAACTCTCAGCGTTAATTACTTCAACATCTTTTACAAATCCAAAATCCATAATTGATTTTTCAAACCCTGGATATAAAACCGACTGAAGAGCGTTTTTAATCTCAGAAACTGTTGCCATATTTCTTCCTTTTTATTAATTTTTTGTATTATAAGTTAAATAGGATAATTTTTGTCTTAATTTAAAGAGTTAAGTTAAAAACTTTTGAAAAAGGTAAATTTTTGTTTACCTTCTTCTTTTTTATTTTAAATTCTCTTGTAAAAGCAAAGCATTTAAACTTACTTATTCCCCATAGTAACCGGGTGAGCTTCTACTATTTGTTGTGTAATTTTATAGGCACAAAATTTTGGTCCGCACATAGAACAAAATTCGGCTTCTTTAAAAACATCTTGAGGCAAAGTTTCATCGTGATACTCTTTTGCTCTTTCTGGATCTAAACACAGTTCAAATTGTCTGTTCCAGTCAAAAGAGTATCTGGCATCTGACATTTCGTCATCTCGTACACGGGCGTCTTTTCTTCCTCGCGCAATATCAGCACTGTGAGCTGCAATTTTATACGCAATAATTCCCTCACGAACATCTTTTGCATTAGGTAATCCTAAATGCTCTTTTGGAGTTACATAACATAACATTGAAGCCCCGTGCCACCCACCAACAGCAGCACCAATTGCTGAACTGATATGGTCATAACCAGCTGCAATATCAGTAGTTAATGGTCCTAAAATATAAAAAGGCGCTTCATGACAATACTCACGCTCTATTTTCATATTTCGTTCAACTTGATTTAAAGGCACGTGTCCTGGTCCTTCAATCATAACTTGAACATCTTTTTCCCATGCTTTTAAGGTTAATTCCCCTAAAACTTTTAACTCACTTAATTGCGCTTCATCGGAAGCATCCGCTAAACATCCTGGTCGTAAACTGTCCCCTAGTGAAAGGGCAACGTCATATTTTCTACAAATATCTAAAATATCATCGTACGCTTCATAAAAGGGATTTTCTTTATGGTAGTGCATCATCCAAGAAGCCATTAAAGAACCCCCTCTTGAAACAATTCCCATTTTTCGTTTTGCAACATGTGGCATAAATCGTAGTAAAAACCCTGCGTGAATGGTAAAGTAACTTACCCCTTGTTGTGCTTGTTTCTCTAGCGTTTTAAGCATAGCTTCAATGGTTAGATTATTAATATCATTTCCGCAATCGTGGATAATTTGATAAATAGGCACCGTTCCAACAGGAACACTTGAGTGTGCAATTACCGCTTCTCGAATAGAATCTAGGTCACCACCTGTGCTTAAATCCATAATAGTATCTGCTCCATATTTTAAGCACACATCTACTTTTTCAATTTCACCATCTATATCACTTGCTAAGGAAGAAGACCCAATATTAGCATTAATTTTACAACTTGATGCAATCCCTATTGCCATAGGAATTAAATTTCTGTGGTTAATATTTGCAGGAATAATTAATCTTCCTCTTGCAATTTCACTTCGCACTAACTCAACATCGAGTTTTTCTACTTTTGCGACATACTCCATATCAGGGGTAATTATGCCTTTTTTAGCATAATACATTTGAGTTCTTACTTCATCATTTTTATGATTATCCAGCCAATTTCTCATATATAGTCCTAATTAATTTTTGAAAAATTATACCGAATTAAAATTAGAAACCCTTAAGTCTTAAAACTTAATCCCATTTATTAGCTTTATAACTCACCTTTTGTATAATTTCAACATAAAATAAAAGAATTAACTTTTTTTAAGAGTAAGAATTAAGGCTTTTTCCATTAGAATGTGTAACTTTTTTACACAAAGGAGTATATTTGAGTGATATTTCGTTAGTGCTGCTGTGTGCAGGCAGTTCTTCACGTTTTGGACTAAAACCTAAAAAACAGTGGTTAAGAACAAAACAGTCTCCTTTGTGGCTATTCGTAACAAAAAAAATTTCCTCGTATTATTCTTTTGCTCAAATTATAGTAGTTTCAACACAAAATGAACTCTCTTACATGCAAAATTTTGATGATAAAATTACCTATATTGCAGGTGGTAACACACGCCAACAATCAATGAAAAATGCACTTGAAAAAGTAACCACTTCATATGTAATGATAAGTGATGTTGCAAGAAGTTGTGTTCCTAAAGAAATTATTGAAAATTTAATTGCTCAAAAACAAAATGCCGATTGTATTGTGCCTTATTTAAATGTAAGCGACACAGTAATTTATGAAAACCAAACCATTGAACGTGATGCTGTTAAACTTATTCAAACGCCTCAACTTTCAAAAACCCAAATCCTTAAAAAAGCTTTGGTTTCAACCATTGAATACACAGATGACAGTTCGGCAATTAAAGCCATGGGTGGAACGGTTGCATATATAAAAGGAAGTTCTAAATCAAAAAAACTCACCTTTGAAAGTGATTTAGAAAATATTTCTTGTTTAGAAGCTCCTGCAAATGACTATTTTACAGGAACTGGTTTTGACATTCACCCTTTTGAAGAGGGAAAACCTATGGTTTTAGGCGGTGTTAAAATTGATGCACCTTATGGATTTAAAGCCCACAGCGATGGCGATGTCTTAATTCATTCTCTTATAGATGCTCTTCTAGGAGCTTGTGGTGCAGGTGATATTGGTGAATTTTTTCCCGATACTTCACAAGAGTACAAAGACATTGATTCTAAAAAACTTTTAGCTTCTATTGTAGAATTTATTACACAAGTAGGGTATGAAATAGTTAATGTAGACATTACTATAATTGCTCAACAGCCTAAAATAAGCCCTTATAAACTGCTTATTAAAAGTACTTTATCTTCTTTATTGCACCTTGAAAAACAGTTTATTAATGTTAAAGCTACTACTGCTGAAAACTTAGGATTTATTGGAAGAAAAGAGGGTATTGCCGTACAAAGCAGTGCCACCTTAAAATATTATAATTGGAAAACACTATGAATTTATTGATTATTGAAAATGATGTCTATTTGGCACAAAAGGTTGTTTCAAGACTTCTTGATGACGGGCACTCGTGTGTTTATGTTGAAACAGCTGATGCTATTCCTTGCGGTAACAACAATTATGACATTATTTTACTCTCCACATCAATGCCCAATATTAATTGCAATGAACTTATAAAAAAATTTCCTGATTCTATGTTTATTTTACTGGTTTCGTATATTAGCGATGAAACGGTAACGGATCCTATTAAAAGCGGTGCAAAAGATTATATTATTAAACCCTTTATTATGGATGAACTTTTACGAAAAATCTATCACTACAGAGATTGTCGACAGCTTAAACGAGAACTGGCCACCATGAAAGATTATTTGGATTTTATTTTCAGAGATTTAGATATGCCTAAAACCAACCTCTATTTTGAACTTCCTTTACTTATTGAAACCAATTCACAAATGGTTGTGGATAAAATTGCTTTTGATTTCGCCTTAAAACTCAATACTTCTATTAAATTTATCTCCCTATCTAAAGATAATTGGCAAAAAGAGCTACAAAACAATCAAAAAGAGTTGCTTTATTTAACCGACTATCACACTTTGAAAAAAATATCAAAAGATATGGTTAATGCTTTAATTGAAGATAAAAAATGTATTATTTGCTCTCTTGAAAACGAGACAGATTTTCCTTATCACAAAAGTGAATTAAAGAAAAGCGATGCCGTGGTAATTAACGAAAATATTATGACCATAAACGATTATGTCAAACTAATGGTAGTCTCTTTTCAACATAAATATCCCGATACCGAACTTTCTAAAAAACTGGGGATTTCAAGAAAATCTCTTTGGGAAAAACGAAAAAAACTTAATATTGAAAAGAAAAAGTAAGGAACTTATATGCGAAAATTATTTCTAACTCTTTTTTACACAGGTCTTAGCCCAATAGCACCTGGAACAGTAGGAAGTTTACTGGCTTTAATACTAGGACTTGGACTACTGCAATTTATCTCAGAATCAAACTTATTTATGATCTCTATTTTAATTACAGTAATTTCCGTAAAACAAATAAATCTTTACGAAAAAGAAACAGGTACTCATGATGGCAAAGAGATAGTAATAGATGAACTAGCAGGAATGTGGTTAGCTCTTAGTATTTGCAATATAACCAACGAAAATATGCTTCTAATGGCACCCTTAGCCTTTATATATTTCAGACTCTTCGATATTTGGAAACCCTCAATTATAGGAAGGATTGACAAAAATGTAGAAGGTGGTTGGGGTGTTATGGGCGATGATTTAATTGCAGGAATAGCAGCAGGAATAGCAGCTAGCGGAACATATCAAGCTTTGGTTTATTTTTCTATTATTTAAATAGATTTTTAACTTAATTCTTAAATATCTTTATTTTTCAGAATGAAATTTATGTTATCTATTCTCAAAAGTTTTAAGAATCTATCTTTGTATTTTTCTGAAAACTTTTCATAGTCTAGTTTATAAGCTATATCTATGTCACTGAAATTATTCTTATTATCTTTTGCATAGCTAACAAATAAATCTAACAAGATTAATACTTCTTGTTCATACTTCAATTTTAATTCTGTATTTCTATAATACTAGAAATATAGAAGTTTATTTTAAGATATATTATTCTAAAATTCTGGAAATACAAAAATGAGGAGTTAAAATGAGTCCAGAATTATTAGACCATTTATCAAAAGCAGGTTACTTTTTTATATACAATTTTATAGAACTTGCAATTTTATTTTTAGGAGTAAGTTTCCTTGTAGAGATTATTAATCTATTTGTTAATCCTGCAAAAGTTCAAAATATATTATCATCAAATAAAGGTGGATATTTAATTGCATCTGCATTAGCTTCTATTACACCATTTTGTAGTTGTTCAACTATTCCATTGACATTAGGATTATTAAAAGCAAGAGCTTCATTTGGTCCAATCATGACTTTTCTATTTACATCACCGTTACTTAATCCAATTATTATTGCAGTATTTTGGTCTGCATTTGGTTATGAAGTAACTTTAATTTATGGTTTAATCGCATTTTTTGTATCAATATTTGCAGGATATACATTAGAAAGATTTGGTTTTGAAAAATTTATTAAAAAAGAAATTTTTTCAGCAGATGAGGCTGCAACTTCATGTTGTGATTCAACACCAAAACAAAAAACTAAAGAAGAAACTACTTCTTGTTGCTCAATACTAGTTGCTCCAGTAGTTCAAACAAGTTGTTGTGATTCAACACCAAAAGATGAAGTAAAAATTGAAAATTCTTGTTGTTCATCTAAACCAAAAGATGTTTCTAAAAATTCATGTTGTGATTCAGTTCCACAAAAACAAGAAACTAAAAAAGAGAGCAAGTGGAAACAAATTAGTGATAAAACATTAATGAGAAAAACATGGAAACAATTCTTAAGTTTTGCTCCATATATTGCAATAGGTATTGGTATTGGTGCATTCGTACATGGATTTGTTCCAGAAGAATGGTTAACTACATATGCAAGTGCTGAAAATCCATTTGCTGTGCCAATATCTGCCTTAATTGGTGTTCCTTTATACATTAGAGCTGAATCTATGGTTGGACTTGCTCCTGCTTTATTAGACAAAGGTGTAAGTATGGGGTCTATTTTAGCATTAACAGTTGCAGGTGCGGGAGCTAGTTTACCTGAGATGATTATGTTAAAAAAGATTTTTAAATTACCTATTATGATTTTCTTTATACTTGCAGTATTTACAATGGCAATTGGTTGTGGATTCTTAGTAAATCTATATTTTGCATAAGATTAAAAGGAAGTGTAATGGAAATGGTTTTAATTGAATATTTAAAAGAGTATAGTACCCCAATATGTCAAGACAACTTTCTATAAGATGTGTGTTTCATAATACACTTTACTATTTAAAATTGATATAATTTTAACAAAAAATTCTAGGACGAATAATGAATGAAGAAAAATTAGTAAATTGTTTAGCTCAACTTGGGAATATAACAAGAATAAGAATATTTAAGCTTTTAATAAGAGCAGGGAAAGAAGGTTTGAGTGTTGGAAGAATACAAGAACAATTAAATATTCCGGGTTCTACTCTTTCTCATCATTTAACAAAACTAATGCAAATTGATTTAGTTAGTCAAAAAAGAGAAGGAAGAATTCTTCACTGCACAGCAAACTTTGTGTTATTAGAAGATTTAATATATGATTTAAAAGATCAATGTTGTGTTGGTATTGAGAATTAAAAGAGAATATAAAAAACTTATTTATTTCTATTTTTCTATAATAAACGAATTTTTTTATATAAACAATAACTATGCAAAATATAAAAGATAAATTATTTATTAAGGTACAATAAAATCTGTACTAGGATTGGGTACAACTATGACTGTTGGTTATGGTACTTTATATTATTCTTTTGCAATTATGTCTGAAGAGTTTACTAAAGAGTTTTCTTGGAGTCAATCTTTTGTTTTTGGAATTTTATCTTTAGGAATATTATTTGGTGGTCTTTTAGCACCATTAATTGGACGATTACTAGATAAGCATGGGGCAAGAAGTATTATGAGTGTAGGTTCAATACTTAGTGCAATAGGTTTATATAATCTTTCTTTAGTTGATTCAAAACTTGAATATATTATTGCCTTATTATTTTTACAACTTGTTTCCATATTGATATTATATGAATCAGCTTTTATTGCCTTTTCGCAACTTGTAGGGCAAAAGGCTCGTTTACCTATTATTCAAGTTACTTTAATAGCGGGTTTTGCTTCAACTATTTTTTGGCCTTTAATAAGTTATTTATTAACAATTATTTCATGGAGAGAAACTTATCAATTTTTAGCATTACTACATATCTTTATAGCATTACCAATACATTTTTTTGTTTTAAAGAAAAATTTACAAATAGATAATGAACATTTTGATGAGGATAAGTTTGAAGAGATTATTTATTTAAATGGTCTTCATAAAAAAAATACATTTATACTACTTACAATAGCTTTTTGCTTGATTGCTATACCAATAACCACTTTACAAACTCAGTTTTTAAGCCTTTTTAAAAGTTTTGGTATGGAAGCTTCATTAGCAATTACTTTAGGAGCATTAATTGGTCCTTCACAAGTTTTAGTAAGAGTTTTAGAGATTTTATTCTCAAAATATATCACTCCCATACACTCAGCATTATTTTCAACAATGCTTATGTCTTTGGGATTAATAGCTTTACTATTTAGTGGTTATTCTTTTTATATAGCTTTATGTTTTATTTTATTATATGGAGCAGGACAAGGTTTAAGTGATATTGTAAGGGGAACATTACCTTTATATCTTTTCGGTAAAAATGGCTATGGGAAAACAACTGGAAACATCAATTTTTTTAGATTAATTATAACAGCTATGGTTCCTTTTTGTTTTGCTTATATTTTAGAGAATTTTGGAGGAGTTGTATCAACTGTACTTCTTGTAAGTTCTACAGTTATCGCCTTTATTTTAATTTTGTATATAAATATAATTTATAAAACTCATTTAATTCAAAAAAAATAGAGAGAGGAGAAATAATGAAAAAAATTTATTGTAGCCATGCCTGGAGGGTTGGGGTGTTATGGGCGATGATTTAATTGCAGGAATAGCAGCAGGAATTGCAGCTAGCGGAACATATCAAGCGTTGGTTTATTTTTCTATTATTTAAATAGATTTTAACTTAATTCTTTTAATATCTTTTCAATCGTAGTTTTTAATATAGGTAAATTATATCTTATAACATCTTCAATAATATTATCATCTGCACTGTCATAATCATGAGCAATATAATTTCTAACTGCACTTAAACCTTTTAAGTCATTGCTTGAAAATTCTTCAAGTATTTTAAACTCATTGTCATCTTTAAGTTTTGAAAACTGCTCTGCTATTCGTACAATATTCATCCTAATAGCAGGTTTAATACTTTTATTGGAAATTGCTTGCGTTACTTTTATATCTTTATTTTCGAGAATAAAATTTATGTTATCTATTGATTCTAATACTTTATCAAGTTTATTAATAGCACTAGACATATATAATACCATTTAATAACTCTTTATTTGCATCAGGAACAAAATCTATCTTTGTTTTAAATATTTGTTGTAATTCACTTTTAATATCATCAATTCTTAAAAGCTTTGAAAATCCATCTTTGTATTTTTGTGAAAACTTCTCATAGTCAAGTTTATAAGCAATATCTATGTCACTAAAATTATTTTGATTCCCTTTAGCATAGCTACCAAATAAACCTAACAAGATTAATCCTTCTTGTTCATACTTCGGTTTTAGTTCTTTTAATTTTAAAACTATATCATTTTTATTTAACATAACTAAACCTTTCATAAAATTGATATATTTTAACATAACTTGACTTCTAGACCTATTTTCTGATAATAAAATTAGACTTAAAAATATAACTTTACTAAATTAGCTATTACTAAACATTAAGTAGTTGCTGGAGTTGCAGCTAGTGGAACATATCAAGCTTTGGTTTATTTTTCTATTATTTAACATATTTTTTCAATATGTCGAAACTTTTCTATTTCTTCGACATATAAATTTAATATGTCGGATTATATCCCTTTTCTCAATCTATCAAATAATGCCACATTTATGAAGTATTTTCCTCGTCCTATTTTAATACTTTTTAATATTCCAAGAGACTCTATCTCTTTTAAATACTCCAATTAGACTATATGATATAAATAAGAAACAGTATTGAAAGTTAAATCGCAAAAGAGTTTGCCGTTTTATATTAAGATTGTAAAAGAATGGATTGTTTTGTGTAAGTTCAAGGCGAAGTTTAAAATTTATGAGGAGCGTACAATAAGTACACGACGATTAAATTTTAAACTTCAACGCCGAGATTGCGAAAATAAAATTCTTTATTTTACAATCTTAGCGAATTGGGTGAAGATATATTTTGACTCATGCGGTCCTGGACTTCCTTCTGGGTGGTGTTGCACTGAAAAGATAGGTTTATTGCTATATTTAACACCCTCAATAGTATTATCAAACAGATTAATATGAGTAACTTCTGCTATATCTTTAATACTATTTGGAACACTATAATTATGATTTTGTGAAGTTATTTCTACTGTTCTAGTAGTTGAATCAGCAACGGGGTGGTTATCTCCGTGGTGACCAAACTTTAGTTTGTATGTGTCGTGTCCGTGTGCAATTGAGAGCATTTGGTGACCTAGACAAATTCCAAACATTGGGATGTTTTTATCTATTAGTTTCTCTATTTGTTTTTTCTCATTTTTTAAAACCAAAGGGTCACCAGGTCCATTTGATAGAAAAACTCCACCTATTTCTCCTGCTTCAAAACGGGCAATTAAATCATCTGCTTTAAAACTTGATGGCACTACTTCAACTTCTAATCCTGCTGCTACTAATTCATTTAAAATATTTCTTTTTACACCAAAGTCAATTACTACTACTTTCTTATCACTCATAACTGCTTTTTCGTATTCCATTTTAAGGTGGTTCCACGCTCCAGTTTTATGGATATATGCTTCTTTTGTAGATACTTGCTCAATATAATTAATATCTTCAATACGCGGAGCTAAAGCTAATTGTTTTGCTAACTCTTCTTTAGATGAAATTTCAGTTGAGGCTATCATCATCATAGCACCCTCTTCTCTTATTGTTTTTGTTAAAAACCTTGTATCTATATTACAAATACCTAAAACTCCATGCTCTTTTAATAGTGATGCTAAACTATCTTGAGCCCTAAAATTTGAGTATTCGTGATGATAGTTTCTAACTAATACTCCTTTACAGTGAGCTTTGTCGCTCTCCATATCATCTTTATTAACTCCTGTGTTTCCAATTTCAGGCATAGTAAAAGTAATAAATTGTCCTGCATAACTAGGGTCTGTAATAATCTCTTGATATCCAGCTAAAGAAGTATTAAAAACAATCTCACCAACACTAGTTCCTGTTGCACCAAAAGAGTCTGCTTCTAGAAAAGTTCCATTTTCTAAATATATCCATACTTTTTGCATCTTACATCAATCCTTTTCTATTTAATTCTTCTTCATAGAGTCTTTGATAAACCATATCATACTCATCGGTACCTTGTATTAGTTTTCGTTTGTAGTTTTTTATTTTTTTATATACTTCTTCATCGGCTTCTTCAAACCCTTTTATAAAAGTATCTATTGAAGCAAAAATTATATTTTTTACTTGATTGTCAGAAACTGTATAGTGGATAAAATCTTCTTCCCATAAATAGTCTAAAATTTTGTGGGCAATATCTGAAAACCTATCTTCATTATTTAAAATTACACCCGCTTCATTTGCCATTCTTTTTTTTGCCATCCAAAAAAGTTGTCGATAATCAGCGTTGTAAAACT
>Ga0265294_10002611_pt1 | contig 23575 bp, 10 predicted proteins | sample MunlanPumphouse3_FD_192504 | JGI IMG/M metagenome (GOLD analysis project Ga0265294, IMG submission 192504) | Groundwater microbial communities from a municipal landfill in Southern Ontario, Canada - Pumphouse #3 | ecosystem: Environmental > Aquatic > Deep subsurface > Groundwater | place... | reverse complement strand
TTAATCCTGCTTCAGGTGGGCGTATCGTCAGCATGACCTCGCTTCCAGATGGCGTTGCGTTAACCGCAAATCCGTCAATCAGCGCTTCCCCGGCAGGTTCAGGACTTCTCTCTGATCGCATACGTCGCCAGCGTGGCGGAACAGATCGAAGTTATGAAACGAGCGCCTACGAAGTTGTCGACAGTGGCGTAAAAGACAATCAAGCCTTCCTCACGCTTCGTCGGTCTATCGCCCCTCTAACCGTTGAAAAGACTATTACGGTGACGGACGGGAGTTCTGTTGTCAGTGTGAATTATACTTTGAGTAATCCGACGGACAAAGATTTCACTGGGAGTTTTTGGAGCTGTAATCTAGCGGGCGGTTCAAAACAGTGGCGCGTTTCTTTTCCCGAAGGGGAATATACAGATCAAATGAATGCTGAGCTTCAGAAATCTGGCGTGCTCCACCCGTCCAGTGACCCTAAGAGAGGCAATTATTTTGTTAATGATCCTCGGCGCGACTTTATGGCTGCGGCGAACGGCAAACAAACGCTCGTATTGATCGCTCCCTTTCCGGTACTTGATACATTTTATTCCTGTATGCCAGCTGAGACAGGTTTAAATCCAACGCTCGAATACTGGACGACCCCATTCGTTTTAAAGCCACTTGCTTTTGGCAAAAAAGATGCGGTTAATCATCCCGAGGAAGATGACCCGTTGACACGTTATTTTTATCGTTTTGCGATGGAGTTTGCTGTCGTCCCGGACGGTCAATTTAACGCACAGGATTTTCGACCTTTAGCGACGGCAAAAAAGGATACGCATTATCTTCCACGCGTCGAAGAAGCTGCGAGCTATACTGAGTTCACCACTTCCGCAATTCCTTTTCTTGCCAATCCCGAACGCCAGATCAAACTCATTGCTCTTGCCAAGAGCTATAGCGTTGCGGAACTCTTTGAGTTTAATCGTAGATTTGCGACGAGTATGGCGATAGTCGAACTCTCTAACCCCCATGTTTTTGATATCAACAAGTATCTCGCGTGGATACCGCCCGAGCCAGGTTCCGCACTTGCGAAGGCACTCGAAAGTAAGTCTGATGTGATTCTTGTTTCCGGTGTCTTAGAAAATATCATTCCAACAGAGCTAGTTGAAAAGCTCAAAAAAGCCATCTCTGCTGGAACTGGTTTCGTCTATGTGTCGCATCGTAATGATTTTCCATCATTGATCCCCAAACAAGGTGGAACACCGCTCATACTGCCAGGGACGATCTCTTACGGCGTTCGAGCGACAGCGCATAAGTTTGGCAAAGGTAATGTCATTTTCGTCGAGTCTCGTATTGATCGTATCGGACGCTTTTACACATTATCGAACGCGCTTATGCCTTCAGGGAAAGAGTTTAACGAATATGATGAACCCTACTGGGAGTATGTATTTGCAACGTTTGGTAAAATCATACGCTTTGCCGCAAATGATACTCCTAAGCTGGTAATTAAAAGTGCTGATATTAGTGCTGGAGTTCTCGAAGTTGATGCGCCAAAAGCTGGAAAACTTCGTGTCGAATTGGTCACACCGGACGGTACAACACATGAACTCAAAGCACCGTATCGCTTAAAACCTCTTGTTCAAAACGGGCATTATTTTGTTAATGTCTTTTTGAGTGACGGCAAATACGATTGCGATTATTATTCACTCGATTTTATACATAAAACTGCTGCCGGAATTGAAAAGCTGGCCTTAGAACATTACGCTCATGAGGCTGGCGCGCCGATCAAAGGTTCTGTTACCCTGCGCGGTACTGGCGATATAGAGTTCAAACTTCGTGACGGTGCGGGGAGGGTGCTCGGTAAAGAAACGCGGGAAAATGTATCGGGAACCGTCCCCTTCTCATTCATTCCAGCTTCAGCCCCTGCAAATATTATCGCGCAGATTGAAGCATCCCTACGGCGCGACAATGTCCTTATTGATGAAGCAAAGACGAGCTTTACCGTTGCTCCCACGATGCGACGCAAACTCAATTTCGTTCTCTGGGGCAGTAGTAATCAAAACCATTTTTGTCGACGGTTTGACGAACTTGAAAAGCTCGGTTTTGATGTGATGACCGGGTGGTCTAAACCGGCGATTGACCCCGTTGACAATGCGCGTTTTAATAATGAAAAAAGTCTTCGCGCTAATATGCGTGTCGCGCCGATGTCAATGCACCGCATCGGATTGAGGAAAATCGATTCCATCGTGCGCGATCCATGCCTACGCTCGGCGGAAGAACTTGCTATTATGCGCAAGGAGATCGGCGAGGCTGTTGAAAAATATAAAGATTTTTTCCCGTTCACCTACTACTCCGGCGATGAAAACAGTCTTGGGCACTATAATACGATACATGATTTATGCCAAAGTCCCGATTGTCTTGCGGCGTTCCGTATGGAGATGAAGAAAAAATACGGTGCATTGGAAAAGCTTAACTCCATCTGGGGAACTACGTTTTCTTCATGGGAAGAAATACGTCCTGACACCTTTGCGGAAGCTAAAAAACGTGGTATTTATAGCTCTTGGAGCGATCACCGTAACTTCATGATGTTTGCTGTGTCTGACGCGTTCAAACTTATGAAAAAGGAACTCGTAGCCCGCGATCCCAATGCTCGACTTGGTTTTTCAGGGCAACTCATCACTAGCATTAATGGCGCGTTCAACTGGCTTGAAGCTCTTAAGGTTGTGGATGATCCTACTGCGTATTTGCGTGTGAACGACGGGCTTCCCGATCTGATCAGAAGTTCCCGTCGCCCTGGAGTAGGCGGTGCGGGCGCCTGGATCGGTTATGGACAGGTGCTTCCTGTCATTCGTTGGCAATACTTCGATCAGATCGTTAACGGACTTTTTTCGCCTTCCTACTGGTATGCCAATTATTTCATTCGACGCGGTGACAGTCTGCTTTCTCCAGAGGGTGAGCATATCCGTGAAACATTCCTCGAAATCCGCCGTTCCGGGCTTGAACAAATGTTCGCGGAAGGCCGCGAAAAACATGCGCCGATTACGGTCGTCTATTCGGTTCCCTCGTTGGTAGCCTCGCGTATTAGTGGTGAGACCAGCGCTTTTTCGCCAGAGACCTTTACTCAAAGCTTCCATGGCTGGACGATGCTTGTGCGTGACATGGGGTTTTTGCCACCGCGTGTGCTTGATTCAAAAGATCTTGTTCTGGTTACGCCGGATGAACATCCGGTACTTGTGCTTCCGATGCTTCAAGTTTTGAGCGACATCGAAATTTCTGCTTTGGAACATTATGTTGAAGCTGGCGGTGTGCTTATAGCGGATGCGCAGGCAGGACGTTATGACACATCCAATCGTGAGCGTGGTTCCGGTGGCGCTTTGGAAAAACTTTTTGGTTTGCGCGTCACTCCTGCTGTTGGTTCTGGCGACGGAAGCATTGTCTCTTTCAATAAGCGTTCGCTTCCTTTGCTTGCACCAGGAGGCCAGGTCATGCAAACCTCAGGCGAAGCATGGGGTTCACTGCGCAAGATTTCCTCAGAAACCAACTTCGGTGGGATGAAGCTTGCCGGAAGTGACCGGGAAGTTAGCAAAGCATTCTTCTTTAAGTCGTTAGGCAAGGGGAAGGTGCTTTATTTGAATGCGCTCTTGAGTGAATATCCAGTGTTAAGAAGCCGTAGTCAGGCTGCTTCTACTGTAAGCGAGGTTATGCGCGAAGTCCTAATCCGGCTTGGTATCAATGCTCCTCACATTATCGCGCCAGGATGCACCCTTGCCGAGTATACTGGCGACGGTAATCGTTACTTTGGGCTTGTTCAGAGCGCGATTGACGTGGCTGGACAGTCGGAGCTTCGTTTTGAAGAGAAGGTCCATCTCTATGATACGCTGCAACATCGCTATCTTGCTTTTACTGATAAATTCGGCGTAGAGCTTCCTGCCTATGAATCGTTCATTCTGGCCGCGCTCCCTAAAAAGCTCGCCCCGATCAAGATCGCTGTTGCAAAAGAGACGGAAAAAATCATCATCAATGTCGTCGCAACGCCCGATGTGACGACGCTTGTGCGCGTCGAAGTGACTCGGAACGGCAAGCTTCTGCGTGAATACACTGGCAACCACCGCGTTCGCGGCAAGGGAGCAATCGTTCTTGATCAAGGTCTGGAACCACAAGGCGATTTGGTCATCGTCGTCACCGATATTTTTACCGGAGTAAAACAAATAATCAAGGGTAGTTGAAATGAAAACATTGCTGTTCTTTTTTTTAGGAACGTTTTTAGTCAGCGCCCGAGATTTGTTTGTCTGTGCTGAAGGAGGTATCGACGGTAATGGCAGCCTGGAGTCGCCATGGCAATCACTGCCCGAGGCCTGCGCGGCCTTGCAGCCTGGCGATGTGCTGACCTTGCTACCTGGGGAATACTCTCAGCAGGAGCTGATTATCTGCGCACAAGGCACTGCCGAGCAACGTATTGTGATTCAAGGAGCACACCGCGACCTCTCAGTGCTGACTGCCTGGCAAATTGTCGATACTGCTTGGGAGGCTGTTCCGGGGCAGCGTTTTGTCTTCCAGACCATATGCCCATTCCCGGTCTACTGGGTATCAGACCTCGCACACCCGGTCATTATGCAACCCGCGCCAAGCTTGCACGACATGGAGCGTTTCCGTGGCACTTGGCTGGCGGACCGGGAGGAAAACATCCTCTATGTGCACTCTCTGGATGGGCAGATGCCATTGCCGGGCAGTATCAAGGCCACCGTCAATTCCGGCCATATCCTATTGCTGCAAGAAGCGCGACATCTAACCTTACGCAATCTGACTTTCTGCGGCTCGGCACATCAGCAACCGCGGTTTTCCGCCTCTGGTTCGGCCATCCGCACCCATAATACAATCGCTTTGCAGATCGAGGATTGCAACTTCTATCTGAATTCCGGCGGCGTTAATATCACCCAAACGTGTCTGGACACTACAGTCCGGCGTTGCTTTTTCCGGCGCAATGAGTCATTAGGCTATAGTGAGATGGCGCAGTTGTTCTTCGGCCACCGGGCCAGGAATAACTTGGCTGAAGACAACGTCATCCTGGATGGTCGCGCCCATGGCTTACGCTTTTATGGAGGCGCGGAAAATAACACTGCGCGCGGCAACATCATCCTGAATGAACGCATAGGCTTGTACTACAAGGCTAGTCGCGGCAGCCGCTTAGCCGAACGCAACGTGGTAATGAATTGCGACTACTTTAACTTCAGCGACTTGTACGGACGCCCCATTACTGACCTTCACAACACCGTCGCGATGCCGTCACATGTATACGACAAAAACTCCACGAACTTGATCCTCGACCAACAGAAGGATGAACCACGTTTCTGTGCCCCCGAACACCTTGATTTTCGCCTGCAGGCCGACAGTACTTTTTTGGGTCGCGGCGCCCACCCCGAGCCCGCGCCAGTATATTACCTCTCGCCGCAAGGCAACGACGACAATACCGGCAAGTCTGAGCAACGCCCCTGGCGCACCTTAGCTGCGGCAGCAGAGCGTCTGCACCCGGGCGACACGCTTTATCTGGCACCGGGTGAATATGCGGAAAAAATAACTCTGACTTTTACTGGCCCGCTGAGCATCAAGGGCCGTGGCAAGAACCAAGAAGCAAAGATTTCCGCCGTGACTTTGCTGGACTGCCGGCAGTTGCTGCTAGAGAATCTCATCTGTGAGGAGTTAACTGTACGCGATTGCCGGGAGACGGATTTGCGCCGTGTCGTTGCCACGTCTTTCACCGCCCGACAAAGCCAAGGCTTGCGGGCAAAGCAGTGCGAATTCGCCGCCTTGCGCTGGCAGAACATCCAGACAGGCGAAGTACTGTTCTCAGCCTTCCCGCAGGATACAGCATTTGATGTCTGTCCTGGCCTAGTGCGCGGCTACAACAGCGCGCAACCGTCGTTTCCGTTAGGGCGGCAGGCACAGACGACAGGTGCTCAGCGGCCAAAGCCGACAAGCGTGCAACCCCGCATTGAGAAGGTGACAGCGGTGGTCATCACTCCGACCAGTGCAACCTTCACCTGGACAATTCCCAACATCAATACCGACTTGTGGCGGGTGCGGGAAGCATGGTCGAATACTCGGCCGGTGCTGTCGTTGTTGGAATATGGTGAGACTGAGGAGTGCGGCGAGCGCAGTGTCTCTATCGGCGATCTGTTCCATTATACCAACCTCAGGGATCTCAAACCCGATACACGATATTTTTATCGCGTAGTCGTGCCGGAAAAAATGCTGGGATTGACTCACCAGGCAAAAGTCATCCCTTTTGCCAACGTCGGCATGCAACAAGATTGGCAGGGGCGACACGAGACAGCACTGCAAAGCTTCGTCACCCCGGCTAAAAGCACCTTTACGCAGCGTGAGTTGTATGTCGCGCCTGATGGTCAAGGCGATGGCAGCCATCCGGACCAGCCGTTAGGTGGCTTGCGGGCGGCTAGCCAGCAAGCCCGTCCCGGTGACACGTTGATTCTTCTACCTGGCATCTACTATGAGACCTACTATGGCCTAGTCTCCGGGCTACCTGGTTATCCCATCACCCTGAAGGCGGCCCACCCCGGCACAGTCATCCTGGATGGTTCGAATTATTTACGTCCTAGCGCGCTGCACCTGTACAAGTGCGATCATTATGTCATTGATGGATTAATTATCCGCAACTTCAGCAACAAGAACTTCGCCAGTCGAGCAGGTCAGGAATATGGACAGTTGCAGGCATTTTCCTGCCGCGACCTGACCATCCGCAACTGCGTCTTTTCCGGCTTTGGCGTATTTCAGAACATTGCCGTATATCAGTATCTGATTACCATCAAATGCTGCTCTGAGGTCTTGATTCAGAATAACGTCTTCGCTGATGGTGTGAATTCGATAACTGGCGGCAGTAATGGCAATCTCGCCATTTTGAACAATACCTTCTTTGTACCCCTGATATACCATTTTGTTTTTCAGTATCCTGTGCCGGAGACTAAGGTTACGGTCCGTAACAATCTCTTCTTAGCGCAGCTCCCCGTGAAGGCAAAGGCGAAAGTCGCCCGTTGCATGTTTATTGGTGACTTTGAGCTTGATTTTGATGCTAACGCCTGGTACTTCCCGCCCGAAGATACTATGCGCTACATTGGGCTGGAAGGGGTGCAGTTTCCCCCTGAAGACTGCGAATTTCCCGCCGGCTTGGCACGTGTGCGGAAAGCCACAGGCCACGAAAAGAACGGACGTGAGCTGGCAGAGTTTACGTTCCGCGACCACCAGTTTATCAACCCGAACTCGGCAAAATACCGGCAGGAGGTCTCCGTAGCTTTTAGTGAGGGGAAAATCCTGCCGACCTTGGAATATTTTGCCACACCCTTGAGCGATGTCGGCGCCCAGCCAGTCAGAGGTGACATAAGAAACGTCCAGCCCGCACCGCAAATGTCGCCACAACCACGCTGTTGCCGCGCACTCCTGTAATCCACCGCCCTCTCCCCTTGGAAGAGGGCCGGATATTACGGCAGCGCTACCGCGCTATGGCGGGGTCCGCACGATGCGGAAACCATAGGCGGGCCACCGGCCCGTCGGCGGGAGGCTGCCACGAGATGCCAGACGGCTGTACGACGCGTCCTGTTGCCAGGATCCGTTCCGAGTCGCGCGGCGGGCAGGATTATCCGCCGCACCCGACTCCTCCGGCCCTTGAGGATCTACTCCGCCCGGCAACAAAGAAACATACCAATCCAAACAAAACTCCATTACATTGCCGTGCATGTCGAACAGTCCCCACGCGTTCGACAGATACGAACCGACAATGGCCGATCCGTTTTCCGGCCCACAACCCCTATCGGGCTCGCTCACACCATTGATCAATTCCCACTGCCACTGCGTCACCTCGAATACCCCAGCGTAAAAGTCCTTTGTCAGCATCGTCGAGATGTTCACACTGTCCCCCATCTTGAACTCCCCCTTTGGAGATGCGCCGCAATACGAGCTTTTCCGTCGCGTAAACCGGAGCGTTGGTCACACCAATCCAAACGATGGAATTCATGCCAGCCACCGGATTGGTCTCGACTGTGCCATAAGCACCGCTGGCCAGATCCGCTTCATTATGACCCTTATAACCCTCCAGTCATGGTAACCAGTGTGTTGACGACTAATCCTATGGGATGGCAGTGGTGTCAGAAGTCAATCAGACGCTGATGTGGGGTGCCACATCAGTGTAACTTCCAACGCTCGGCTTTCATTCATTTGAGGCATTCCTTCATGATTTCAAGGTAACTCTGGTTACCGTTCCAGAATGCCTTGGTGTCGCGCGCCTCGTCACCGATCGGCGCCCCGAGAAAAGCGTAGACCTCCCCCGCACCGTACTTGCCCCGCACAAGCAGAGGGTCACCCCCAGCGGTCTTGAGCAAGACCTCCGCGCCCTTCTTAACCTCGTCCTTGTGGATCCAGAAGACCTTAGCGTCACCCTTCCCAAATGCAACGGCCGTGCGTCCATCGCAGTCCGCAGCACAGGCCGGAAGGCAATCGAACGGATAGGGCTTCACCGGAAGCATCTTCTCGAGGAACGTCCCCGTATAACCGCCGCAACCGTAGGCAAACGGTCCTCCTCCAACGACAAGTTTACCCCCGTTTTTAACGTAAGCGGCGAGACGATAAATCATCGGACGGACACTCTCCTCGTTCACGTCGCCCATAAAGACGTACTTATATTCGCCGATCGTGGAAGCTGGCGGAATCTGCGAGATGCCATGGGGCGTCGCAGGAACAACCGTAAATTTGAGCTCGGAGAACATCAACTCAAAACGAAAGAAGTTCGCATAAAAGCCGAAAAGGAGGAGTGCCTTTTCCTTCGCGACCTGCTTAGCCATCCCGGAGTCGCTGAGCTCCTTCACCGGCATCGGACGGTGGTGCGGCCATACGGCGGGAACCATCGGAAGCGACGCCATCTTGAAGCCGTTCTCACGGAAGTACTCAAACTTGAAACCGTTAAGGTCTGCGGAAAGGACAGTCTGCGCGACGGGCTTTTCGCTCTTAACAACGCACGCGTTCACGACTGTACCAGCCTTAGCGGACGTCTTGACCGTGGCGGAGCCGAGCGATTTGCCGTTCATGTCGGTCTGCAAAACGGATCCGGCGAGCTCGAGGTCCCTGAAGGCGAGCACACTCAGCGTCGGCGCCATACCGGGTCCAGCGAAACCAGCGGCAAAGGCGTCATTGACTGTCGCGAGCGAGGGGAGGCCCTTCAGCTCGCGGATCACGGTTTTCACCGTGAACGACTTACCTGCGGGAAGCATTCCTCCGTCGAAGAGACAGCCGCGCGTCTTCATGTCGTTTGCGCCGTACACAGCGGAGAGCTTGTTGAAATCGAAGAGGAAGCCATAGCCGGTCTGGTGTCCGGGGTTGTATGCGGCAAACCACGGCTCGACAAGCGAGAACTGCCACGCACCGGGCTTCGTGTAGTATCCCCAGAGCGAGCTCTGCGCGGTGAGGTCAATTACGTTGTCGGTCGTCGGAAACCAGTTGCGGTCGTTGCCGTCCTTGATCGAGAAGACCGTCCGCCAACCTAAAGAGGCGTAGCGAAGGTCCTTCGTGTCGTTCTCAAGGGTATAGGCGACTTCACGGTGGACATCGCTCCCCGAGGCTCTGCGCGTGAGCTTCACACCCGCAAGGTCTAGCCCGACGTCTTTTTCGACAAGAACTGTCGACTCCGACCCGTCAGCATTCTTCGTCCAAACGAGCTTCGGAGCACCCTTTTCAATCTGTGCAACCGAAAAGGCAGGATCCAATTCGGGCATCGCCGCAATAGAAATTACAGCGGTTGCCGCCGTAAGAAAGGCCAAAATCATCTGATGCATTTTATTCTCCTATTTACAATCTTCGCTTCTGCGTCGTTGCGCGGAAACGGGATATTGTGGCTGATGCGATAGCCGGTGAAGGCCGGGCGCGTCGGAAGCTCCTGGCCGTCCAAACTGCGATGATGCTAATTAACGCCCGATTTTTCATGCCAGCGACCTTCATTTCAGTCGAATCTGCTTCAGCCACTTGACGGCCGTACACTCCCAACCGTTCCAGATCCAAGCCCACCCCCGATCACCTCGAGAAGCACCGAAACCGTGCCCAAGACCGGAAAAAACATTGAGCTCGCCGGCAATGCCCATCCTACGCAGCTTTACGTACAGGTTGATTGAACCCATCGGAGAGTACAGGTCTTCATCTCCGTGGAAGAAGCACATCGGCGGAGTCTTCGCATCGAATGCGAACTCCGGAGCAAGCTCAAGTCCCGGAATGTTGCCCTTTGTCGTATTCTGTCCGTCAAATCCATCGGAAAGAACGTACGCCGGATAGACCAGAATTGCGAAATTCACGTTACATGGATTCTTATCCAACTCATCAATCGGCGCATAGGACTGCGTCATCGACGAGGTCGCTGCCATCAGCGCAAGATGCCCGCCAGCTGAAAATCCGCAGAAGCCGATCTTATCAGGGGCGAACCCTCGCGTCGCCGCCTCGCTTCGCACAACCCGAACCGCACGTTGGGCATCCTGCCAGGCGGTGACGTGCTTCGGCAACCCCACCGGACGCGGCGTACGATAACGAAGCACCGCAACGGTAATTCCCTGCTTGATGAAATTTGTCGCCACCTGCGCGCCTTCGTGGGAATAGCACCATCCGTTGTAGGAACCTCCGGGTGCAACGATCAGGCACACGTCCGATCTCTCCGCCTCGGGCGAAAACCACTTAATCGCCGGCTCCACCTGCTGATGAGGCTGTGGATCGGGCATCTTGCCCTTCGGCCAAATTGCCGTCCACCCTTCATCTACCGCCGCCGCCTTCGCGCCACCGATCCCAAGGCTGAAGGCCGCGACAAGAACTACAACTGACAGAGTAACGTGCTTCATGAGCAAAACACCTCCGTCGCGGGAGCGGAATCACCGCCGGATGGATTCATCGACGTGCCAACCTTTGCGAACCCGTTCCCTGGCAGTACGATGCGTCCCGCCTCGCGGCGGCAAAGCACCGTGATGTCAACGGGCTTCCCACCGAGCAAATCGCGGGCGAAGATGCGATCGCCTCCGGTGCCGTCCCTAAGAGAAGGGAAACGTTCGCGGTCGGGGATCAGCGACTCGAAGGAGTGGATGCCCGTCTGACCGCCTTTTACGCCGTACGGAACATCCCACCCGTCATCAATCATAAACATCAAATCCCCGCGAAAGGATGGGAAGAGCTTCGTCCACCCTTTGGTGTCGAAGAGCATATCTTCGTTCATGGTGTCACGGACTCCCGGCACGCCTTGGCCGCCGGGTAAATTCAGCTCGCCAGTGACGACATGGTTCCGCAGTGTCCGCGCTTGCGTGTCCCACGTACACCAGTAGGGGCATGCATGCCCCTTTGACCGCCCAGCATCCGAAACGGTGCTGCACCCGTCCATGAACGGAAGAAATCCAGCACCCAAGGCACCCTTCAGAAACGTACGTCTTTTCATGATCCGATACTCCTTTTAAGTCATTGCCTGTCGGCTTCTCGCTTCAGTTCGGCATACCCTTGTCAACCAAATAGACGCGATCACAGAAAAGTGTATCGCCATCAAGGCGCACCGACACCCAGAACTCGTACCGCTTCTCGTGGTAGGTTGGATCGTAGTACCGTCCGAGATTGCGCATGTCAAGCGCCGTGCCCCAGCAGTCGCCCAAAACGAAAAGTGCCCTTCGAGGAAGCCGCGCCGTGCCGCAGTTGACGAGCGTGTAGCGGTCTGCGGCGAAAGAAGAGGCCGGAATCGGATTCACCTTTAGCCACTCCTTTGTCACCGAGTCATGCAGCTGCACGACCACTGGTTGCGTCCGGTCGCGGTTCGCATTAAGCGGAGATGCCATCGCCACACCCGCCGCGGCAAGTGAATCCGGCGTTAGGGATTTCGTCGTGTGGAAGGCAGCAAGTGGTTCCTCAGGGAGGTAGAGCCGCACGTCACGAGCGTCGTACGCCGCGAGTTTTGGCGGCAGCGCATCGGTCTTGAGCCGAGCGTAGTACTTCATTGAATTGAAGACGCGCCGTGCGGGATTACGCACCGCGGCGACAAGTCCGTCGGCTTCGGCGGCGACGCACGCGGCGTACCCGCGCTTCAGCACATCCTCGACGTCGAGCGGAAACTTGGGGTTCGCCGCGCGGATGCGACTGGCGTAGACGATCGTCCATGCGTCGAGTCCCGACCGCGCGATTTCGACCTGCCGCTGGCTCGCCGAATCGTCCGCGACCGCCGCAAGTGCCTTCTTGAAATATCCCTGCCAGCGGATCATGTCCGCGCCGTCAAGCGGAATGCGCTCGTAGCCGTCCATGCAGGAAAAGCCGAAGTTGGGATTGTCCCAACCGGCGAGCACGACTGCCTCGAGCTCCTTCAGGTAGGCGAAGACGATCTCCGCGGCTGCACCGTACTTGTGGCGGAAGATGTCCATGACCGCGGCATCCGCATCCATGTCGGGGTTGCGGGCGAGTTGGCAGAACATGTAGTCGCCGACGTCACCGAATTCCATCTCGCCGCCCGTGCCGTCCGATCCGATCGAATCGACGCCCGCCGCGTGAATTTCCTTGAACTCAATCTGCATCCGACGGTAGGTTTGGATCGAGGCTGAGCCGCCATAGTACCACCAGGCGAGGTGCTTCGAGATCGCATGCCACTGCTTCAGGCTCGCAATGCGGTTGTAGCGACCCCCTTCGAGCGGTAGATCAGGAATTCGAGAAGGTGGACGGTCCCCGTTCAGGAACGCCGCATCGCAGACGAAGTTCTCCGGGAAGACAACATCCGTTGGTGCAAGCTCGGTCTGCTCGGGACCCTTGTAGGCGAGAGACGTGACGTAGACATCCTTCATGTCCTTCACAGCCTCGCAGAGTTCGAGGACGAAATCCCAAAGCGGCCCCCCGTTCGTCCTGTACTTCTCCATCAACTTCGCGCAACCGTCGCACCAGCAGTAACGTTCGTTGTGTGAATCGTTGGAAGCGACCGTATAGATGCCGGGGCCTTTCTTCGCCACCACCTTGCGGAAACGCGCGATGTAGATTTTGCGGAGTTCATGGTTTGCGAAACACGGCTGGCCCTTGTCGGTGCGGGCACCATTGCGGCCCATCGAGAAGTACTCCGGGTGCTCCTGAAAGAGACCCTTCCACTTTCCCGTCAGAAAGGAGTGGTCGGCGTCGTAGGGCGGGACCCAGAGAAGATGGCCGTGCTGAGAATTCATCACCCGCGTCGTAAGCGGACGGTCCCCGCCATTGAGCCGGTTTCTCCGGGTAAACGTCCGCCAGTTTGAGCCCCAACGCGCCGGGTTCCCGTACTGGAGGCGGTAACCCGTGAAAGTCGGGCGCGTAGAAATCTCCTTGCCGTCCCACGCGATGTCGCGTACGTGGCACACGATCTCCGCACCTGGCTGTTTTCCGTAGAGCCGGTAACCGAAGTACTTTTCGCAAAAGTCGTAGACGGCGTAACAGCTTCCCGCGACGCCCCCGCCCGCGAAGACGATATCACCGTCCTTTTCAAAAACGAGCGTCTCCTCTGTCTTCAGCCCCTTCGCCCGCTCTCCCGTGAACTCATTGCCAATGAGGAACCTCTTCCCTAAACCATCATCCCCAATCCCTGATCCAATTTCTCTGATTCCTAATCTGACTCCCGTCGCCTTTTCAAAGATCTCCCGGTAATCGTCCGCGGCAAGTTTATCACGCTCGCCCGAGCCGCAGACAATCGTCCAGTTGCATTTCCCCGCTTCGACAAGAGGGGTTCCTCCTTCGCAGTTGCGAACTTGCGGAGCGTTGAACGTCCAGCGGCGAAAGTAGTCGACGGAATGTGCGGCGGGGAGCGTCTTCGGATCGAGCTTCTCGGCCTCTGCGCCTCTCCACGTGGCAATTTCGGTGTCAAGCATCACGTGAAGCGCCATGTGAAAATGGTCATTGTCGCGCCGGTAGGTTGCGACGCCGTCCACGTACCAGACGATCTCCTTTTCCGTCCAGAGCAGACCGTAAACGTGGTAGCCGTCCGACGGACACCACGCAACCGGCCATTGACCTCCTTCATTCTCCAACTTTGTTTTATGGGAATTGACCACACCCTCGACGTACGGGGTTTCGAATCGGTGTACATGCGAGCAGATCCGATAGGGTTTCTTCGCTTCCTCATCCTGAAACCGACCGACGAACTCATAGATGTCGATTTCCTCGGAATGGCTGTTGCGTGCATACTTCGTCCAAGGACGCTCGATGCCATTGGAGAGCGGATCGTAGAGCCAGAACGCATTTCTTACTTCAGCGGCGGTTCCCTTCGCCCGGGCCTCGAAATAGCCATACTCCACCTTCTTGCGGCTTTTGATGATCGCGCAAGTGTACGGCCAAAATCCCTGCATGCGCTCCTCGTGCTCCTGTTCCGACTCTGGAATCCGTTTCGCCCAGAGTTCCAGGAATCCGTTTCTTTGCACGACGTTCGCCGTACGGTACACGTACTCACGGCGGCCCCGCCACCACGGTGCGAAGGGCCACCACTTGGAAAGGTCGAACGCAAGTCCGTCGAATTCGTCCGACGTCTCCCCGTCGAATAACCAATCGCCGGGAAGTGGGCATTTCGGAGCGTCACTGTCTCCGGCGGCCAAAATCACAGCGGCAAATAGACCAGCAAAAACCGTCAGCATCGTTTTCATAATCATCTCTCGAAAAGCCATTTGTCAAATCAGTTGTTGTTCGCGTTGATACGGAAGAATTCGGTGAGCGTGCCATCCCAACGCGCCTCGCCTTCGAGGGCGGAGAGTGCAACCACTTTGATGAATCGCGTTTCGAGCTTTTCCTGCAGCGAAATGCGTTGCATGACGGGGTTTGCACGAATGTTGCCGAACTCTCCTGACATCACCTCACGCCAGTTGACGCCGTCGTCACTCGCCAGGAGGCTGAACTTGTCTGGAACACCGTCCACACGCCCGTCTTTCGGTGGACGGTACTGGAAGGTGTCGACGGCGACGCGACGGAGAAGATCGAAAACGCGCACAGTCGGCGAGGGCTCGCTCAGCTTCACTGGGGAACGCCATTGCTCGAAATCCTGCACTTCCGGTTCAGGTTGAACCAGCTCCGCGAATCGAAGCGCGACGGACTTGAGTTTCGGGGCCGCGCCTTCGCCGACGAGCGTCACCCGGACATGATCGGAGTCAATCGCAGCGAAACGCTCCATCCTCCTAAAACCGACGGTTGTACCCGCGGCGATCCGCTTCCAACCTCCATTCATTTCAACATCAGCCGTCCATGTACCGATAACTTGGCCGTTCACGATGTCCTCCGCGAGATCGACGACGTTAAACCTCGCCTTGGCTGGGAGCTTCAACTCGACCGTGAGCTGAACGCCATCCGCGGCATCGGTGCGTACGGCCTCCGCGGCAAAATCAGATGCGTTCAACCTCAGGGCATAATCACCAAATTCCTTGAGCCGGGCTACATCGTCCGCGCCGAGGAGCCCGTCACGGTTCGGGGCAAGTCCAAAGTTTAGGACGGCATTCCGTCCGACGGTGAAGAAATAGACGTCGACGAGTTCAGCAAGGGACTTCGGACGGTCTGTGGGATGCCAGAACCAACCGCCACACCGAAACGGCGTGTCGGCTTCATTGGGAAGGTAGACGCCGTCACGGACGCCCCAGCAGGTCTCGGCATTCATGCCCGTTTCGTTCCCGCACCAGACCGAACAGTTAGGACGGCGTCCGCCGCCAAATGCAATGGCCATCGGGTCATGTTTCTCAAGCTTGTCGAGGAGCTCTCCAAAGCGGTAGTATTCAGCACCCGGACCCGGAAGCTTACGCCGTTCTTTCGCTCCGCCGTACCAACCGTCTCCGCCATTGGCACCATCCAACCAGATCTCGCAGATCGGCCCGTAGTTCGCAAGAAGCTCGTCCCATTGGTGCTGGAAATAGTCCACATATTCGGGGCTCGCGTAGTTCGCCTGGTGGCGATCCCACGGCGAGAGGTACGCGCCGAACTCGATTCCGTGCTTGGCGCATGCGTCGCGAAACTCCCTGACGAGGTCACCTCGGCCATCCTTCCAGGGCGTGTTGGCGATCGTGTAGTCGGAATTCCACTTCGACGGAAAGAGGCAGAATCCGTCATGGTGCTTGCAGACGAGGACAAGTCGCGTGAGCCCGCCCGCTTTCGCCGAGACCACCCATTGCTCCGGATTGAGAGACGACGGTTTCATGACGGAGGGCGGAGTATCGCCATAGCCCCATTCGCGGTCAACATAAGTGTTGAGCCCGTAATGGACGATCCCCATCATCCCGGTTTCAAGATACTTGAGTTGGGCCTTAGACGGCGCGGGCGAAGCGCAGAGTGTAAACGGGACATAAGCCGCAAAACACGCGGACAGAAACATACGACAGGTCATAATCCAAAGACTCCCATGGTAGTGGTTTCATTGCCGGGGATGATCCCCTTCAAATCGAAAACGGCGGTCTGGTTGAGCCGCAGTTCGGGATTGATACGGAGCTGGGAATCCGCCCCAAAAAGCTGACCGAAGATCGGATAATGGGAGATTCGGCCTCCTTCGCAGTCGGCGAAGACGAAGTAGAGACCGAAACAATCAAGCTTTGAAATATCGAAACGCGTGTAGTCGTTCACGCGTCCGCGAAATCCCATACGCCACGCATAGCCGTCGCCAGTCGGTTCGGCGTGGGCCAACAGACAGTTGCCGGTGCGACGGTTGATCCAGGACAACGGCAACACGCTCCAGGGCTTTTCAACGATGCCGAGATCGATCATGTTGACGTCATGATCAAAGCGGTTCTCGGCAAAGCGGTCCGGCGGACGGAAATCAAACAACGTCATCACGCCGTTCAGTCCCGTGGAGTTCATCCAGACGTCCGATTCTTGCGGTTTGCGCTTCGGCCACTCCTTCGCGCACATCCGGCCAGAGAACCAGACGTCGGAATCGTCGACGCAGACCTCCCACGTGCCGACGAGAGCACCTTCCGTGCGCGGCACTTCAGTGCGGATTTCTCCAGACGCTCTGCCGTCCTTGAAATGAAAAACTTTCGTCCGTGCGAAATCAACAACTGCGAGACTCGGCGCACCGTTCTCCGGCGTTACCGTGAGGATCATCCGCCCGACGGTCCCAAGCCGCGTCGGCAACGACGAAGGCTTCAGCTTCGGATAAAATGCGAAAGGTACGCCTTTTTCGAGGCGGAGCAATTCTTCTCCCGCGTCATTCGTTCCTTCAACACTCCACCGCGCTTTCGCCACCATACTGCGTGGCGCAGTGATTACGATCCGAGGCTTTTCGCCGTCCGCAAGAAATGGACCGGACCGTCTGAACGAAATTTCATTGAATCCGACTTCGTTTAAAACAGATTCGCGTTTTTCAGTCTTCTCCGCAAGTGGTGAGGCTACCTTCAGGTGGTGGATCAGCGATTTTGCGAGGACGTATTGCCCCCATCCGTACGGATGCACGCCATCGGGCACGAGCGTCTCGTTTTCGCGCATGAGGCACTTGAACTTCTCGAGGTCGGACGCGATCGGAAGGACGAGACACCCTTCCTCCACTGCGATCTTTTCGAGTGCCGCACCATACGCCTCAAGACCTTTACGCGTATGGAATACATGGAAATACGAATACTCCGTTTCGTCCGTCAGCGTCGGCTTCATCAAAACGACATCCGCGCCGACCTTCTTGAAATCCTTCACCTGTGCGCGGATTGCCTCCGCATACTTCGCCGCATCGGTGGTGAAATCGTATGCCGCTGGATAATCACGGTGAATGGCGTTATTCATTCCGAGCATGATCGTCGCAACGGTCGGCTTCAAACCAACGCCCTGGTCGCTCGCTTCTGTGACAAGCTGTCCCCACACCGCAGTATTCATGATGCGAATGCCGTGACCCGGATGGAAATGGTCGAGCGCCGCAGCGACTGTTTGCCTGTAGAAGTCGTTGTAGGTAATCGAGTCGCCGCTCATCACCCAGACGTCGCCACGGCGCAGGAAAGAATTATCTGCGAACACGGTAACCGCAGCGAATAAAAGAGTTATCATTGCCGTCACTTGTTTCATCACCTGTACTTTCTCAAGACCAGCAGTGTATAGTACTTGAATGGCGGAACGGAGACCGAAAGCGTTTCGTTCGCACGGGAAACATTGAGCTTCGTGCAAATCGGCTCAAGAGCGGCGGCGGCGCAACCGTAGGGCGCGATGGCCCAGGCCTTCACGTCATCCGCCACACCGAAGACCTTCGTCGTGACCTCCACATCATCCGCCTCTGGCGGATCTGAGACGACAGTTTCGTCGCAGAATTCTCCCTCCGGTGCGTTCATGAGATGGATCGTGTATTGCGTGAACGCGGGTGTTTTGCGCACGTAAACTGCGTCACCGTACCAGATTTCACGGAGCGAATCGACGGCGAAAACCTCGCAACCGTCGTCAACGATCTCGTTGTCTTCGTGCCAGAAGACTTCCGAATAGCGCGTCATCATTTGCTTGAACGGACGAACCGGCGCGGGATAGGCGTGCGGATGGGCGCAGATCGAGGCGATGATCGACATCACATGCGAAGCCATCACCCACGACTCACCGCAGACGAGAGCGCGCTTCGGATCCCAGCTCGTCATCAGATAGCCGCAATGCAGGTTTTTCGAGGGTGCCTTCACGTACTTGCCGCCCTTCCAAACGCTGTCACGGAACTGGACGAGACCGTTCTTGAAGCCGCGGTAGGAGTGGTCGGGCCGCGCCGGATTCAAGAGAAACGGCCACTGAGTCTCCTTGAGAAGCCCCGTCTGGGGATGATCCGCAAGCGTCAGCTCCGGATTCTCCGCCGTGCAGCCGTTCGACCAGACGTAGGCGTTCGGGTTCGCCGCAAAGATCTTTTCAAGCGCCGTCTTCATATTGCGTACGATCGCCTCGTCCGCCGCGGGATTCTTCCCAAGATTTGTCCCGAACGCATCGTAGCCCTGGTGCTGCATGTAGCGTCCGTCGAAATAGACGCCGTCCTCGCCGAGCGCCGACACACACTTGACGAGATCGTCGAGCGCCCACGAAATGACGTCCTCGCGGAAGAAATTCGGCTCGATGTAATGCCATGGATTTTGATCGAAACCGTCGACGTTCGCCGTGCGGATCGGATTGATGCGCCCATCGTACATGTACAAGCCCTCATACTGCCCACGTGCACCGCGGCGGATGAATTCCGGATTCTTCCGCGCCAGTTCGAAGCCGTAGCCGCCCTCCATGAAACCGATGGTGTAGCGGGTATGGCGAAATCCACGCGCATGGCAGACCTCCGTATCCTTGCGGATGTCTCCGGTGAGCCGGACCTGACCCTGGATGTTCGGCCAGCGTTTGGCGTCGGGGTAGTCGAGTGTGACCAGGTTGCCGCCGCAGGACGAGCGCTCCATCTGCCACCGCGTCTCGATGTTGTCGTAACTCATGAACGGCCCCATCCCCGGCATCTTCGCCTCCCATTGATAGAACTGGAACATGCCCTTCGGGTGCTTCCAGTCGTTCGTCGTGTAGCCGTAGTAATCCAGGAGCCGCTTTATGGACGGTGTAAGCGACCCGTCGGCCGTTGCGAGCCGTCCGCCCTGATTGACGCGCCACCAGTCGTCGTTAACATTGAAGTACTCGCTACGGGAGAAGGTTTGGGAAGTTTGAAAGGTGGTGACGCGGATCTCGTGACCATAGCGGATGCGACTACCCGGGTAGTCGACCTTGAATGTCTTGCCTTCGCCTGGCTTGAGCGTCACGTCGCCGCGCCAGATTGTGTGTCCATCGCCTTCTACTCCCCAACGTTCCTCCACCTCAACCTTTCCAACCTCATCCTTCGCAGCCGTATTCGTCACAACGACCGTGAAAAATCCGGTTTCGCCGAGCGGGTACGTGATTTTATTGGGTATAATTCGCAGCGGACGCACGCCGGGGACTGTCGACGTAGCAGTCGAGACTGTGGACGCCGACGCACCCGTGCGCTCCACCGAAAACGCATAGTCGTAGATGATCGGCTGGGGCTTGCCCTCAGGCGCGGACTTGAGGGTCACGCGAAGACGCAGATACTCCTCGCCGCGTCCGACCTTAACGAGGTGGTCAAAGGGTGCGGGACGCCACGTCGCACCATCTGTTGAATACTCGAAGACGACGTCGCCGTCCCCTTTGTCAAAAACTGGCACAAAGCGCCAGGCCGTAACCCGAGCGAGCTTGATGCGCTTTGCGGTCAGGGAGGCCTCGGACGGACGCTTCACAGTGAGATTGGCGCGACCCGCCGTCTCAGGCGCCACCTCAGATCCGTGGCGGATCAGCACGATGCGATCAAGCTCGCAACCTGCGCACCACGCGCCCGGCGGAAGCCACCGCCAGTGATGGGGGCCTCGCACAAGGTCATATGTAGTCGTCTTCACCCAATGCCACATCCCCGGCGGGAGCCACGTTCCGGGCGTGATCGGATCTTCGGAGTCGTGAATGACCCGCGGTGTTCCGCAGTCCATTGATTCAGAATGATTGAAAAAGCCCTTCACAGGAAACTTAGCGTGGATCCACACGTCGTATTTGCCCGCATTCGTGAGCCAGAACGAATACTGGAGATCGCTTGCATGTGTGACAACCGAAGGTGAAAGAACTCCTTCGGGACGCGAGAGGCGGCCCTTATCGTTCGCAGGCGTGAAGCGTGAAAACTCCTCAGCGTTGATGACAATCCAATCTCCTGATTCCTGCTTGAGCGACGTCGACAGCGCAATCGTACGCCCGCAACGCATGAAATCCGCAGACGACCCAAACCCGAGTTCGGCGTTAACCAACCCACCGCCGAAACACATTCCGGCGAAACCCATGACCGCAACGGTCAGCACTCGGCTATTCATTTATTCCCCTCACTGGAAAACGATAACTAATCCCCGGTTGATCCGCATAGTGCCGCCCGACTCGAAGACAACTTCAACATCCTTCCGCAGCGTCGCCGTTCCTGTCAACACCCCCCCATTGCGCACCACAATCCGTGAGATACCCGTCAGATTAGCACCGCGCATAGCCGCCTGACCACCATCGACGATCAGCGTTCCCAAACCCGTGACCGCACCTGAGAACGAGGCCGCGGGCGTCGCGTTCTTCAGGATTAGGGCCGGCGTCCCCTCGGCGAACGCCACCGTGCCCGACCCAGCGAGGCCGCCGACTGTTTCGACGACGGACAAAAGTGTCAGCGTTGCAGAGGACGCGAGCTCAAGTACCGTCCCGTCGCTGATACGGTCTACCATCTGCGACTCGACGCCAAATAAATTAACCGCGTTCTTGTAGATGAACGTATGATCCATGTACGCGCCGTTCCACTTTCCGGTGAGATCGACGTCGTCAACCGTGTACCAGATCTCGCCGTCATAAGAGACGTCCAGATGCCACTTGTTCAAACACGCATACTCGCCCATCGTGTTGAAACCGTTGAACACGCGGAACGAATCGACCTCCATCGGCCCGCCTAGCTCGACAATGTACGCCGGGCCCTCCGCAATATCTGCGGAACTGGCGAGCATCCAAACGGCCCGCTTTGAGGCGTCGCGGTTCTCAACATTGACGATGCCTTCCGCAAAGCGGTTCGTTTTCCAGTCAGAGATGTCTTCGCTCGGCATCTGCATCGGGGCATTGATGAGGCCCGAGGCCGGCGTCTTGCCAGCATCGGAGCGATAAGCGATGGTACCGGCCGGCCAAGGTACCTTAACTCCGTCTTTCAAGAGTTCGAGCTCGCCGACGTCGAATTTTCGGCCTTCTTCGCCACCATACTTGTTTATGCCGTTACTGAGTTCGAATACCCGTATCCGCACAAACTTGAACGGTTTTTTGCCCGTCAGATCGCTTGCCAGCCGCAGTCGGCCGTCGTCACCCGTCAACCGTACGCCGTTGTCCAAAACGGACGGCAAGACGGCTACAGAACCATTTGCATAACTGAGACATCCGTCGCCAGTCACCGAGGCCTGCTCAAGCGCATTCCCCGGAATCGACTTCAGAACCGCGTTCTGCAGTACGAGATTGCCCTGAACGAACGTGTCCGGAGCAAATGCCGCACACGTATTGGCGAACTCAACCGTCGCACCGGGAGCAACGGAGAGCGCAACACCGTCGAATGCAGCGGCTGTGCGGAGTAAAACCTCAGGAAGCGCATCGACAGATAAATGGAACATCTGTCCATTGATCTCGGGAGACGATGGCCAGATGTAATCGGACCGCCAGCACACGAATTGCGGCTTGCTGAGAAGCTCCCCGAGGCTGCTCGAATCTTCGGTGGCAATGATGTGCCAAAGTCCGGTCTCTGGATCCTGTGCCTCAAGCGTATAGGCGTTGGGCGTCACTTCGCCTTCGTGACCGCTATACTCATCCACGCACAGGTCATAGCCGTCGAACGTCGTCACTTTGCCAAGATCGATTTCTGCAACGATCGCGCCGGCGTTCTCAAAATCGCGGATGACGTCCCACTTGGTCGCAGTGTCCCCGTCGAAGAGGTACTCAGCTCCCGTCGCATTGCCCAACGCCGTCGCGCCCGCGGTGCGCGGCAAACGAACGCCACCTAAGGCAACAGCGAACTCATTCATCACGAACCGGCTGCCGGAGGCAATGCCATTTACCGTCCAGCGCAAATTCCGCGCCGAGACGGCCTTCGGCGTCACAGCGTATTTGACCGTTCCTGACATCAGGGTGGCCGTTCCAACGGACGAAAGATCGAGGTTGAGGACGGACGAAACCGCATTGGTGTAGTACGGATAGGGCGTTACACCGTACCAACCGTAACACGTCCAGTCGTCTCCGTTAAAATTCTTCACTTCGTCAATTGGGAACCAATCGGTACCATTGGCCGAAACCTCCATCCGCCAAGACCGCGGCGACGTGATGAACTGACGCGTTTCATACCCTCGGTAGATCGCATACTGCTCGAAGTCGATCGATTGGCTCTCCGGAAGGGTGATCTTATAGCACATCTGCTGGCGAGGCGCATACTTCACAAAAGTCCCCTTGGTGAAAAAATTATTCGCATCCCGCGCTGAGCACCCGTCGTATCCGTCTATCACGGCCGTCGTTGAACAGACGTCACTTTGCCCGTACTGCGCAAAGCCTTGGATGTTGTCATAGGTGCAGACTGTCCCCGTCGGCCAGGACAACTCAACGCCGTTCTTTATCACGCGGAAATCGCCGATGATATTTCCGTCGAAGAAATTAACATAATTCCAATAGGAGTATCCAAGAGACCGTGTCTCGAACACCCAGTACCGGAGATACCGAACGCCTTTGATCTCACCATACAAAGACGGCAACAAGAAAAAAAATACTAAAAACGCAAAACACACGATTGCGCACGATCGTTTAAGCATGTTCATAGTTCGGTCCTTTTAAGGGTAACCTCGCTTCGCTCGGTGACTTTTTTAAAGGATGGTTTGCGAAGTTACAGCCCTGTATATTTAATCAGTAAACCGAGCGCAGTTACCATTCTACTGAACTGCGGGCAAGTATAGGACAAAGCACAATCATCTATCAACACTATTTTTTGCATAATTTCAGTTTTTTAAGAATTTTCATTGTGAATTTTGTGTCTTTGTGAGAATATTAAATTTAAACGAATTTTTGAAAATTAAACTATTGTCCATTTAATATGAAACAGATACTTTTTGTTATAATGTGT
>Ga0265294_10002610_pt1 | contig 23595 bp, 25 predicted proteins | sample MunlanPumphouse3_FD_192504 | JGI IMG/M metagenome (GOLD analysis project Ga0265294, IMG submission 192504) | Groundwater microbial communities from a municipal landfill in Southern Ontario, Canada - Pumphouse #3 | ecosystem: Environmental > Aquatic > Deep subsurface > Groundwater | place... | reverse complement strand
ATGCTTGGAATTGGTAACACTGTTTATCCTTTTGATATTTCATTGTATATTAAAGGAACAAACACCAAAACAAAACCAAATGATGGATATGCTGTGACTATTTATCTTCCTGTACCTGATGACTTGTTAGATGTTAAAAATAATATTTCGGTAGCACACAAATCTAATGATAATAGAGTTAAAATGATAGATTCTGAGCTAAAGCAAATTGATGGAACTTGGTATATAGTTTTTAAAGCTAGTGAGTTTTCGCCTTACGCTTTGGTAGTGAGCGATACCGGTAACTATTTAGAAAAAACGGGTGTGCCGTACTATATTGATTCAAGTGGAAATGAAATTTTTATTGGCTTTGCAGCAAATGAAAAATATATAGCACCTCCCGGCACCTATGTATTGTTTAAAGAAAACAAAAAGAGTTACTCAGACATCAACTCGCATTGGGCAATAAACTACATTGATTTTGTAACAGAACGCGAAATATTTCTCGGTACAGAAAATAGTGTTTTTTCGCCGGATTTAGTTATGACACGCGCTATGTTCACAACGGTTATTGGTCGTCTTTACGAACGCAGCTTCGGTGAAATAAAAATTTACCAGGAACATGTTTTTAAAGATTGTGACTATGATGGATACTACGGAAGATATACGGACTGGGCTTCAGAAAATAACATAATCAGCGGTTATGGGAATGGGCTTTTCGGACCGGATGATCCGGTTACCCGCCAACAGATGGCAGCAATTTTTTACCGTTTTGCAGATTTCTTGGGTGTTGAATTTGAAAACACTAATACTGAGCTTAGCTACCCTGACTCTGCTTTCATTTCAAGCTGGGCTGTGAATGCTGCCCGGTACTGCCAAGACAATGGCTTAATCAAAGGTCGTGACAATGGAAACTTTGTACCGGATGGTAATGCAAATAGAGCTGAGGTATCAGCTATTATAGAAAGATTTATTAATAATACTTTAAAATGATTGAATAGAAAATGCGAATGTTGCAGGTGTTTTTTATAGACTTGATTTTATAGAGAAGTTTGGTACCGGCATAATGCGAATAAATGAAGAATATACTGACAGCATAGTTAAACCGGGTTATGATATAAGTGATAATTATATTAAGATAATTTTACCTGTTATTGATGTAGAAGGGGCTAATTTATCTAAGGATGAAAATTTTAAACTCTCTTATAGATAAAAATATAGTAAAAAAGGAAGGCAGTGGACCAGGTGTTACTTATAGATTAACGTAATAAAAATACAACAAGAGGCTGAATCTAGCCTCTTTTTATTATTTCTATAATTGGCATCTTTTTTTATTAAAGATGCTCCCGCCGGTAAAACCGCATAAATGTTTTATTACCACTTATTTATAAAAGCATGATATAATACGGGAGAATAGCATATTGAAGGAGATAAAATGGAAAATAAACAGACATTGTGGACAAAAGATTTAATATTAATTACTATTGTAAACCTTTTTATGTTTTTGAGTTTTCAAATGATAATCGCAACACTTCCTTTGCATGTGGAAGATATCGGAGGAACGGAAAAAATTTTAGGCTGGATTACAGGATTGGCTACTATTTCTGCTGTTTTAATCAGACCGGTTACAGGAATAGCTCTTGACAAACTAAGCAGGAAAATAGTTTTTATGACAGGACTTATAATTCTTTTAGTATCTACATATTTTCTCGGTGTTTTTAATTATATATGGTTAATATTAATTATTCGATTTATTAACGGAATTGGATGGGGACTAGGAACTACTACAGCTATGACTGTTGCTGCTGAAACAATACCAATTAAAAGATTTGGGGAGGGAATAGGGCTTTTTAACCTTTCCAATGGACTTGGGATGGCATTTGGACCATTAATAGGTATAAGTATTTTGAATGCTCAAAGTTTTAGTAATGTTGCTTTACTAGCCGGTATGTTAGTATTGGCAGCCCTTGCATTTTCGCTGTTTATAAAGTATAAGCCGGTAGATATACCTATAAATGCCCATATAAGAAAGGGCAATTTACCGTCTGTTGAAAAAGGCTCATTAGGTCCGGCATTAATAATTGGACTGATTACCATTACATACGGTGCAATAATTGCATTTATCCCTATATACGGCATTGAGCGGGGAGTTGAAAATATAGGTTTGTTTTTTACAATATACGCATTGTTTTTAATGTTTATAAGACCCTTGGCTGGAAAGATGATGGATAAAAGAGGTTTTGATATTTTTGTATATTCAGGGGTTATAACATTGATTTTATCAATGATTGTATTAAGTCAATCACAAAATATTATTATTTTTTCAGTTAGTTCTGCACTTTATGGAATAGGATTCGGACTTTTAGAAACAAGTCTTTTAACTATGGCAGTTGCCCGTGCTCCGGAGGGAAAAATCGGAAGTGTAAATGCTGTTTTTTTTACCTTCTTTGATGGAGGAATAGGGTTTGGTTCAATAATAGCAGGTATTATAGCTTCAGTAACAAGTTATAGCAGAATGTATCTGATACTGATAATTCCTTTGATTATTGCCGGTATACTTTATAAATTTATAAAATCAACCAACTAAGAAAACAAATAATTACTATGACTTCAATATATAATGCTGATTTTATAGAAATACGGGAAAATAATAAATATATTTATTATTTTTCTTTTTTTAATGTTGACAAATTTAGTAGGGTATTCTATAATTAATTATACCCTACTGAAATAGTAGGGATTGCATGAAAGGAGAATGGAGATGATTTTATCCACAAAGGGCAGATATGGACTGAAGGCAGCATTTGAGCTTTCAAGAAATTATGGATTAGGGCCTGTTTCTCTTAAAAAAATTTCAGAAAAATATGGTATATCAGAAAGTTATTTGGAACAGTTGTTTGCCAAATTAAAGAAAGATGGTTATATTGATACTGTTAGGGGACCTCAGGGAGGATATCTTCTTGCAAAAAAACCTGAGGAAATAACTGTGGGCATGGTACTTAGAACACTTGAAGGAGAAATAACTACTTCTGATTGTTTAAATAAAGAGGTTTGCTCCAGGGAATCAATATGTGCTACAAGAGTTATATTTGAAAAAATTGAAAAAAGCATAAACGATGTTATAGATAACATAACATTAGCTGATATGTACGAAGAACAAAAAAACATTTTAACGGAGGGAAAAAATGAGCAAGAAAATTTATCTTGACAATGCTGCAACAACAAGGGTGAGAAAAGAAGTAATTGATGAAATGAGTAGATATTTTGATGAATTGTACGGAAATCCATCAAGTCAATTATATGAGTTAGGCAGAAAATCAAAAGAAGCCATTGAAAAAGCAAGAAAGATTTTAGCGAACTTTTTGAATGCAGAAGAAAAAGAAATATATTTTACAGCAAGTGGTAGCGAGTCTGATAACTGGGCTTTAAAGGGAGTTGCTTTTGCAAATCTCAACAAAGGAAAGAACCATATAATTACAACTAAAATTGAGCATCATGCAATACTTCATACTTGTGAATACTTAGAAAAGTTTGGAGTAGAAACGACTTATCTTGATGTTGACAGATATGGGCTTATAGACTTAGAACAACTGAAAGAGTCGATAAGACCTGAAACAATGCTTATTTCGGTAATGTTCGCAAATAATGAAATCGGTACAATACAACCAATTGAAAAAATAGGAGAAATTGCCAAGGAACATGGGATACTATTTCACGTAGATGGTGTTCAGGCTTTGGGAAGTGTTAAAATTGACGTTAATAAGCAGCATATAGACCTTTTATCCATGTCCGCCCATAAAATACGCGGACCAAAGGGAATAGGCGGAATGTTTATTAGAAAAGGAACGCGGATTGATAATTTTGTTCACGGAGGCGGTCAGGAAAGAGGCAGAAGAGCAGGAACAGAAGGAGTGCAAAATATTGTTGGTTTTGGAAAAGCTGTAGAATTAGCTTCTCAAGATTTTAATCATCATATAGAAAGACTTACAGTTTTAAGAAACAGACTTATTGAAGGTATTAAAAACAATATTCCAGATGTCGTGCTTAACGGTCATCCAACTGAGAGACTTCCCAATAATGTGAACTTCTCATATAAATTTGTTGAAGGAGAATCCATATTATTACTATTAGATATGGAAGGAATATCTGCATCAAGCGGCTCTGCCTGCACTTCAGGCTCCTTAGATCCTTCACATGTTTTATTGGCAACGGGACTTGATCACGGAACAGCACATGGCTCAATTCGTTTTACAATAAGTGAGGAAATAACAGAAGAAGACATAGATTTTACAATAGAAACAATGAAAAAGATTATTGATAGATTAAGAGCAATGTCACCAATTAAAAATGATGAAGATTTAAAAAAATAAAAATTAGCATAATAATCGGAGGAGAAAAAATGTATTCAGAAATAGTAATGGACCATTTCAGAAATCCAAGAAATGTAGGTCATATGGAAAATGCAGATGGTGTTGGTCAGGTAGGCAACCCTAAATGCGGAGATATAATGAAAATATATTTAAAGATTAAAGATGAATTAATTGAGGATGTAAAATTTGAAACATTTGGCTGCGGCTCAGCCATTGCTTCATCCAGTATGGCAACGGAACTTATTAAAGGAAAAAGCATTCATGAAGCGGTTGAACTGACAAACAAAGCTGTTATAGAAGCATTAGGAGGACTTCCTCCTGTTAAGGTGCATTGCTCAGTTTTAGCAGAGCAAGCCGTAAAATCAGCACTTTATGATTACGCACAAAAAACAAACAAGGTAATTAAGGGTTTGGAGAATTACAAAGCGGAAGATGACGAAATACACTGCCAACAATAAGCCCTATATAACCTAACTCAATTTTTTCCACCATAAGCAGGGTATATCCCTGCTTTATTGATTAATGAATTTACAGAGATTTAATGGACTTTGAGAATTACCATTGACAATACAGGAAAGAATACATTATAATTTCATAATAAAGTACATATTGCTTATACTATGAAACGGAGGAAATAAGTTGGATAAATTAGATAGATTTTCAATAAATAATATTCGAAAAGAATTTTTGAACTTCTTTAAGAGTAAGGGACATTTGACCGAGCAAAGTTTTTCTTTAATACCGAAAAATGACAAAAGCCTACTGCTCATAGGAGCAGGTATGGCTCCGTTAAAAAAGTATTTTACGGGAGCTGAAGTTCCGCCTTCAAAGAGAATGGCAACATGTCAGAAGTGCGTGAGAACAGGCGATATTGATAATGTAGGATTAACTGCAAGACATCTGACCTTTTTTGAAATGCTTGGAAACTTTTCCTTTGGTGATTATTTCAAAGAAGAAGCAATTGCTTGGGCATGGGAGCTACTAACCGATGTTTTGAAAATTGATAAAGACAGACTATGGGTTACAGTATATTTAGAGGATGATGAGGCTGAGGAAATATGGCATACCAAGGTAGGAATACCTATGGAAAGAATAGTGAGGCTTGGAAAAGACGATAATTTCTGGGAGTTGGAGGTTGGTCCAAGCGGTCCCTGCTCGGAAATATACTATGATACCGGAGCTGACAGAGGCTGCGGGTCACCCGAATGCAAACCGGGCTGTGACTGCAACAGATACATAGAAATTTGGAACCTTGTATTTACTCAGTTTGACAAGGATGAAAATGGAGTATACCATCCCCTTCCAAATCCAAACATTGATACAGGATTTGGACTTGAAAGAGTTGCTGCAGTACTTCAAGACAAACCCACTGTCTTTGATGTGGAGCCGTTGAATTTAATAGTTAACAAGGTTTCGGAAATTAGCTCAATACCCTACGGTCAAAATAAGCAAAGAGACATTGCAATGAAAATAATCTGCGACCACTCAAGAGCAGCAACATTCATGATAGGTGACGGAGTAATACCTTCGAATGAAGGAAGAGGTTATGTTTTAAGACGTTTAATAAGAAGAGCAATCCGTAAGGGTAAATCTTTAGGAATTCATGGTGAATTCTTAACCAAGACTGCCAAGGTGGTTATTGATAATTGGAAAGAAGCTTATCCGGAATTATCGGAAAAAGAAAGCTATATTTTAAAGGTTATAAGCCTTGAAGAAGAAAGATTTAAAATAACAATTGACCAAGGTCTTGAACTTTTAATGAAAGAAATTCAAATATTAAAAGAAACAAATAAAAAAGAACTGAACGGGAAAGTGGCTTTTAAACTTTATGACACTTATGGATTTCCTTCAGAATTGACAGAAGAAATACTTAAGGAAAATGGTTTTAGTCTTAACAATGTACAGTTTAATGAAGTAATGGAAGAGCACAGACAGATGGCAAGAGATGCGAGAAAGTCCACCGGTGCTTCAGGTTGGAAGGAAAATGATTTTACCATAAATACGGATAAAACCATATTTACAGGATACAATAATTTAGAAGATATTTCCGAAGTCATTGCTATAGTTGTGGGTTCAGAGCAGGTAAATTCAATCAATCAAGGGCAGTCGGGAATAATAGTTCTTGACAAAACTCCTTTTTATGCAGAAGGGGGAGGACAAACAGGTGATACAGGTGAATTCATTGCCGATGGAATGTTGGCAAATGTAACAGATACAAAAAAATTTAACCACGATATTTATCTCCACGAAACTCACATAGTCAAAGGAAGCATTTCAGTGGGAGATACAATAACTTCCAAGGTAAATGCAGATAGTAGAAAAAATACAGCAAAGAATCACACAAGCACACATTTATTGCACAAGGTTTTAAAGGAAATGTTGGGAGACCATGTAAATCAGGCAGGCTCATATGTTTCTGAAGACAGACTGAGATTTGACTACACACATTTTGAAGCTGTTGACCATGAAGCATTGAAAGAAATTGAAAAGAGAGTTAACGAAGCCATACTATCAGATTACTTGGTAAAAACTGATATACTTAGCATGGAACAGGCGAAAAAGTCAGGAGCAACTGCTTTGTTTGATGAAAAGTATGAAGAAATGGTAAGAGTTGTAAGTGTAGGAGACTTTAGCAAGGAATTGTGCGGAGGAACTCACATTGATGAAACAGCAAAAATTGGAATGTTTAAAATTATTTCCGAAGGAAGCATAGCTTCGGGCGTAAGAAGAATAGAGGCAATTACAGGGAGAGCAGCAATAGAGTATTTGCAGGAATTGGATAAATTAACGGATGAATTATCCATATCCATGAAAACAACAAAGGATGAACTTTTAAACAAAGTAAATCTACTTAAGAAAGAAGCAAAGGAAAAAGAAAAGGAAATTCAAAAGTTAAACAATGAATTACTAAAGAGTAATATCAGTGAATTTCTTGATAAATATGAAGAGATTAACGGTATTAAACTGTTTGCACTTAAGTTTAAAGATAAGGATGCAAATTCATTAAGAGAAATTGCTGATAAAATAAAAGATAGGAATGAAAGCTGTGCTGTAATAATAGCTTCGGATTTAGGAGACAAAGTATTATTTGTTTCTGCCGTAACCAAGGATTTGGTACAAAAGGGAATACATGCAGGAAAAATGGTTAAAGAAGCTGCCTTAATTGCAGGCGGCGGCGGTGGCGGGAGACCTGACTTTGCACAGGCAGGAGGGAAAAACCCCGAAAAAATAGATGAAGCGATAGATGCAGTAAGAAAGCAAATATCATGATAACTATTTTGTGTGAGCTGTAACGAATATATTATAGACTGTACGGTAATATAACAATTGATTTTATTATATAATTATAGTACAATAGTAGATGTTAAGGGGTGGTTTTTATGGAAGGTAATGTAAATAATACGGCAAAATTTGATTACAGTATGGGTTCGCTTAATGAGGCTCGGGAAATAATTTCTCAGGTTTATCAGTCGCTAAAAGAAAAAGGATACAATCCTAACAACCAGCTCATTGGATATATATTATCGGGGGACCCCACTTATATAACGAATCATAATAATGCAAGAAGTTTAATACGAAAAATAGAAAGAGACGAACTGTTGGAAGAAATCTTAAGCGTTTACTTAAATGTTATAGACCTGTAAGGAAGAGGGACTTGTACTTTGAGCAGTATATAAATATACTGCTTTTGTATGCAATTACGAAGGACGTTTCCAATGGTAATATTAATATGAAATACATAAATTTGTTTGAAAAGGAAAATGTATCAAAGCTGTGTTACGGAACACTTTCATTAAGTAATCTTCAAAATTTTGATACTGCTGAAAACAAGGTAAAACTGCTTAATTACGCATACGAAAAGGGAATAAACTTTTTTGACACAGCTGAGCTTTATGATAACTATAATATACTAAAAGAATTCATAAAAGACAAAGACAGGGATAAAATAATTATAGCTTCAAAAAGTTACGCATATGACAAGAATACTGCAGAATATAGTATCAATAAGGCATTAAAAGAAATGAATACGGATTATTTGGATGTTTTTATGTTACATGAACAAGATTCCGGAAATAATTTTTTAGGACATTACCAAGCAGTTGACCGTTTCATGAAATACAAGGATAAGGGAATAATCAAACATTTTGGAATTTCTACTCACAGGGTGGAGGCTGTGAAAGATTCACTTAAGTTTAATGAAATAGAATTTGTTTTTCCTTTGATTAATTACAAAGGTATAGGAATTCAAGACGGAACTTTCAAAGATATGTCTGAAGCCTTGAAGATGGCTAAAGAACATAATAAATTTATAATGGCAATGAAAATTTATGGCGGCGGCCATTTAATTAATGAAGCAGAAAAAGCATTTAAGTATGTTGACTGCTTAAACTATGTAGATTCCATAGCAATAGGTATGAGCACTGTTGAAGAAATAGATGCAAATATTAGTTATTTGGAAAATAATAAGTTAAATAATAATATTAAAAATAAAATTAGAAATCAAAAGCGCACTCTCGTAATAGAAGAGTGGTGTGTTGGATGCGGAAAATGCGTAAAAAAATGCAATCAAAATGCACTTCAAATAATTGACGGCAAATGTGCTGTTGATATGGAAAAGTGTGTTCTATGCAGTTATTGCGCCGGTGAATGTACGGATTTTTATATCAAAATTGTGTGAGGTTTCTATGGACAGATTGATGGGTTTGGATGTGGGTGATAAAACAATTGGAGTAGCTGTAAGTGATTTATTGATGATTACTGCACAGGGTGTTACAACCATAAAAAGAACGAATATAAAAAATGATTTAAAAGAACTGAAAAAGCTCATCGATGAATACCAAGTTACTAAAATAGTGGCAGGCATTCCAAAAATGTTAGATGGAACAATTGGAATACAGGGAGAAAAGGTGCTTGAATTTTTGGATAAGATGAAAAAGCATATTGATTTGCCTGTAGAGCTTGAAGACGAAAGGTTTACCACAGCCATATCGGAAAGAATGTTAATAGAAGCTGATGTAAAAAGAAAAAAAAGAAAAGAAGTTATCGACAAATTAGCGGCGGTACAAATTCTGTCAAGTTATATGCAGCGTACAAAATAATCAAAGGAGATCCTATGGATAATATTATTGAATTAATAAACGACGAAGGAAACTTAGAAAAGTTAATTGTAGAAGCTACTTTTCATATTGATGATATTTTGTATGCAGTACTTCACAAACTCAATTCGGATGAAGGTATGATTTATTATGTGGAAGAAATGGAAGACGGAAGTATAGTGCTGATTAAAGTTGAGGACGAGGGAGAAATCAAAGAAGTGCAGGAAATATATGAAGGAATAGCTGATGATTTGATTTAAGTAGTGTCTTGGGGGTGGATGTATGGTAGATTACTTAATAACCTTGCTTGATAAAAATGGGTACAAAACAACTGTTCAGCGAAAAATCTTATATGAAGTTCTTTGCGAGAATAAAGATAAGCATTTATCTTCGGAAGAAATTTATGAACTTATCAAAAATAGATATCCTAACATTGGAATAGCCACGATTTACAGAACTCTTCTGCTGTTTGAGGATATAGGACTTGTATATAAGCACAACTTCGATGACGGCTTTTCTCGTTATGAAATATTATCACCATATAGCAATGAAGTTCATCAGCACCATCACTTATTGTGCAAACAATGTGGCAAAATCATAGAGGTTAAAGAAGACCTTATGAACTCATTGGAAGAAATAATCGAAAAACAATACAATTTTGAAATATTAAATCATGTGGTCAAATTCACCGGAATCTGTGCACAATGCAGAGATAAGGAGAATAAAGATGGCAGAAAAGAAACACAAACTAAAAGTAATACCCTTGGGGGGACTGGGGGAAATCGGAAAAAACACCACAGTTATTGAGTATAATAATAATATTATTGTTATAGACTGCGGAATGGCTTTTCCCGGGGATGAAATGCTTGGTATTGACATAGTAATACCGGACATGACTTATTTAATAAAAAACAAAGAAAAAGTAAAGGGGATTATTCTAACTCATGGTCATGAAGACCATATCGGTAACATACCATATTTTTTGAAAAAGTTAAATGTGCCTATTTACGGAACAAAACTTACATTAGGGCTAGTAGAAAACAAGCTTTTAGAACATAAAATAGAAGATACATCCTTAAATCAAATTAAAGCAGGAGATACCTTCAATTTAGGATGTTTTAAAATTACACCCGTAAGAGTTAATCACAGTATTCCGGATGCGGTAGCTTATGCAATAGATACACCTATTGGTACTATAGTTCATACAGGAGACTTTAAGATCGATTATACTCCGATTAATGATGAGGTTATTGATTTAGGAAAGTTTGCAGATATAGGGCGAAAAGGTGTGCTTCTTGCTATGTCTGACAGCACTAATGTTGAAAGACCGGGTTTCACAGAATCAGAAAAAACAATAGGTCAGAAATTTATGGACATATTTAAAAACTGTGATACTCGAATAATTGTTGCATCCTTTGCTTCAAATATTCACAGGCTTCAGCAGGTTATAGACGCTGCGGTTGCAAACAACAGAAAGGTTGCAATATCAGGTAGAAGCATGATAAATGCAATAAGAGTCTCTTTGGATTTAGGGTATTTAAATGCTCCTGAGGGAACAATTATAAATGTTAATGAGGTAAAAAGCCTTAAGGATAGTGAAATTGTTATTCTGACTACAGGAAGTCAAGGTGAGCCTATGTCAGCTTTGACAAGAATGGCTAACAATGATCATAGAAAAATACAAATAAAAGCCGGAGACTTGGTTATAATTTCGGCTAACCCTATACCGGGAAATGAAATTACTGTTTCAAGAGTAATCAATATGCTTTATGAAAAGGGTGCAAAGGTACTTTATGATGCTTTAACACAGGTCCATGTATCAGGTCACGCCAGGAGAGATGAATTGAAGCTTATGCTTTCTCTGTTAAAGCCAAAGTTTTTTATACCTGTTCATGGCGAATACAGGCATTTGGTTCAGCATGTAAATTTAGCAAATGAGTTAGGTATGCCCATTGAGAATACTGTTATTGGAAATAACGGTGATGTTATTGAACTCACATCTAAGTCAATAGTAAAAAACGGTACTGTTACATCCGGAAATATTTTGGTAGATGGCTTAGGGGTTGGAGATGTTGGAAATATTGTCCTTCGCGACAGAAGGCTTCTTTCTGAAAATGGATTGATAATAGTTGTATTATCAACGGAAAGAGGTAATGGAAGAATTTTAGCAGGTCCTGAAATAGTATCGAGAGGATTCATATATGTACGTGAGAATATTGACTTAATAGAAGAGTCAAAGACAGTGGTAAGAAAGGCTTTGGAAAAATGTGAAGGTACAAAGATTAAAGAATGGAACAATACTAAAATGGTAATAAAGGATTCTTTAAGCAGCTTTATTTATGAAAAAATAAAACGAACTCCGATGATACTTCCCATAATAGTAGAAGTAGATTTGGAAGGATAAAAAGGTTGTGGGGCACACCTTCCTTGTGGAAGGAAGGTGTGCCCCCTTTTTTCATTGATTTGGCAAAGGTGTTAGCTCTGATAAATCCGCAAAACAATACCACCATGCAAGACAGTTCATTTCTAAGCTTTCAGGCTCCATACCTCTTGCAATTGCCTCGTCAAGTGTATTTGCAACCGGAACAATAACCGGATCTCCAGGCATCCAGTCTGCAGGAGTGCTCACTCCGTATGTAGTTGACACCTGCAGGGCATCGATTAATCTTAATAATTCATACATATTTCTGCCGTTTGTTGCAGGATAGATGAGAATTGCCCTTATTCTTTGATTAGGGTCTATTATGAAAACATCTCTAACACTTTGCTCATAAATTCTGTCAGGATTAACCATGCCGTAAAGTGCTGCAATTTGTGCATCTCTGTCAGCAACAAGTGGAAAGGGCATTACTATGCCGGTCATTTTAAAGATATCATAAAGCCAGCCCAGGTGTGCAGGATTTGAGTCAATGCTTATGCCTAAAAGCTGTACATTTCTTTTTTCAAATTCAGGTTGAAGCCGTGCAAATGCAATAAATTCAGATGTGCACACAGGGGTGAAATCTCCCGGATGAGAAAAAAATAAAACCCACCTTCCTCTATACTGGGACAAGGTTATTGGTCCCTCTGTGGTCATAGCTGTAAAATCAGGAGCAATCCTTCCAATTGTTAAGCATTGTCTTTGTTCATTATCTATATTATTAATCATATTAAGCCTCCCATATGTATTTTATATATTATATGAGAAGAAATGGAGAATGTTAATAGTGAATTATATCAAATGATATAAACATAACCGGTGATTTTTTAGGTCACCGGTTATTAACGCTTATTATCTTTTGATGTTGTGAAAGTTAACGCCTAAAATTGGCCTGAACTGAGATGGTTTGTTGTTTACAATACTTTTATCTTCCATTCTTTGATATGACCTCTTAGAAGTCATATTTAGATTTGGATTTAGCTTACCGTTGATATCACTGGTTAAACTGTATTGACCATCCCTTCTTAGTTTAATCACATTTAAATTACCAACTCTTGTTAAATCGGGAGTGCTAATTTTATTCAATCTGTCCAATAGTATCAACCCTCTCTTTTACAAAAGCAATAAGCAATAGTATATTAACCAATCAAACAATTATTATACTATTAATTTTTAAATTATTGTAATTATTGACGAAAGGTTGTATAATTTAATGGATTTCGAAATTTTTATGTTGGAGGTATTATGAAAAAGATAATTGCACTACTATGTGTCTTGTTAATTATAGCAGCAGCGTATCTTTATTTAAATAATTATATTGAGGAAAGTTTAAAGGCTGTTGATTCGAGCGATGATTCACCAATTGTTGTCGAAATTCCCGTAGGCAGCACAACTAATGACATTGCTGAAATTTTGTTTGAAAATGATTTAATTTCAAATATTCGTTCATTTAAGTATTATTCGGAAAAGACAGGGTCAGATGCAAAATTAAAGGCAGGAACCTATGTTCTTTCAAAAAACATGAATGCGGATGAACTTTTAGAATCCCTTATAGAAGGAGGCTCATCAGGCAATACTTACAATATTACCGTTATTGAAGGCTTAACAAATGAAGATATGGCACAATCTTTGTCAGAGCAGACTGAGCTAAATTATGACAGATTTATTGAATTGATGGAAGCTCCTGAAATTTTCAATGAAGATTTTGAATTTTTAAAAGAAACATCTCTTTTAAGCTTGCAGGGATATTTAATGCCTGACACTTATAATATTTATGTTAATTCATCGGAAGAAGATATTGTGAGAGTTCTTTTAAAACAATTTGATGAGTTTTATATAGATGAAATTAAGCCAAAAATGGAGAATACCCACCTTACTTTTGATGAGGTTATTAATTTAGCAAGCATAGTTGAAAAGGAAGCCCTTTTGGATGAAGAAAGAGATGAGGTGGCAAAGGTATTTTTAAATCGACTTGATATTAATATGAAGCTGCAATCCTGTGCAACAGTAAACTATGCTAATGGCGAATGGAAGGAAAGGCTCACTTATGAAGATATTGAAATAGATTCTCCTTACAATACTTATATTATAGAAGGACTGCCTCCTTCTCCTATAAATTCACCTGGCAAGGTATCAATAATATCTGTATTAGAGCCTGCAGATGTTGATTTTTTATTCTTTGTGGCAAAAGGAGACGGCTCACACTATTTCTCAAAAACATATGATGAGCATATTGATGCAGCAGATGAGTATTTGAATTAAATTGGTGAACGAGACTGCCACTGCAGGAGGTATTTACATTGAATAACATTAACCCATCTTATATAGATTCATATATTAACAGTCTCCTTGTAGAGGATGATGAAAAATTAAATAAATTCAGAGAATACTGCGAAGAAAGAGCTCTGCCTATCATCCACAAAGAGGTAGGGCAATTTATTAAACTTATAATAAATCAGCTAAACGCAAAAAATATAATTGAAGTAGGTACAAATGTAGGTTACTCATCAATATTTATGAGCAAGGTTATGAATGATGAGGGAAAAGTTGTCACATTAGAGAGAAGCGAAAAGTTTTACAAGGAAGCACTTAAAAATATAAGTGATTTTGGACTTGATAAAAATATAAGGGTTTATTTTGGAGATGCTGTTGATATATTGGACGAAGTAGAAGGGAATTTCGATATGGCTTTTATAGATGCAGCTAAAAGCTATTATAGGATATTTTTTGATAAATGCTTAAAAATGATGAAGCCCGGAGGGATTATTTTGTCGGACAATGTATTGTATCAAGGAATGATTGCATCAGATGAATTAGTAGTAAGAAGAAAGAAAACATTAGTCAGGAATTTAAGAAATTATTTAGAATACATATCTCATGATGAGAGATTTGTAACTTCAGTACTTCCTCTTGGGGATGGATTGGCGGTTACATATATAAGGAGTAAAGAATGTTACCAAAATTATTAGCACCGGCAGGAAATTTAGACAAATTAATTATGGCTGTACAATACGGAGCTGACGAAGTTTATTTTGCAGGAAAATCAATGGGAATGAGAGCACGGGGCAAAAACTTCACTAAAGTGGATTTGGAGCAGGGAGTGGAGTATTGTCACAAACATGGAAGAAAAGCAAACATAACCGTAAATATAATTCCTCACAATGATGATTTAAAGGGCATTGAGGTATATTTGAAATATTTGCAAAAAATCGGAACAGATGCGTTGATTGTAGCGGACCCTGGAGTTGTAGAAATTGTTAAGCAAACAATTCCCGATATGCGAATTCATTTAAGTACGCAGGCTAATACTACAAATTATCATACAGCAAACTTCTGGTACAAACAGGGAGTAAATAGAATTGTGCTTGCAAGAGAGCTGACATTTGAGGAAATTGAAACGATAGTAAGAAATACGCCAAAGGATTTGGAATTTGAAACATTTGTACATGGAGCTATGTGCATATCCTATTCGGGCAGATGCTTGTTATCAAGCTTTATGACAGGAAGATTTTCAAATAAGGGAGATTGTGCCCAATCCTGTAGATGGAAATACAACTTGGTTGAGGAAAAGAGGCCAGGTGAGTATTATCCCATAGAAGAAAATGATGAAGGAACATTCATTATGAATTCAAAGGATATGTGCATGATAGAGCACTTGCAGAGATTTAAGGACATTGGTATTAAAGCATTAAAAATCGAAGGAAGGAATAAAAGCGAATATTATACAGCTATAACCGTACGCTCCTACAGAAATGCATTGGATGAGCTTGAATATCCGGAAAATAAAAGAAATACCGGTTACTGGAAGGAAGAGGTTGAGAAAACATCCCACAGGGATTTTTCCTATGGATTTTTTTTCGGCAATCCCTACAAGGATGGTCAATTATATACTCACTCCAGCTATATAAGAACTTATGACGTGGTTGGAATAATAAGGTCATATGATGAGATATCAAAAACTGCAACCGTGGAACAAAGAAATAAATTTTCAGAAGGCGACATATTGGAATGCCTTGGTCCGAAAGGAAAACACTTTGAATTAACAGTAAAGAATTTAACAGATGAAAAAAATAATAAAATAGATTCTGCACCTCATCCGCAGCAGACAGTAAAGCTGGATATGAATGAATATGTAGAGCCATATTATATTTTAAGAAAAAGAGTGGAAGAATAACACAGCTATGTCATCCTGAGCGTTAGCGAAGGATCTCAGGTTTTAATAGATGAGATTTCGCAGTCTCATTCACCAAAATACTTGCTCCTTGCGTCGCTACAAGACTTTCTCCCTACGGTCAAAGTCTTGGGTAAATCATAATCGTTGCGAATGACCTACCGCCATTTTTCAGAAAAAATACTCTGAAAAACGGGGTTAGGGCATCTTTCGAGCTACGCTCTCAGAATGACAGCAAATTTTACTCGTTAATTTCCTACATTGGTCACCAAGGCGTCATGGAGTTTTTTTAGGGCTTTCTTTTCGATTCTTGATACATAAGAACGTGATATTCCAAGAAGTTTAGCGATTTCTCTCTGAGTTTTATGCTCTTTGTTTCTTATTCCGTAACGCATTTCAATAATAAATCTTTCTCTTTTTTGTAATGTTTTATCTAATATTTCATCTAATGCTTTTATTTTTTCTTCTTTATCCAATCTCCCTACTATTTCTTCGCCTTCGTATTTGATAATATCAATGAGATAAATATTATTACCTTCCTTATCTGTTCCTAAAGGTCCTTGAAGGGATACTTCCTTTTTTAGTTTTTTTTCGCTTCTTATAGTCATAAGCACTTCATTGTCAATGCATTTGGCAGCATATGTGGCAAGTCTTATTCCTTTTTTATCATCAAAAGTTGAAACAGCTTTAATCAGACCTATTGTTCCTATGGATATTAAGTCTTCTTGGTCTATTCCTACAGTTTTATATTTTTTTATAACATGTGCTACAAGACGGAGATTTCTTTCTATAAGAATATTTCTTGCTTCTATGTCACCTTTATTTGATTTATCTATAAGTATTGCTTCTTCGTCCTTGTTTAAAGGTTGTGGGAAAGAGTTCCCGTTAGTTATGTAACCAAAAATAAATATTGATAGCGGTAATATAATTTGTAATAGCTCTTGTATCAAAATCACCCCCAAAGTTATACATTATATGCAAGATATAAAAAAAACTGTATGTCCAGCTCAAAAACTATTTCAATGTAATATTTAACAGCATTTCTGCCATTAAATATTACATTGATATCTGTTACATATCCTCATTCATAGGTGGTACAGTTCCGTTCTCAGGTGGTACAACATTACCATTCATTGGGCAGTTCATGCGTCTCATCAAATCTCTTATTTGCTCACAGGTAATAGGGGGCATTCCATTTGGCATTTCCGGCATCAATGGGTACATATTGCCATCATCGGGCGGCATTCCCGGCATTCCCGGCATTCCCGGCATCATGGGCATCCCTGGTTGTGGCATTCCCGGCATTCCCGGCATCATAGGCATCCCTGGTTGTGGCATCCCTGGCTGTGGCATTCCCGGCATCTGTGGCATTCCCGGCATTTGAGGCATCCACGGTGGTATTAAACTCGGAGTCCCCTGTTGTGGCATCCCTGGTAGTGCAGGCATATCTCCGTCAATTTCTAAGGGCATTTCCGTTTCCGGAATAAATGGTCTTTGAAATATATCTTCAGGCATTCCCGGCATTATTGGCATTGTGTTTGTCAGCTGCATTCTGTTATTACTTGAAACTTTGTGCTCATTTATACCCATTGGATTATAATGATGGGGCATTGAGTCGTAGTGCGGCATATTATTTCTATAATTATTCATACTATCCTCCATTCAATAGATTTTCCTTATATTAATATACGTTTGAAAAAAATATTAGTGAATTAAAAAATAAAGATTTCTTTACTATTTTATTAAATTCATATAAACTATTATTTAAAGAAACGAAGGAAACAACTTTTTATATTACAAAAGATGGGTGGGGAAGGCAAGAAATTAAATACTGATGAAAATTATGTATAATTATGGTATTATATAACGAGGAGATGAAATTATGATAAATATATTACTTGTGACACATGGAGAGCTTGGCAAAGAATTATTGAAAAGCTCTGAGTTAATAATAGGGGAAGTTGAAAATGCCAAAAGTATATCGTTTAATTATGGCGACAGCTTTGATACATTGTTAAAGAAAGTTGAAGAAAATATAGAAGAATTGTCTGATGATGAACTCATTGTATTTACGGACATGTATGGAGGAAGCCCCTACAATGCAGTAAATCGAGCAATGAAAAACAGGGATTTTTATCATATTACAGGTATTAATTTCCCCTTATTTATAGATATTGCAATCAGCCGTGACTCATACAGTTTAAAAGACATTGCCGAAAAAATAATTAAAAACGGAAAGAAGAGCATAGTGTTTGTCAATGAAAAGTTTTTATCAGACTGAGGTAGAGAATGAAAAATATATTCGTAAGAATTGATGATAGACTCCTGCACGGACAGGTGGTTGTATCTTGGATACCTTATCTTAAAGTAAATGAGGTTGTAATTGCAGATGATGAATATGCAAATGATGAATTTATGAAGGAGCTTATAAAGTGTTCAGAACCTGAAGGTGTTACAGTACATGTCAAAACAATTGATGAAACGGCTGCTCTTTTAAACAATGACAATGAAAACAAGATACTTGTACTTCTCAGGAGTATTGAAGGAATAAAAGAATTAGTAAAAAAAGTAAAAATAAGCAATATAAATATTGGCGGAGTGGGAGCAGCAGAGGGAAGAAAAAGATATTATAATTCCATTCATTTAAGTGACAATGAATTAAGTATTTTAAAGGATATAGCAAATGACAATATTCATGTTGAAGTAAGAATCCTTCCGAAAGACAAGGCTATTGTTATAAAAGGTAATTAATATGACTTTTTCCGATTATTGTTTACTTAGCATTTTTTATTTTTGGGCAAGCAGTACAGCTTTTTCCTTGGGTATTGGTTATTATACAATTTACAGACCTATAGTGGCAGGAACGATTGCAGGTTTTATTCTTAATGATGTACAAACGGGCATGATAGCAGGTGCAGTAGTTAATATTATTTATATTGACTTTATTTCTACGGGAGGCTCCTTTAAAGGAGACCAATGTTTGACTGCCGTTATGGCGGCTATAGCTTCCATATCATACAATTTGCATCCTGTTGAAGCTGCAGCGGCTGCTTTTCCCTTTGGATTTCTGGGTATATTAATATGGAAATACAGATTGGTAATAAACAATATTTTTGTACATATTTATGAGAAGAAGTACAAAGAGAATAAAGCTCCTGACATTAGTTTATACAACGGTCTTCTTCCTCAGCTTCTTCTTTTTGTAATGAGCTCGGCGGTTATTATAACTGCATTTGCTTTAATGTTTTTATTCAATAAATTAATAGATTTTAAAAGTATAAGTTTATGGCTTTATTATATAGGGCTATTATTGGTTGCTTTTTCTGCATCTAATATTTTATACAAGATAAGGAATAAGTATAATTATATTATTTTTGTTTCTATCTTTTTAGCAGATTTAATTTTTGATTTGAGAGCATATTTATTATTTATTCTTATAACGTTTAGCTTGATATTCATATCAGATAAGAAAGTGAACTTTTATAGGAATAATTTTACGGGCAAAATAAGAAAAAGCGACTTGGTATATTCTTGGTTTATATGGATGAATTATTCTCATTCATGTTATAGCTATGAAAGACTTATGGGTTTGGCATTTGCACACAGTATGAAAAATATTTTAAAAAAATTGTATGACAATAAATATGATATTTCAGAGGCAATACACAATCACACTGAATTTTTCAATACTGAGCCTAATATGGGTACTCCAATACATGGATATATAATAGCGTTGGAGGAAGAAAGGAAGTTAAACAATAAAAGCTTTGAGAATATTTCCTACATAAAAAAAGGCATGATGGGAATATCAGCAGGATTGGGAGATTCTTTTACTCAGGCAATATTGACACCGCTGTTCATATCCATGTCTGTGATGCTTTGCTTAGATGAGAGTTATTACTTGGCATTTATACCTGTAATTTTTCTGTCAGCTAATATACTTTTCATTTCTTATAACGGTTTTATGAATGGTTATTTTCAAGGCAGAGACAGTATGCTTCAAAGGATAAAAGATATTAAACAAAGCAAAATAAAAGTTTATTTTTCGTATATGTTTTCAGGAATTTTTGGCTTATCAATGAGCAAACTGCTTTTTAACAACATAAGACCATCAGAAGATATATTTACGTTGAGCATTATTATATTCGCAGTTTGTTTTACTTTTATCAGAAAAAGGGGAGAGCAATGAAAAGAAAAGTTGGAATAATGGGCGGCTCTTTTGATCCTATTCATATAGGACACTTAGTGGTAGCAAATGAAGCATTAAATATTTATAAATTAGATGAAATTATTTTTGTCCCGACAGGGAATCCACCTCATAAAGAAGGGCTTAAGGCTGATTCCTTTCACAGATTATTGATGGTAAATATGGCAGTGTTGTCTAATAATAAATTTAGTGTTTCAGATATTGAAATTAAAAACCCGGGTAAAAGTTATACCTTGAATACTTTAATAGAATTTCACAAACTATATGAAAACGCAGAATTTTATTTTATAACAGGAACTGATGCAATATTCAATCTTCCAAGCTGGCACCGGACTGAAGAAATTCTAAAGCTTTGCAGATTTATTGCAGCTTCAAGACCTGGAATAAGCATTGAGGAAGTTAACAAAAAGATAAACGAAATAAAAGAAATGTTTGGCGGAAAGATAGAAATACTACAGATTCCAATGCTTCAAATATCTTCTACTGATATAAGAGAAAGAGTCAGTATGGGGATTTCTGTAAAATATTTATTGCCTGAATCTGTTGAACAATATATAATTAAGAATGAGCTATATAGAGGAATGGGGACACACCTTCCAGAAGAAAGCCTATGTAGCAAGTCAGAAGGAATGTCCCCGAATAAGGGGGACACACCTCCCTGTTTAGGGAGAGTCTCTGCTGGTAGGAGGAATGTCCCCGTGAGGGAACCAATGAGGAATGAAATGTATTTTGAAGAATTGAAAAAAAAATTAGAAATTGAAATAGGACAAAAATTATTCCGTCACAGCATTGGCACAATGGAGGAAGCTGAAAAACTTGCTTCAGTTTACGGCTGTGACATGTCAAAAGCAAAAATTGCCGGATTATTGCATGACTGCGGGAAGGGGACATGCAAAGACAATCTAAAACATGCCAAAAAAAGTGCAGAGATTGCCCGGCTGAAATTCGGGGTAAAAGATAAGGATATTATAAATGCAATTATGTATCACACAACAGGAAGAGTAAATATGACTCTTTTGGGGAAAATAATATTTATAGCAGATAAAATAGAGCCAAACAGGCATTATGAAGGTGTTGAAGAAATCAGAAAAGAAGCGTACACAAACATTGATGCAGCAATAATTAAATCGTTGGAAAGCACAATAGAGTATGTTAAAAATAGAAATATGGTTCTTGATATGGAATCAGTAAATACACTAAATTATTTAAAGGAGGGCAAATGATATCAGTTCAAAAAAGTATCGAAACTATTTTAAAAGCCTGTGACAATAAAAAAGCTTATAACTTCATTGTTTTAGACGTGTCAAAATCTAGCTCAATAACGGATTATTTCATCATATGCAGCGGAAATAACGAAAAACAAACAGTTGCAATTGCCGAAGAGGTCCTTGAAAAGGGAGCTTTAGAAGGGTTGGATTTTTTCTATAAGGAAGGTTTTGAAACCGGAAGATGGATTTTATTAGAAACTGATGACATTATTGTTCATATCTTTCATAAGGATGAAAGGGTAATTTATGACTTAGAATCTTTGTGGTATGATGACAATTCATTGGATGTTGAGCAATATGGAATAATAAATTGGAAATAGGAGGAATTATGAACAGTGTTATACAAACAAACAATGCACCTGCGGCAGTAGGTCCTTATTCTCAAGGAATAAAAGCCGGTAACACAATATATGTTTCAGGACAGCTTGCATTTAATCCGGCAACGGGTGAGCTTTACAAAGGTACAGATATCAAAGAAGAAACAAGAATATGTCTAATGAATGTTAAAGCTATTTTGGAGGCAGCAGGAGCATCATTGCAAGATGTTGTCAAATGTTGTGTATATATCAAGGATATGAACCAATTTGGATTGATAAATGAAGCTTATGCCGAAGTATTCCAAGATACAAAACCGGCAAGAGTATGCATAGAAGTTGCAAGACTTCCTAAGGATGGGAATGTAGAAATAGATGCAATAGCAGTGGTTTAAGGTGTGGGGACACACCTTCCCCATACTTAATAATTATGATGTTTTTTTCGTCTTTTCTTTTTGTTAAGCCGAATTCTCAAATCATTATATACTTTCAAAAGAAGAACTGCAAATACAGCAAACAATATAAGAAATCCTATAAATTCAACCATTTTGATAAATAAACTACTCCGGCTTTCTATGACAGAGCTTTTAACTGATATTGGACATATTAAATTTACTGTGCCTATTACCTCATCGTCAAGAGTATATTCAATCTTACCGACAACATTGTTTTTTTCAATAGGAAGAGTTATATCATTTATATATACATTAGATTTAATATCATCAAATGAGTTTTTTTGGATAAGAGCAGTCAAATCACTTTCTGTAATCACAGATATTTCCTTTGAATCGCCATTGGTGATTCTTATATTTTTTATAAATGTATTTTTGCCCACCAATGTGGTAGATTCATATTCTTCAAACCCATAATTAAAAAGATTATGAGAATCTTGATACATTTCAAGGGAAATCCCCTTCATGGTAACTGCAATAAGCTCAGTTCCGTCTTTTTTGGCAGTTGCCACCAAACAGTTTCCCGCTTCCGGTGTATAGCCTGTCTTTGCTCCGTTGGCATATTCATAATAAGGACTTATATATTCACCATCCACATAAATTTGATTGTAACTTGTATTATATAGTAATTTATTCAAAGATGTGAAATATCGTGGCTCATCTTTTTTATTTGTTGTTTGTATTTCATACTTGGTTGTTGACACGATTTTTCTGAATGCATCATTTTCCATTGCATACTTGGTTATTAAAGCCAAGTCAGCTGCAGTTGAGTAATGATTTGTATCATGAAGTCCGTGAGGATTTGTGAAATTAGTGCTATATGCCCCTAATTCTTTTGCTTTTTGATTCATTATTTTTACAAAATTCTCTAAGCTTCCTCCGTAGTGCTTTGCAATTACAGAAGCCGCATCATTTGCTGAAGGCAGCATCAATGCATGCAGTAAATCTTTTAAAGTCAGTATTTCTCCAGGCTCCAATGCTATGTGGCTTCCATCAATTTCAAAGGGAGTATCATCATCTACCGTAATTACGTCGGTTAACTCTCCTAATTCTAAAGCAAGAATCGCCGTCATAATCTTCGTCAAACTTGCCGGATACATTTTTTTGTCCGCATTTTTTTGCGCCAATATGGTACCGGAACCTGCATCGATTAAAACTGCAGATTCACTTAGAATAGCAGGTGTTGCAAATACTGTGTTGAAATTAACTAAGAAACATGTGAAGATTAATATGTAGAATAGTACTCGTTTTATCATGTGTAACTCCTTGTCCCCGTAAATAGTCAAATAATAGTATAGCAGAAAAAAGAACATTTGTAA
>Ga0265294_10002609_pt1 | contig 23605 bp, 24 predicted proteins | sample MunlanPumphouse3_FD_192504 | JGI IMG/M metagenome (GOLD analysis project Ga0265294, IMG submission 192504) | Groundwater microbial communities from a municipal landfill in Southern Ontario, Canada - Pumphouse #3 | ecosystem: Environmental > Aquatic > Deep subsurface > Groundwater | place... | reverse complement strand
TGGCGAGGAAATGATTATAGCGAACGCTACTGGTTGTTCATCTATTTATAGCGCAAGTACTCCTAGTATGGCTTATACTGTTCCATGGGCTAGTTCTTTATTTGAAGATAATGCCGAATATGGATATGGAATGTTGATGGGAACTAAAGTTATTCGCAATCGTTTAAAAGATGTTATGGAAAATCATATGGATAATCCAAATAAAGAATTATTTAAAAAATGGATTGAAAATATGGATGATTACGCTATTACTAGAGAAGTTTATAATAATATTGATTATAATACAGCTCCTCAAGAAATAAATGAATTAAAAGATTATATTGTTAGTCGTATGGTATGGTCAATTGGTGGTGATGGTTGGGCATATGATATCGGTTATGGTGGAATTGATCATGTGTTATCGACTAATGATGACGTCAATATATTAGTCCTTGATAGTCAAGTTTATTCTAATACTGGTGGTCAATCATCTAAGTCGACTCATAAAGGAGCAATCGCAGCTTTTGCAGCTTCTGGTAAAGTACACAGTCGTAAAGACTTAGCAAGAATTGCCTTAGCATATCCTCATGTGTATGTAGCGCAAGTCAGTTTAGGTGCTAATCAAGCTCAATTAATTAAAGCATTTAAAGAAGCAGCTAATCATAAAGGACCTTCAATTATTATTGCCTATACTCCTTGTATTGCTCATGGTATAAAAGGTGGCTTAAAAAATAGTGTTGAAAATGAAAAATTAGCTACTAAATGTGGATACTTCCCAATATTTAGATATAATCCAACTACTGAAATATTTAGTTTAGATAGTAAAGACGTAGATTTTAGTTTATATGATGAATTTTTACAAAGTCAAACTAGATATAGTATGTTAAAGGTATTAAATCCTGAATATGGTGATGAATTACTAAAAGCAAGTAAAGCTAATTCAATGAAGAGTTTTGAATATTATAAAAGTTTAGTAAAAGATGAAAAATAAAATTTCATCTTTTTTTTGTAATAATTTTAAAAGTATAAAAAATATATTTTAGGTAAAACTAAAAATACAATGAAAAATCAATTAAATGTATTATATAGTAAAAGACTTGAGGAGTGTCCATATGAAGCGAAGCGGGTTTACATTAGGAGAATTAATCGCAGTTATAGTAATTTTGAGTATAATTGGATTAATCGCAGTCCCTACAGTAAATACATTGTTAAAAAAATCTAAAGAAAACTTATATGAGAATCAAGTGAAAATGATTAAAGCAAGCGCCAAAAAATGGGGAATAGAAAACATTAATAGATTATCTGAAACTGAGATAGTTTATTTAGATTTGCAAGAATTATTAGATGCAGGGTATATAGAACAAAGAGAACTAATAGATCCGAGGAATACTAATAAGACAATGAATGGATGTATAGCAATAAGATATGATGAATCATATAATAAATATGAATACGATTATAGTGAAGATGTTTGTTCAGAATTATTAAAATAGAGTTTGCCCAGAATTAATGATATTGGGTAATAATAGATTAAAGGGTAAGATTATATTAATAGTCTTACCTATTTTTAAAATAAATATTTTTACTTAAAGACAATAATATTAGTTCTCATATGCTATATAAAAGGTTATCTTCTTTTTGTTTAAAAAGATATACCAATTATTTCGAATATATGGTAAAATACTAATAAGGTGGTTAATATGGGAATGTTTGAACAAGTAAGATTATCGTTACAGCAAAATCCGCATATAGACTTAGAAGTGAAAGCGGATATCGAAGAATTAATTAAAATATTTAATTCAAAATTACCTAATATTAGTTTGAATAATTTTAATGAACGAATAAAAACATTGAAAATTGCTAGTGGTAATAGATTTATTGTAAAGGATCCGATTGAATATGATGGCGTTAATAATGTGTTATATATCAACGTCGATGAATTAAATAATAGTGACGCTAAAAATAGTTTGATGGTTGGATTGTTAAACATTATATCTTCTAAAGGCAAATACAGTGGATTTAATGAAAATAACAAACTAGAAGCTTTAAATATTGGTTTTACAGAAATGCTTGCGGATTTCTTAGTAGGAAATGGAAGTGAAGTAAATGAGTAAATATATCGATGAAAGAGTTGCTGTTAATTTAATTGGATCAGTTGTAGGTGTTGATGATTTAATTCAAGCATACTTTAATAATGATCAAGAATCGGTTATTAAAGGATTAGTTCAAAAAAGTAATGATATGGATTCAGTAAAGAAATTACTTGATACAATGAACTATAATGTTAAGGGACGCTTTGTAAGTGGTAAAAGTATGTTAGGGGAAATCGAGCGAGAGATTATGGATAGTTTTATGACTAAAGATAATGTCGAATCTTTTGAGACTAATTTAGTAGGAACTCCTAGTATGTTTGCTGATGCCAAAGATAATAATGGAAAAGATATTGATTATAGTAGTGTCAAACAAGTATACCCATATTTTAATGAAAGAAAAGAAATGTTAATAAGTTTAGAACAAAGTAAGAATAGGTGATAAGATGAAAGTAAGAACTAGATACGCTCCAAGTCCAACAGGTTTTATGCATGTTGGTAACTTGCGAAGTGCTATCTTCGAATATTTAATTGCAAAGAATAATAATGGAGACTTTTTACTTCGTATAGAAGATACTGATCAAACAAGAAAAGTTGAAGGTGCAGTTGAATTTATATATGATACGTGTAAGTTATGTGGACTAGATTTTGATGAAGGACCAAATAATCCTGGTAAGTATGGACCGTATACTCAAAGTGAAAGACTAGATATATATCAAGAATATGCTCATAAATTAGTTGAAATGGGGAAAGCATATTATTGCTTCTGTTCTCCAGAAAGACTAGATGATTTACGTCGTGAAGCTGATGAAAGAAAAATTGCTTTTTTATATGATGGTCATTGTAAAAAGTTAACTAACGAAGAAATTGAAGAAAGAATAGCAAATGGCGAAAGTTATGTTATAAGACAAAAGATGCCTAAAGAAGGCACAAGTACCTATGAAGATATTGTATATGGTGAAATAGTTGTTGAAAATAGAATATTAGAAGACCAAATTTTACTTAAATCAGATGGTTTTCCAACTTATAATTTTGCAAATGTAATTGATGATCATTTAATGGAAATTACACATGTAGCAAGAGGTAATGAATATTTAATGTCAACACCAAAGTATAATTTACTATATGATGCATTTGGTTGGGAAAAGCCAACTTATATTCATTTGCCTATGGTTTTAGGATCTGATGGACAAAAATTAAGTAAGAGAAATGGCGATGCTTCTTTTATGGATTTATATCATGATGGTTATTTACCAGAAGGTGTTGTAAATTATTTAGCGCTTCTTGGTTGGTCACCAGAAACAACTGATGAAATATTTACATTAGAAGAACTAATTAAAATATTTAATCCAAAAAGAATTAGTAAATCCCCATCTATCTACGATATAAAGAAACTCAATTGGATAAATGCTCACTATATGAAAAAATTAGATATAGATACATTATGTAGCATTACTGTTCCTCATTTAAAGGAAGCTTATGATTTAAGTAATAAAAGTGATGAATGGATTAAACATTTAGTAAGCATCTATCAAGATCATATCAGTTATGGTAAGGAAATAGTAGAAGTTACGGATTTGTTCTTTAAAGATAACATTGATTATAATGATGAATGTAAAGAGTTTATGAGTGATGAAACTGTTCCAAATACATTAAGAATATTTAAAGAAGAAATCGAAAATATTACTGATTGGACAGTAGATAATATTAATTTAGTAATCAACAATGTTAAAGAAAAAGCTAATGTTAAAGGTAAAATGTTATATATGCCAATTAGAATTAAAGTAAGTGGTCAAATGCACGGACCAGAATTACCTGATACAATTTATTTATTAGGTAAAGATATCATTTTAAAAAGATTAAGTAAATAAAAGCTATGATAAAGAAGTAGTAGTAAAATTAATTATTGATAGAGAGTTAGTGGTTGGTGGAAACTAATAATAATAATTTATGAATTCATCTTTTAGCTTTATATTAAAAGTATAACGGTAACGCGTTTTAGTTATTAAGTGTATGGACTGATGTCTATAAATTAAGGTGGTACCGCGTAATCACGTCCTTATATTAGGATGTGATTTTTATTATAATAAGGAGGAATTATGAAAGAAAAAATATTGGAATTACAAAAAAAATTCAATGAAAAGTTAAATGAATCGAAAAATACTAAAGAGTTGCAAGAATTAAAGATTGAATATTTAGGTAAAAAAGGTCCTGTCAGTGAACTTACTAGTATGTTAAGTACTTTAAGCATTGACGAAAAAAAAGAAGTAGGGGCTTTAATTAATAATCTAAAAAGGGAAATAAGTGAAGAAATAGACAATATGTATAATAGATTAGAGATGCTAGAAATCAATCAAAAGCTAGAAAAAGATAAAATAGATATTTCGCTACCTGCTTCTAAAATAAAGGTAGGGGGAACTCATCCTATTACTAGAATAACAGATGAACTTGAAGAGTTATTTATTTCAATGGGATATGACATTGTTGAAGGACCTGAAGTAGAATTAGATCTATATAACTTCGAAAAATTAAATTTACCTAAAGGTCATCCAGCAAGAGATGCTCAAGATAGTTTTTATATTACAGATGAAGAGTTACTTAGAACTCAAACTTCTCCAGTACAAGCAAGAGTTATGGACGCTAATGTAGAAAAAGGGCCAATTAGAATTATTTGTCCTGGTAAAACATATCGTCGTGATGATGATGATGCAACTCATTCTCATCAATTTACTCAAATGGAAGGATTAGTTATCGATAAGGATATTTCTCTAGCTGATTTAAAGGGAACTTTAGAAATATTCGCTAAGAAAATGTTTGGTGATGATCGTGAAATTAGATTTAGACCTGGATTCTTCCCTTTTACGGAACCATCATTAGAGATTGACGTATCTTGTTTTAAATGCGGCGGAAAAGGATGCCCCCTATGTAAAAATATTGGGTGGATAGAAATATTAGGAGCCGGAATGGTACATCCAAATGTATTAAGAAATTGTGGATATGATCCAGATATTTATCAAGGATTTGCTTTTGGAATGGGACCTGAAAGAATTGCAATGTTAAAATATGGTATTAATGATATTAGACATTTTTATACTAATGACATGCGTTTTTTAAATCTTTTCAATCGTGTGAATGGTGGTGAAAATAATGAAACTAAGTAAGAAGTTTTTAAATGATTATATTGATATAAAAGATATTGATTATCATGAACTTGCAGAAAAGATGGTTACTGCTGGTAATGAATATGAATCAGTAAAAAGAATTAGTGAAGCTAGCAATATTGTTATCGGTCATATTTTAGAGTGTGAAAAACATCCTGAATCTAAAAAATTAAGTATTTGTAAAGTTGATATAGGTGATGATGTAGTTCAGATTCTATGTGGTGCACCTAATGTTAGAAAAGACCAATATGTTATGGTTGCTAAAGTAGGGGCTGTTTTACCTGGTGACTTCGAAATTAAAAAAGCTCAATTAGCGGGAATGGAATCTAATGGTATGATTTGTGCTTTAGATGAATTAGGAATCGAATCTAAATATTTAAGTGAAGAAGATAAAACTGGTATTCATCCATTAAGTGGAAACCCTAAAATAGGAGAAGATGCAATTAAATATCTAGGATATGATGATGAAGTAATTGATTTTGAACTTACTGCTAATAGAGGAGACTTGTTAAGCATTATAGGAATGGCTTATGAAGTAGGAGCTATTTATGGTAAGAAAGTTAAATATCCTGAAGATAAATTTGAAGAACTAAATGAAGATATAAATAGTGAACACACTTTAAAAGTGAATACAGAAAAATGTTCAATTTATTTAGCTAGAAAAGTAAAAAATGTTGTTATAAAGGAAAGTCCTAATTTTATTAAAACAAGATTAATGGCTAGTGGTATTAGACCAATAAATAATGTTGTAGATATCAGTAATTATGTTATGTTAGAATACGGTCAACCATTACACTTCTTTGATGCTGATAAATTAGGTAAAGATGTAATAGTTAGAATGGCTAATGAAAAAGAAGAAATGGTTACACTAGATGGTAAAACAAGAACTTTAAAAGCAACTGATATTGCTATTACTACTCCAAAAGAAGTAGTTGCTCTAGCAGGTGTTATGGGGGGACTAAGTACTGAAATCACAGAAGGTACAAAAGATATCTTTATTGAATCAGCTATCTTTAATCCTTATAATATTCGTAATACTTCTAAGGAAATATTACGAAGTGAAGCTAGTAGTCGTTATGAAAAGGGAATTGATCCAAATCGCACTGTTTTAGCAATCAACCGAGCATGTTACTTACTTAATAAATATGCAAATGGTGAAGTAATGAGTGGAATATTAGTTCATGACAAGTCTAATAAAGATGATAAGATAATAAATATAAATTTAAAGAAAATCAATTCTGTTTTAGGTATGGAACTAAAAAATAATGATGTTGAAGCAATATTCAATAATTTAGATTTTAAATATGAAATTGGTGAATCTTTTAAAGTATTTGTTCCTACTAGAAGATTAGATATTAATATTGAAGAAGACCTAATTGAAGAAATAGGTAGATTATATGGTTATACTAATTTAGTTGGGAAACTTCCTATTACTTCTATTAAAAGAGGAACTTATTCATCAAAAGCTAAAATGATTAAAGATATTAGAGGAAGATTAGAATCATTAGGATTAAATCAAGTTATTACATATTCACTTGTCAGTGAAAAAGAAAATGAACAATTCTTAATTGAACCAAAAGAAAAAATTGTTATAATAAACCCTATGAGTGAAGATAAAAAAAATCTAAGAACAAGTTTAATACCTTCGTTACTAAGTGTTTTTGAATATAACTTAGCGCGTAAGATAAAAGATATTGATATCTTTGAAATAGGTTCATCTTATTATAAGAAAGATAACAAATATATTGAAGAAACAATGATAAGTGGTTTAATATATAATAATTACTATACAAATAATCATCAAGGAAATATAATTAAAGTAGACTTTTATGTTTTAAAAGGTATTATTGAAAACTTATTAGACTTTTTAGGACTAAATGGTAGATATAATTTTAAAGTAGAACAATTACCCGATGAGATGCATCCAGGAAGAAGCGCTAATGTAATTATTGATAATGAGGTAGTTGGATATTTAGGTGAGGTTCATCCTAATATATCGAAAAAAGAAGTTTATGTTTTTGAAATAAGTTTAGAAAAGATTATTAGTAAAAAAGTTAGAGAAATTAAGTTTAAAGAAATGTCAAAGTATCCTGAAATAAATAAAGATGTTGCTTTCTTAATTGATAAAAATGTAATGGCTTCTGAGATTATGACAGTTATTAGAAAAGCAAGTGGTAGACTTTTAACTAATATTGATGTCTTTGATGTATATGAAGGTGAAAAAATAGAAGATAATAAAAAATCAATTGCTTTTTCATTGACCTTCTCAGATATAGCTAAGACTTTAACGGATGAAGAAATAAATATTGTATTTAATAAGGTTATTGAATCTGTTGAAAAGGAATTCGAAGCTGAATTAAGAAACAAAGGTTCTTTGTCAAATAGTGTTGGTGAGACCAAAAACTAATGATAATGAATTAAATTTATCGCAGGTCAAGACGCAAGTCTTGATCTGTTTTTTTATGCTATTACATTTTTAATTTTTATAATACCTTTAATAAGTAATATTCTAGTTTTAAAATGATTAAAAGATCTATATCCAAAAGCAATACGTTTTATACATTTAATTAGATTATTTGTTCCTTCTATAACACCATTATTATAGTTGTATTTAAATGAATTAATGATATATTTTTCAAAGTCACGATAAGTTCTTAAAGCTTTTATCATGTGAGGGGATAAGTTGTCTTGTTTCTTATAAATGATATTTAAGAACTTATTTATATCTTTATCTCTAATTGAATTGATAATGCCTTGATAAGTATTATAAGTGGCTTTAAGAGTGGGATTAGTGTTGATTAAATATGTTACTATTTCTTGTTCGGTTAAATATTTTTTGAAATGCTTGGAGTATGTTTTTTTCTTATCGTTAAGATCATTTTCATTCTTAAGTATTAGTTTCCAGTAATGTTTTAATTTATTATAATTAGGATTACTTTTAACACACAATTTAACTCTAGTGATATTTAAAGCAGTATATGCTTGTCCAACTATATGAAATCTATCAATTACTATTTCTGCATTTTTAAATAGTGCTTTACTTAATTTTAGATATGGTTTATACATATCAGTAATAATAAATTTAACTTTATCTCGTTGATTCTTACCATATCTTCTAAAATACTTATCTAAATAATTGTACTTCCTAGATTCTAATATATCAAATACCTGACCAGTTTCGTTGTTAGTAATAAGAAATGCCATTTTTCCTAAGGTGTCTTTGGTAGCTTTAAATTCATCAAAATTCATAATTGTTGGTAAGGTTCCTGGTAAAACAGTCTTAATTGATATTTCATCCATAATTCGATTTACCTTGTTATGAGATACATTATTTCTTTTAGAAATATCTTTTTCACTTATTTTATCCATTAAGTCAAGTTTAATTTGAAGTTCTGAATTTCTAGATATACTTTTGTATTTATCAATGAGTGATGTTGTAGCTATAAAAGTATCATTACAATGTTTACAATAATACCTTTGTTTAGTGAGTTTAAGAATAGTATTATATCCAGATAATTTAGGTAATTTGACAATACAATTACGTTTAAATCCCCATTTTATAATATCGTCATGCCCTTCATTTAAACAACCACATTTATCACAGTGAGTAGGGATATATGTTAAAACTCCATAAAATACTTTTGTCATTATTCCTTTAATTTTTTTAACTTCTAAACAATTTTCAGAAAAATATATGTTTCTATCTTTAATATTTAAAATATTTCTAGTATAATCAGTATGAGACATAAAACCATTCCTTTCAATGTTTTATTGCAATTACATTGTATCAAAAGTCTTTGGTTTGTGTCTCTTTTATATTAAACATAAAATAGTGTTGATTTTTTCCACCAACACTATTTATTATAGAACCGAAACAAATAAGAAGTGAGAAATCATTTCTTTTTTTTGTTATCTAAAGGAAATAAAAAAATGATAATGTAGAATATAGTTATACAAGCACATAAATAAGATATTTTTTAATAAAATTATATAGGTGAAAGTATGAAATTAATTGAAAGCTTTAGAAGTTATTTATTAGAAGAAGAATTCAAAATAAATATTTTTAATAATAAAGTAAATGTTATAAATTATACCGATATAATAGGATTTAATAGTAATGAAGTAATTATAAAGCATAAGAATGGAGAAGTAATAATTAAAGGTAGTAATTTGATAATAACAAAGCTTTTAATTGATGAGGTACTTATTGTAGGTAATATAAAAAATATTGAGTTAAGGTGATTTATGAATATACTGACAAGTAAAATAGATATTAATATTAAGGGGAAACACCTTGATAGATTTATTCAAAGATTAATGAGAGTTAAAATAGAACTATTAAATATAAAACATATAAATAAAGAAGAAATAAATATTAAAATCTATAAAGATGATTATGAAAGATTACTTAAGATAAAAAGTATATATGAAATAAAAGTTATAAATTATTATGGAATAATTAAAATCAAAAAAAGTTTACTTTTTAATAGAATATTAATTGGGGCGATAATATTTGGATTTGGATTACTAATATTTTTAAGTAATATTATTTTTGATGTTCAAGTAATACATAATAGTGCCGAAATAAGAAAATTAGTTTTAGATGAGTTAGAAAATTATAATATTAAGAAAAAGAGTTTTATAAAAAGTTATGATGATATTCAAAAAATAAAAAGAGATATTTTAAATAAACATAAAAAGAAAATAGAATGGCTAGAAATAGAAAATATAGGCACTAAATATATAGTGAGAGTTGAAGAAAGAAAAATAATTGATATTGAAGAGGATAATACTCCACAACATATTGTCGCAACTAAATCTGCAATCATCAAAAAAGTTATTTCCTCTTCTGGGGTTATTGTACGAAATACAAATGATTATGTTAAAAAGGGAGATATAATTATAAATGGACAATTAACCCCAGATGTAAAAACAAGAGCTAAGGGTATAGTCTATGGAGAAGTATGGTATAACATATCAGTTTCATATCCTTTTCATTATCAAGAAGTAAAATTAACTGGTAGAAAAAAAACAGTTTTATCATTACAATTTCTAAATCATAGTTTTTCTTTGGATTTTAATAAATATAAAACTAAAAAGATAGAAAATAAAAATATATTTAAACATTCTTTTTTACCGATTGGCTTAGTAAAACAAATGCAAAGTGAAACAAATGTTATTGACAAAATATATACAATTGAAGAAGCAATAGAAAGAGCTGTTATTTTAGGTCGAAGTAAAATGGAAGAAAAACTATTAGATAATGAATACATTATAAATGAAAAACAATTGAAAGTTGATGTGAAAGAGAGTAAAATAGAAGTAGATATATTCTATTCAGTATATGAGAATATAACTGGATATCAATTAATAGTTGAGGAGGTAAAGGAAGATGTTTAGAAGTAATCTTATTATTTTATTTGAACAGATATGGCCAACAGTTTTGATCTGTGTTGTTGTTTTAACGTCCATTCGTATTACTTGGCTTATAAAAAATAATAAGGAATTTGTATTATACAAAGAATTATTCATCATGGGATTTATTGTATATATTATGTGTCTTTTCCATGTAGTAACTTTTCAAGATGTCAGTTGGTCTACTTCTAATGTTACCCCCTTTAAGGAAATTTTAAGGTATGATTTTGGAAGTGTGAAGTTTTTTAAGAATGTTATTGGAAATATGGTAATGTTTGTTCCTTTTGGATTTTTTATTTCATACTTTTTCCGTTTATCAAAAGCCAAAATAATATTTTTCTTAACGATAATTGCTTCATTAACTATTGAAATAACTCAATATAAAATAGGAAGAGTATTTGATATAGATGATATCTTACTAAATTTGTTGGGTGGACTAGCCGGATATTATCTTTATAAGTTATTGTTTTATATTAGTGATAAATTGCCAAGATTCTTGAAAAAACCATTATTTTATAATATAATAATAATAGTGTTTTTAGTAATAATGGTGTTATATTTATTTAACATAATAAAGTTAGGAGTATTAAGTGAATAATATAGAAATATTTAATGAAACAACTAAAGAAATAAAAGAGATTGATACAATCAAAAAACTAATTAGTTTTGCTATTGATTATGAAAAATTAAATAATATTGTTTTTAATGTAATATTAGTTAATGATGAGACGATTAAAGAGATAAATAAAAATTATCGTAATATTGATACAGCTACTGATGTAATTTCGTTTGCATTAGAAGATAATAAAGATTTTCCTATTAATGAATATCGTATTTTGGGTGATATTTATATATCAGTTGATAAGGTAGAAAAGCAGAGTGAACTGTATGGTCATAGTTTTTTAAGAGAGTTAGCTTTCTTAACAATCCATGGATTTTTACATTTATTAGGTTATGATCATATGAATATTGAGGATGAGAAGGTTATGTTTAGTAAACAGGAGTTGATTTTAAATGAATATGGAATACAAAAGAACTCATAAAAAATTTACATTAGATCGATATCGAAAAAGTTTTGGTAATTCATTAGCGGGAATTAACTATGCTCTTAAATATGAACAAAATATGATAGTTATATTTTGTGCAGGATTGTTATGTGTTTTTGCAGGTCTATTACTTGAAATATCAAAATTTGAATGGGTTACAATTATTATTATGATTGGATTAGTAGCTGCTACTGAACTAATTAATACCGCAATTGAAGCAGTGGTTGATTTAGCAACTACTAAAGAGCATCCATTTGCTAAAATAGCAAAAGATTCTTCTTCGGCTGCTGTATTAGTATTTGCTATGGTAGCTTTTATTACAGGTTTAATTATTTTTTTACCAAAAATTTTAGAACTTATTTAAGGAGGAATTATGAAGGAAAAATTACAAGAATTACTTAAAAATTCATATAGTCCATACTATAAATTTCCAGTTTCTGCTATTGTTGAAATGAAAGATGGTAATACATTTAATGGTGTTAATGTAGAAAATGCTAACGGGACAAGCATATGTGCTGAGCGCAATGCTATTGCTAGTGCTGTTAGTGCTGGATATAAAAAGGGTGACTTTAAAAAAATATACGTTATGTTAGATAGTGGAGAATTTGGTACTCCTTGTTTTGCTTGTCGTCAAGTAATTTTAGAATTTTTAAATTTAGACGATGAAGTAGTAAGTGTAAGAAAAAATGGTGAAACAAAAAGCTATACTGTACGAGAGTTATGTCCCCATCCCTTTAATGCTGAGGATTTGAAATGAAATCAGGATTTGTTGGTTTAATAGGTAGACCTAATGTAGGAAAAAGTACCCTTTTAAATAACATTATTGGTAAGAAAGTAGCGATTACCTCTGATAAGCCACAAACAACTAGAAATATAATTCAAGGGATATATAATGATGATGAAACCCAAATTGTTTTTGTCGATACTCCAGGAATTCATAAACCAAATCATAAATTAGGTAAATACTTAAATAAACAAGCATATTATTCTATCAATGATGTCGATGTCATTGTAATGATGGTTGATGGTAGTGAAGCTTTAGGTCCAGGCGATAAATATGTAATTGAAAAATTAAAAGAAATTGATAAACCAGTTATCTTAGTTATTAATAAAATAGATAAGTTAAATCGCGAAAAAATTATGTTAAAGATAAATTCGTATAAAGATTTATATAATTTTGCTGAAATAGTTCCTGTATCAGCATTAAAAAAAGACAATGTTAAAACATTAGTGACTGTTTTAAAAAAATATTTAAATCAAACAGTAAAGTATTATGAAGATGATCAAATTACTAATAAACCATTAGATTTTGTTATATCTGAAATAGTTAGAGAAAAAGTTTTTAGATTAACAGATGATGAAGTACCTCATTCTGTTACTTGTGTAACGGAGAATATTGAAAAAAATAAGAATAGTTATAATATCAATATTGTAATCATTGTTGACCGCGATGCTCTTAAAAAGATTATTGTTGGAGCTGGTGGAAAAAAGATTAAACAAATTGGTATTGATGCTAGAAAAGACTTAGAAGAATTATTAGATTCAAAGGTATATTTAGAATTATTTGTAAAAGTAATTAAAAAATGGCGTGATAAAGAAAAATATTTGTCAGAATTTGGTTATAAGGAAATTGAATAATTAAAAAAAAATGAAACCACTATAAATTAGAAAGGTGGTTTTTATGAAAAAAAATTTACTATGGGATTTGTTTGTTAATACAGGAAAGGTAGAATATTATTTAAAATATAAGGAATTAGAAAAGAGGAAGTAAATGAGAGAGGTAGTGCCAGGTAAGAAGTATCGTCACTTCAAAGGTAAAGAATATACTGTTTTAATGATAGCGTATGACTGTGAATCACCAGAAAGAAAACTTGTTGTGTATCAAGCTCTATATGATGAACATAAAATATGGGTAAGAGATTATGATGTTTTTAAATCATTGGTCGATAAAGATAAATATCCGGATGTTAAACAAATATATCGCTTTGAGCAAATAGACTAGAGGATTTATGATTGAAAAAGTAGAAGGCATAATTATAAGCGAACGTGATTATGGTGAGACAAGTAAAATAATTAATGTCATAACTAAAGAATATGGCATTATTGGAATGATGGCTAAAGGTTCTAAAAGTATAAAAAGTTCTTTACGAAGTGTAACTGGGAAACTGACATATGGTTACTTTCATATTTATTACAAGCAAGATAAATTATCTATGTTATCTTGTGTTGATATTATAAATAACTTTAAGAATATCAAAACAGATATTGAAAAAATAAGTTATGCTAGTTTTTTGTTGGACTTATCAGAACAAGTTATTAGACAAAATAATAGTGCTGATATATATGATTTATTAATTAATGGATTATTAAAAATAAATGAAGGTTTTGATCCATTAGTTGTAACAAATATTATTGAATTACAATATTTAGATTTTCTAGGTGTTATGCCAATTATAGATAGGTGTAGTATTTGTGGAAGTACTAATTCAATTGCTACTTTATCAGCTCATCGTGGAGGCTATATTTGTAATAGTTGTTTAAAAAATGATAAAATAGTTAGTGATAAAACAATTAAGTTAATTAGAATGTTTTGTTATGTAGATATTGCTAAGATAAGTAAACTTGATATTAGTGATGTGGCTAAATTAGAAATAAATCAATTTTTAAATGATTATTACGATGAATATACAGGTTTATATTTAAAGACTAAAACATTTATAAATAGTATTAAAAAAATTAGTTAGGAGTAGTATTATGGTAGACTATATTTATTTAATTATTCCCTTTACAAGTGTTATAATCGCACAGATTATTAAATTTACAATTGAATTGATTCAAGAAAAAAGGTTTAAATGGTTAAGACTATTAAATGGTAATGGTGGTATGCCAAGTACCCATACTTCATTTTGTTTTTCTTTGACTGCTTATATCGGAATGATGCATGGTATAAGTAATCCTTTATTCGCAGTAGCGTTAGTTTTTGCTTTAATTGTTTCATATGATGCGATGGGAATGAGAAGAGAAAGTGAAAAGCAAGCAGTTGCTATTAATAAAATAGTTGATGAACTTGATGATGATAATCCAAAAATAAAAATGAAAAAATTAAAAGAACAGATTGGTCACGAACCACTAGAAGTATTTATGGGAATGATATTAGGAACAGTTATGGCATTAGTATTTTTTTATTTAGTGTTTCCAAAATAAAATAAATATGTTACAATAATTTTCATCAAGGAGGTAATATGATGAAAAGAGTAAATTTAAGAATCTATGCTGAAGTAATGGAATGCAGTGAAGATAAAATTATTATTACAGAACTAATGGAAGTTGCTACTGCTAATCCAGATGACTTTATTTATAAAACAGGAATGCTATCTTTTAAATATCATCACGTAGCAGAAATGTTTTATAATGGGAAAATGGTAAGAAGTTTAGTTAAATCATATCCTGAAACATATTATTTTGGGAAATTTACTTCTGTTAGTGATTTTGTTTCTGAAAATAGAAATAGAAGCTATCATGATTTCTTGGTGGCAATCAATGGGACTGGAAATGTAACTGGTATAGTTACTAGTCTAGAAGGTATTAAAATAATAGTTCAAGAAAATGATGTGGTTATTGCCCCTCAAGTAGAAAAAGATAAAGTTAAATTAAAAAAATAATCTATTGACAAATAAAAAAAAATTGTTATAATGGAGTTATCAATGCGATGATGGGGTGGAAATCCGGAGCAATATATTTAAAGCTGATTCTTTTAGAATAAGTAGGGTGGAACCGCGAGATATCGTCCCTACAACTCTAAAAGTTTTTTGTTAATAAGGAGAAAAAATATGAGTAATATTACAATGGAAAAGTTAGTTAATTTATGTAAACAATATGGTTTTATCTTTCAAGGTAGTGAAATCTACGGAGGTTTAGCGAATACTTGGGATTACGGACCAGTAGGAGTTGAACTTAAAAATAATATTAAACGAGCTTGGCTTAAAAAGTTTGTTCAAGAGAGTAAATATAATGTTGGTATGGATTCAGCAATATTAATGAATCCTAAGGTATGGGAAGCTAGTGGACATCTTGCAACCTTTAATGATCCATTAATAGATTGTAGACATTGTAAAACTAGACATCGTGCGGACAAATTAGTGGAAGATTTTACTGATTCAGTTGATGCTGGAGCAATGAATGACGATGAATTGATGAATTACATTAGAGAAAATAATGTTGTCTGTCCTAAGTGTGGTAAATTAGATTATACTGAAATTCGTAAATTTAATTTAATGTTTAAAACCTTTCAAGGAGTAACTGAAGATGCAACTAATACTATTTATTTAAGACCTGAAACAGCACAAGGTATATTTACAAATTTCTTAAGTGTTAGTCGTTCAATGCGTCTTAAAGTACCATTTGGTATTGCGCAAGTAGGTAAGAGTTTTCGTAATGAGATTACACCAGGTAATTTTACTTTTAGAACTCGCGAATTTGAACAAATGGAATTAGAATTTTTCTGTAAACCAGGTACTGAATTAGAATGGTTTAAATATTGGAAAGATTATTCTATGAAATGGCTTCATGATTTAGGAATTAAAGATGAAAATTTAAAAATGCGTGATCATTCAGCAGAAGAATTATCTTTCTATAGTAATGCTACAACTGATATTGAATATAAATTTCCATTTGGTTTTGGAGAATTATGGGGGATTGCTTCGAGAACTGATTATGATTTAAAACAACATCAAACTTTTTCTAAACAAGATATGAGTTATTTAGATCCTGAAACTAATCAAAAATATATTCCATATGTTATTGAACCATCATTAGGTGCTGATCGTGTTACATTAGCTTTCTTAGCGGAAGCATATGAAGAAGAAACATTACCAAATGGTGATATAAGAGAAGTTATGCATTTTCATCCATACCTTGCTCCATATAAAGTTGCGGTTTTACCTTTAATAAAGAAAAATCATAGTGAAAAAGCTACTGAAATATATCAAAAATTATCAAAAGAATTTATGACTAGTTATGATGAAGCTGGGAATATTGGTAAAAGATATCGTAGACAAGATGTAATTGGAACACCATTTTGTATTACAATTGACGAAGAAACTTTAAATAATAATACAGTTACTATTAGAGATCGTGATACAATGGAACAAATCACTTTAAAGGTTGATGAAATTGTTAATTATATTAATGAAAAGATAAAATTTTAATATTTTATCTTTTTTGATAAAATTATTTCTTTTTTGTTTAAAATATGATAAAATTAGTACAGTATAGTGTGACACATTGTCAAAATTAGGAGGAATACATATGGGATTTAGTTTTAAAAAATGGATAAACGGTGATGAAGAAGAAACATTTAGTAAAGAACATACAGAAAATGAATATTATAAATTAGCTCCTGAAGAAGCTTTAAAAACTAATGATGGTAATAATAAAATGATTTTATTAGAACCAAGAGCTTACTCAGAAGCCCAACAAATAGTAGATTATTTAAAAACTAGAAGTGCAGTAGTTGTCAATTTAAAAAGGGTAACTGGTGATCAAGCTAAAAGAATAGTAGATTTTTTAAGCGGAACTATTTATGCTATTGGAGGAGAAATCCAAAAAATAGGTGGAGGAATCTTTTTATGTACGCCTAATAATGTCAGTGTTGAAGGCAAAATAACTGATGAAAAAGAAGGAAAAGATATCCACGATAATGATGATATTAAAATTGAATGGTAAAAAAAGTTGATATAAAGAATAGATTGTGCTACAATATGTTGTAGTGCCAGAGGTGAGGGTATGGAAAAATTTAGTCGTACACTTCGTGGCTATGATCCCGAAGAAGTAAATGCTTTCTTAGATCAAATAATTAACCAAGTTGAAAAAATGGTTGTTGAGATTAAAGAAAAAGACGTAAAAATTAACGAACTAAATGCTTTAGTGGACGAAAACATGCGTTTAAAGGAAAAAATAGAACAATATGAACGCTTGGAAGGAACTCTAAATAGAGCAATTTTTATGGCCCAAAAAACTTCTGATCAAATAAAAGTAACGGCTAGACAAGAAAGTGAAATAATTATTGAAGATGCTAAAAATAATGCTAATCGTATTGTGAATGAAGCATTACTTAGATCCGATAAAATTGAAATGGAATCAACTTTATTAAAAAGAAATATCAACATTTTTAAAAGAAAGTTACGTTCGATAATAGAACAACAATTAGAAATGGTTGAAGATATTGAAAAAGTAGATTTTTAAAATAAAAGATAGAGACGATATTTTAAATTAATTTAAGCGAGTAGGGTTTGGTGAGAGCCTATAATGATTTTAAAGTATAGATCACTCTTGATATGTTTTTCTGATAAGTAGGAAAAATCGCTAATGCGTTATCAAAAATTAAGTGCACAGTTTATCTGTGAATTAAGGTGGTACCACGGTTATTCGTCCTTATATATAAGTATATAAGGTTTTTTTATTATATAAAGGAGATGATTTTATGAAAAAACTAAATGCTAATTATAACTTTAATGAGAGCGAAAAAGAAATATTAAAATATTGGGAAGATAATAATTCATTTAAAAAATTATTAGAAAAGAATGCTAATGGACCTAAATATCGTTTTATTGATGGACCAATTACTGCTAATAATTCAATGAAAGTTCATCATATGTGGGGACGTACCTTAAAAGATGTCTTCTTAAGATATAAGGGGATGAACGGGTATACATCACATTATCGTAATGGATTTGATGGTCAAGGATTATGGGTTGAAGTGGAAGTTGAAAAAGAACTAGGCTTTAAATCAAAGAAGGATATCGAAGCATATGGATTAGATAAATTCACGGATGCTTGTGTTAGTCGTGTTAGAAAGTTTGCTAGTGTAATCACAGAACAATCTAAAGTACTAGGTCAATGGATGGATTGGGATAATTCTTATTACACTTTAACTGACGAAAACATCACTAGTATTTGGGCTTTCTTAAAAAAATGTCATGAAAAGAAGATGATTGTTGAAACGTTTAAGCCTATGCCATGGTGTGCTAGATGTGGTACTAGTTTAAGTGAACACGAGATGAGCGGTAGTTATCATGATGTCGAACATGAAGCAGTATTTTTTAAATTACCCCTAGTTGGTAATGATACTGATATATTAGTTTGGACAACAACACCTTGGACATTATCTGCCAATGTTGCACTTGCGGTTAATCCTAATTTTGAATATGTTAAAGTAAAATTTGCAAAAGATGATAAACCTATTATTATGTGTTTAGATGTATTAAATAGCCGTTTTAAAAAAGAAGAAAAAACTATTCTTGATACATTTAAGGGATCTACTTTAGAAGGATTGGAATATGAAACATGTTTCCCAGAACTTCCAGAGCAAGCAAAAATAACTCATAAGATTGTTTTATGGGATGAAGTATCTAAAGAAGATGGATCAGGTATTGTTCATATTGCCCCAGGATGTGGTGCGGAAGACTTTGAACTAGGAGAATCGTTAGGTTTAGATAAAATCGTTCCGATTGATGAGAATGGGATTATTTTAAATAACTTTGGATTCTTATCTGGAAAAAAAGCTAAAGAAGTAAATGAAATTGTTTTTGAAGAATTAAAGAGACAAAACAAGTTATATTTCACTCATAAAATTAAACACAGTTATCCATTTTGTTGGAGATGTAAAGAAGATATCTTATTTAGATTAGGAAGAGAATGGGCAATTGATGTTGAAGTTGTAAGAGAACAATTAATTGAAAATGCTAATAAAGTAAAATGGTATCCTGAATATCAAGGTAAGAGAATGCTTGATTGGCTTCAAAATATGTCTAATTGGAATATATCAAGAAGAAGATTTTATGGATTACCTTTACCATTCTATAAATGTGAATGTGGTCATTTAGAAGTTGTTGGAAATAAAGAAGAATTAAGAAATCTTGCTACTGATAAAGAATTAGTTGATAATATTAAAGAATTACATCGTCCATGGATAGATGAAATAAAAATCAAATGTCCAGAATGTGGTAATGATGTGTCAAGAGTTGAACAAGTAGGAGATGTATGGCTAGATGCTGGTATTGTACCTTTCTCAACTTTAAAATATTTTGAAGATAAAGAATATTGGAAAGAATACTTCCCAGCTGAATATGTTGTTGAAATGCATGAACAAGTACGCTTATGGTTCTATTCTATGTTATTTATGAGTACCGTCTTAGAAGGTGTACCTCCTTATGAAGCAGTAGGAACACATGGTATGATTACTTCTGAAGATGGAACAAGATTTTCTAAAACTGGTTATAATATCAGTTTTGAAGAAGCAACCGAAAAAATCGGTGTTGACGCTTCAAGATACTTATTTGCATCCGCTAATCCAGTAAACGATGTTAGGTTTGGTTTTGGATTAGGTGAAGAAGCAAAAAGAAAATTACTATCTTTTTGGAATATGATTGTTTTCTTTAATACATATGCTGAAATTGATAAAGTTGATTTAACTGATTATAAGCCATCTATTGATGACCTTGATATAACTGATAGATGGTTAATAAGAATAACTGATAACTTTATCGCAGCATCTAAAAAGCATATGGATAATTATAGTACTAAAGATGTGTGCGCTTTATTTGAAAAATATATTGATGATGTATCTAACTTCTATATTAGAACTAATCGTAGAAGATTCTGGAAATCAGAAAACTCAATCGATAAAAAAGTTGCTTACTATACTTTATTTAATGCAATTAAAGTAACTACTCAAATTATGGCACCTATTATTCCGTTTATGTGTGAACATATTTGGCAAAATGTTATTAAAGAATTTGATTTAAATAGTGCTGAATCAGTTCATTTAAGTGACTATCCAAAAGTTAGTTCTTATAAATTAGAAGATAGTATTACAACTAGCATTGAAAAATGTCGTAATATTGTAACTTCTGTATTAAAGATTCGTAATGAAAAACAAATAAAGGTTCGTCAACCATTAAAGACTTTATATATTAAGAGTAATCAAAACTTAGATGATGTAAAAGATATCATTCTTAACGAACTAAATATTAAAGACTTAGTTTATATTGATGATATGGGATCATTAAAAGATGAATACTTAACTTTAAACTTTAAAATGGCGGGTTCAGTCTTAAAGGGAGACGTCAACTTAGTTAAAGATTTAGTCAACAATCTATCTGATATGAAAGAATATGTTGCTAAAGTAAAAGAAGGATCAAGTATTAAACTTAATGATTATAGTCAAGAATTAGATAGCAGTTTATTTGTTATTGAAAATAAACCAAAAGATAATATGGAAGTAACTACTATTGATAATATTGAATTAGCAATCGATACTTTTGTTGATGAAAATCTATATAAAGAAGGACTTCTAAGAGATATTATTAGACAATGTCAAGTATTTAGGAAAGAAGCAGGTTTTGCAGTTGAAAATCGTATTATGCTTGTTTTAAATTCTAATAATGATTTAATTAAAGAAGTAATAAATGATAATAGAGATTTAATTCAAAGTGAAGTACTTGCTACTTTAGCCATCTCAATTGATAATCCTGATTTTAACGGTACAATTGAAGAAGATAACTATAAAGTAGAAGTTATAATGAAGAAAAAAGACTTATAAAATTATAAGTCTTTTTCATATACAAAAAAAACAAGTATTACTTGTTATTCTGCTTTTACTTCTATATTCTTAGCTTGACTATTCTTTTTTAATGTTCTTAGTTCTCTTGCACTCATGATAATTGTTTCACCATTATCTAATTTTACTTTTTGATAATTTGGTTTTTGAGCATGTCTTGTAGCATTAAGAGCATGAGATCTTCTATTTCCAAATAATGGAGACTTACTAGTTACTTTTTGAGCCATCTTTATTCCTCCTCGTACTTATATTTCTTCGCTTTATAACTTTATCATATTATATGAAAGAAGTCAAATAATTTCAGTAAAAAACTTTCAATAATCCTTAACTTATAGTAAAATTATATTAGGAGGTGAACTTATGTATACACCACTTTATATTAAGACTAATAATTCTTTATTATCTAGCATGATAAAAATAGAAGACTTAATATCATTTGCCTTAAAAAACAATCTTAAATCTCTAACTATTACTGATAATAATATGTATGGAGTAATGGACTTTTATAAAGAATGTTTAAAAAATAATATCAAACCAATTATTGGTTTAGAAATAAGTATAGATAATAATATTGTTTTATATGCAAAAGATTATAACGGATATAAAAATCTAATCAAATTATCTACTATTCAATCAGAAAGAAAATTAACTCTTAATGAAGTGAATACATATAGTAAAGACCTTGTCTGTATTGTTCCTTTTAGTAGTATAAATTTATATGAAGAATTAAAAAAAGTATTTGCTAATATCTTTATTGGATATAGTAATCCAAATGAAAGATTAAAAATAAAAGGGGATAATATTGTTTATATGAAGGAAATCCTTTGTATAGATAAGCAAGATGATGAATACTTAAAATATTTATATGGTATTAGAGATGGAGTAACAATTGATAAAATTGTTACTACTAATAACGATAATTATTTAGATATGGCAATATTAGAAAAGTATCCTCAAGATATTCAAAATAATATTTTAATTGAACAGATGTGTAATGTAATTATTGAAAAACAAGAAAACTTATTACCAATTTATGATTGTCCTAATAATATGGATAGTTATACTTATTTAAAAAAACTTTGTAAGGAAGGTTTAAAAAGGATATTTGGTGATAGAGTAAGTAAGATATATATTGAAAGATTAAAATACGAATTAGAAGTTATTAATCAAATGGGATTTTGTAATTACTTTTTAGTAGTATGGGATTTTGTGAAATATGCAAAAGATAACAATATATTAGTAGGTCCTGGTAGAGGTAGTGCAGCTGGTTCATTAGTTTCTTATGTTTTAAACATTACAACTATTGATCCTATTAAATATAATTTGTTATTTGAAAGATTTTTAAATCCTGAAAGAATTAGTATGCCAGATATCGATATTGATTTTCAAGATACTAAAAGAGATGAAGTAATTAGTTATTGTATTAAGAAGTATGGTATTAAAAGAGTAGTTCCTATTATTGCCTTTGGTACATTAGGTTCTAAACAAGCAATTAGAGATGTTGGTAGAGTAATCGATATTGATTTAAAAACAATTGATTACATTTGTAGGTTACTAGATTCTAGAAAAACATTAAAAGATAATTATAATCAAAACAAAAAACTTCAAGACTATATCAATAACTTTGAAGAACTAAAATTATTATATAAAATAGCAATCAAATTTGAAGGTTTAAAAAGACATACTACTATTCATGCAGCGGGAATAGTAATGGCTAATATTGATATCGACGAAGTGATACCATTAGATAAAAACCATGATGAATTTTATACTACTGCTTATTCAATGGATTATTTAGAAGATTTAGGATTATTAAAAATGGACTTTTTAGCTATTCGTAATTTAACGATTATAGATAATATTTTAAAAGATATTGGTAATGGATTAACATTTGATGATATACCTTTAAATGATTCTAAAGCTCTTAATATTTTTACGACTGTTAATACTTTAGGAATATTTCAATTTGAATCAGTTGGAATGATGAACTTTTTAAGAAAATTAAAACCTAATACCTTTGAAGATATTTTCGCAGCAATTGCTTTATTTAGACCAGGCCCTATGAAGAATATTGACTCTTATATAAAAAGAAAATATGGTCAAGAAAAAATAGATTATTTAGATGAAAAATTAGAATTTATATTGAAGCCGACATATGGTATAATAGTCTACCAAGAGCAAATTATGCAGATTGCTAATGTAATGGCATCTTATTCATTAGGGGAAGCTGATGTCCTTAGAAAAGCTATGAGTAAGAAAAATGAGACAATTTTACTAAAAGAAAAAAACAAGTTT
>Ga0265294_10002608_pt1 | contig 23620 bp, 19 predicted proteins | sample MunlanPumphouse3_FD_192504 | JGI IMG/M metagenome (GOLD analysis project Ga0265294, IMG submission 192504) | Groundwater microbial communities from a municipal landfill in Southern Ontario, Canada - Pumphouse #3 | ecosystem: Environmental > Aquatic > Deep subsurface > Groundwater | place... | reverse complement strand
AGTAGCTCGCGTAGCATTGGAAAACGCCGGATCTGTTGCCGGTATGTTCTTGACTACGGAATGCGTTTTGGCAGACATACCTGAAGAAACACCGGCCATGCCTGCCGGCGCTCCCGGAATGGGCGGTATGATGTAATGATGCGCCAGATTGGATCTAGTGCGCCATTTTTACAAGACAAAACCTCAGCCACCTAGCTATCTGGGCGTTACGTTTTCGGACAATGTAAGTGGCGCGCTTGATTGGATCTGGCTCGCTGATTTGTCAGAAGGTGGAAAAAACACGGAGTGCAGCCGCATTCCGTGTTCTTTTTTTTTCGTTATCTTCGCTATATGAAGTCATTCCGCCTGTTATGCGGCTTGTTGATTCTTGCGTGTGCAGGATGTAAGGCCGGACAAAATGAACAGGTGCAACACCTGGCCCTGTTTTTTGAACAACCGGCAACCCTTTGGGAAGAACGGGTGCCCTTGGGTAATGGCCGATTGGGAGCCATGCCGGACGGAGGCGTTGCCACGGAACGTATTCTTCTGAACGAATCGTCGCTGTGGTCGGGTTCTCCGGCAGAAGATAACAGAGTGGGGGCGCACAAAATACTGCCTCTTTTACGCGAACTTCTATATACAGAACAAATAGAAAAAGCACAGGAACTGATGTACGGGTCTTTTACGGCACGCACTATGGGTTCCGAAGGCAGCACAGGAGCAAAAACAACATTTGGCAGTTACCAGTTGTTGGGATCTGCCGTATTCCATTTCACATATCCCACACCTTCCAAGCAAATAACAGACTACAACAGGATGTTGGACCTTTCCACGGCTACGTCTTTTACATCTTTTACTATAAACGGCATTACGTATACTCGGGAACTCTTTACTTCTTTCAGCGACGACGTCGTCGTTTTTTATCTTACCTGCTCACACCCGCATGCATTGCATTTCAAAGCCTCTCTCAACAGACCGGAAAAAGCCGTTGTCTATACTGAAAACAACACGTTGTTTATGGAAGGAACATTGTCTTCCGGGCAAGAAGGAGTAGACGGCATGAGCCACTACACACGTATGGATATTCTTCCGCTGGAAGGGGGAAGCGTGACTTCAGACGGTACGTCTTTATACCTTAAAGGAGCCACGCGTGCCCTCGTAGTACTGTCTGCCGCTACCAATTACCATCCGGAAACTTTAGCTATTTGTTCCGACTCGGCTTTTATAGAAAGGGCTGATTCTCTTGCGGCAAAAGCAATACAGACCTCCTTTGCCGAGTTGAAGAAAAACCACGTAGACACGTACCAGTCGCTGTTCCACAAAGTGCAGTTGCACCTTCCGGACAAAACGGCGCTGTATTTCCAAATGGGCAGATACTTGCTCATTTCCTCAACAAGACCCGGTTCTCTTCCTCCAAACCTGCAAGGACTTTGGACGCCGGTGCTCCAAACGCCATGGAACGGTGCATACGATTTGAACATGCATTTGCAAATGAGTTTTTGGCCGGCTTTGAAAACAAATCTTGCCCAACTGCATGTGCCCCTTCTGGACTTCACGGGGCGGCTTGCCCAAAAAGGAGAATTGACGGCACAAGAATACTACGACGCACCCGGATGGGCAGCCCACGCTATGACCAATCCCTGGGGCTTTACCGCTCCGGGACACAATACGGCTTGGGGAGGCCACCACGCAGCCGGTGCGTGGCTCTGTGCCCACATATGGAACCATTACCTGTTTACAAAAGACCTGGAACGCTTGCGTACAGACTACCCTGTTCTGAAAAAAGCGGCTCTCTTTTACTTGTCACTACTTATGGAAGACCCGCATTACGGTTGGAAGGTGCCTGCACCGTCTATGTCTTACGGAAATACGTATTACTTACCGACAGATGGTACAGGAACCTCGTTGTTTTTGTGTATGGGGTCCACAAGCGATATACAGATGATAAAAGAATTGTTTACAAATGTCATAACAGCCAATAAAATCCTGCTCAATACGGACGATTTTCCCCTTATGTACTTGCTGGAAGAAGCACTAAACCGTTTGCCAAAATACAAAACAAACACCATGGGGTGTTTGATGCGTTGGTTGTATGAATACCCGGAAGAAGACGTACGTCAACGCAACATTCCGCATCTGTACGCCTTGTATCCGGGAACGGAATTTACGACAGATACTCCGGACATGCTGAAAGGCTGCCGCCATACGTTGGAAAGACAAGAAGCAGGGGCTACTGCCTGGCAAATGGCCTGGAACGTCAATTTATACGCCCGCCTGGCAGATGGCGAATCGGCTTATAAAGAACTGTTGGCACTGCAGTCCCCGGCTTTGGAAAAAAGTACCTCTCCGTATCCGGCACGAGATACGGCTTCCGTCACCTTGTTGACACCCGGCGTGTACCCCAACGGATTTTCTTCAAACCCGCACTTCCAACTAACAGGAAATTTGGGCGGATGTGCAGGCGTGGCAGAAATGTTGTTGCAATGCCACCAAGGATACATCCACGTACTCCCGGCCCTGCCCGTTGCTTGGCATGAAAAAGGATCTTTTTCCGGATTGTGTGTGCGTGGCGGCGGAGAAGTGTCGTGTAGTTGGGAACAAGGTTTGGTAAAAGAAATTGTGATTAAAGCACAAAAAGACCATACATTTACCATCAAAATCCCCTCACATTTTAAGAGTATTAAAAAAGAATACATAACCGTTTCCTTGAAAAAAGGAGAACAAGTCAAAATACACGAAAGAACCATACTTTAACATATTTGCTATATGAACCCTTTATCAACCCCTCAAAATTTTAAAATAGGTAGCCACTTGTCTTCATCCGGCGGATATTTGGCTATGGCCAAAACAGCAGTTGAAATTGGAGCCAATGTTTTTCAATTTTTTACACGAAACCCCCGCGGCGGAGCAGCCAAAGCCATAAACCCCGACGATATTGCCGCTTTTCTTGCCTTTTCCAAGGAAAACAACATAGGACCCATCTTAGCCCATGCTCCCTATACAATGAACCTGTGTGCGGCAGAAGAACGCATTCGGAATTTTGCACTTGATATTTTTATGGATGATCTGCACCGCATGGAATATACTCCGGGCCAACTGTATAATTTGCATCCGGGAAGCCACGTGGGACAAGGCGTGGAAAAAGGCATAGAATGGATTGTGAAAGCGCTGGACACGGCTATGACAAAAGAACAAACCACTTTTGTACTTTTGGAAACAATGGCCGGCAAAGGCACGGAAATAGGCCGCTCTTTTGAAGAATTGAACACCATCATACAGGCTGCAGCTTGCAAAGAGCGTTTGGGCGTATGTTTGGATACATGCCATATTCACGATGCCGGTTACGACATTGTAAACGACCTGGAAGGCGTCTTGGAAGAGTTTGACAAAGTGGTGGGTATAGACCGGCTAAAAGCCATCCATATCAACGACTCCAAAAACCCGTTGGGAAGCCACAAAGACAGACACGAAACAATTGGTGACGGACACCTGGGATTGGATACGTTGCGAAAAGTCATCAACCACCCGTGGCTCAAAGATTTGCCGTTCTATTTGGAAACACCTAACGAACTGCCGGGATATGCAAAAGAAATAGCGTTGTTAAAAACGGAACGTACCGGCACATAGGCAGCCACAAAGCCTATGCCCAATACCAAACCGGTAATCACCAACATGTCTGTGAACTGAACGGCCACCGGGTAGTTTGTAACCACAAAGCTTCCCGGCAGGGATATCAATCCGTATCGTATCTGTGCATAACATACAACCAAGCCGGCCGCCATACCCGACAACCAACCGGCTATGGAAATCAACCATCCTTCCAAAACAAATACGGTACGAATCAGAGACTGTCGTGCTCCCATTCCGGCCAAGACGGCTGTATCTTCTTTCTTTTCCAAAATCAACATACTTAAAGATCCCAACACGTTCCCGGATATGATGATCAAAATAAAACCTAAGAGAAGAAAAATGATGATTTTTTCTGTTTTCATCATTTTATACAACATATCATTCAGTTGGTAGCGTGTAAGGACTTTGTAATCAGGGCCCAAGGTGCCGGTCAATTCTTTAGCCAGGCTTTTCAACGCTTTTTCCGTACTTGTTCTGATTTCTATCTGCGTTGCTTCTTGGGTATATCCCAAAAGATCGGCAGCCGCTTTTATAGGCACCATCACATGTTGGGCATCGTACTGTTGCTCCACGGCAAACACACCGGCCGGAAAGATTTTTTCTCTTTGCAAAGACGCCATAGGATTGAGAGGAGAAAAGGGCATATCCTTTTTGGGATAATACATCCACAAAGGATCTACAAAAGCCGTATTGACACCCAGTTCACGAGCCAAACCCCTGCCCAGTACGGCTTCCTTCACTTCTCCAAAATAGACACGAAATTCCCCACCCGTAAGGTAATTTTGCAACGGAGACGTAGCCATAAACGTACTGTCTACACCTTTCATAACGGCAACAGCCTGTTGGCTCCTGTATTGCAAAAACACTTTTTCTTCAATGACCGGATAAACGGCTGTTACGCGTTTGTCCTCTTTCAGATAATCGAAAGCGTATGCATTGGGCAACGTTTTTCCTACAGCGGGTTCAATCATTATGTCGGGGTCAAATGCGTGGTACATGCTTTTGGCCAAATTGTCAAACCCGTTGTACACAGACATGACAATTACCAAAGCCATAGTACCCAATGCAATACCCACAGCACTTATACCCGATATCACGTTGATGATTTGTCTGGTTTTTTTAGCCAGCAAATACCTCCATGCAATAAAAAAAGCAAGCCTCAATGCTATCTATAATTAATTGTTCAGCAACTCATCTATGCGCTCTGCATAATCCAATGAATCGTCCAAGAAGAAAATGAGGTCCGGAACAATGCGCAATTGTTTGGCTACGCGACGTCCCAATTCTCCTCTGATGGCTTTTGTCTGTCCTTGTACAATTTTCAACACATCCGCTGCTTTTCCCGAAGGGAACACACTAATCCAAACATGAGCAATGGACAAGTCAGAGGTAATACGTACGTGTACCACAGAAATCATGGATCCGCCGTATGCAGCCATTCCTTTTTCCCTAAATATCTCTGACAAATCTTTCTGAATCTGGCGGGCCACTTTCAGTTGTCTTGTATTTGTATCTGCCATAGGTATTTTCATGATCTCTGTAGTTTAATGATGAAATAATGTTTCCTTCCTCTTTGTACGAGCAAGTATTTTTTGTCCAAGAAGTAATCAACACCTATCGTTTGGTTGATATCTTCCAGCCGCTCTTTATTCAAAGACAAGCCGCGGTTTTGTATCAATTTGCGACACTCTCCCTTAGACGGCATGACAGAAGTATGGACTGCCAACAGATCTATGACGGGTAGCGGCAAGAGCCGCTCCGGCACTTCAAATTGCGGAACGCCTTCAAAAACAGACAGAAATGTCTTTTCGTCCAAGTCTTTCAACTCTTCTTTTGTGCCGCTTCCAAACAAAATGGCCGTTGCTGTAACAACCTTGTTATATTCCTCTTCTCCATGTACCATTTTTGTTACATACTCTGCCAATTCTTTCTGAAGCAAACGCTTGTGCGGCTCTTGTTTGTGTTTTTCTACAAAACCCTCTATCGTTTCTTTTGAGAAAAGAGTAAAAATCTTTATATACTTGGCTGCGTCATCGTCACTTACGTTCATCCAAAACTGATAAAACGCATACGGAGACGTTTTGGCCGGATCCAACCATACGTTGCCCGACTCTGTTTTACCAAACTTTCCTCCATCCGACTTTGTAATAAGCGGACACGTCAACGCAAACGCCTCTCCTCCCTCCATTTTACGAATCAGTTCGGTACCGGTTGTAATATTGCCCCATTGATCAGACCCTCCCATCTGCAATTTGCATCCGTGATGTTTGTACAAATGCCAATAATCGTACGCTTGCAACAGTTGGTATGTAAACTCTGTAAAAGACATCCCTTCCGCTCCTTCTCCGGAAAGCCTTTTCTTTACTGAATCTTTGGCCATCATATAATTGACCGTTATGTGTTTGCCTATGTCGCGCGCAAAATTTAAAAAGGAGTAATCTTTTGTCCAGTCGTAATTGTTCAACATAAGGGCTCCGTTAGACCTATCGGGGTTGAAATCCAAAAACCGGCGCAATTGTTTTTCAATGCATTTTTGATTGTAACGCAACGTTTCCTCATCCATCAATACGCGTTCGGCAGATTTCATGGACGGATCTCCAATCATACCGGTGGAACCTCCCACTAAAGCAATGGGCCTGTGTCCTGCTTCTTGGAAAAGCCTAAGCATCATAACACTTACCAAATGGCCTATGTGAAGCGAATCTGCCGTGGGATCAATCCCCACATAAGCCGTTGTCATTTCTTTTTCCAACAATTCTTTAGTTCCCGGCATGATATCGTGAATCATGCCTCTCCATGTCAATTCTTCTACAAAGTGGTCCTTGTTCATTCTCTGTCTTCTTCTGTTTTTGCAAAGGTAAAGAATAAAAATTTGTACTTTAGCGTAAAATTTGGACATTATGAAGAACAAGTTCTATCTCATTCCGGCATTTTTGTTGTTTCTGACGTCGTGCTCTTGCAATCCTGTTGATCCGCCTAAGGATGAAGCCCCTTTGCTTACGCAGAAAGTCAACAAATACATGCTGGATCTTATGGAAGAAGTGTACCTCTGGGAAAAACACATTCCGGACACATTAGATATACGCTACGAATTTGACGAATTTGATTTTTACGAAAAGCTCTGCTATCGCTACGAAGACCGTTGGTCATTCATCACAGACGACGTAGAGGCCTTGCTGGAAGGAGGAGAAGGAGTGGAAACTACATTTGGCTACTCTTTGGCCTTAGGTGCTTTTTCCAATTCAGACAATTATTTTGCCATAGTACAGTACGTATACCCTGAAACTCCGGCCTGGGAAGCCGGACTTACGCGCGGCAGCATCCTTCTCCAAATTGATGGAAAATCCATCACAGAAGACAATTACACAGACTTGTTTTATGCCCCTTCTCTTTCCCTGACGTTAGGAGAGTTAAGGGACAACACCATATACGAAGCCGGGAAAGTATCCCTGAAAGCCAGAAAACAAAGCTTAAACCCCGTCATAGAAGCCACCATCTTTGATAACGGAACACAGAAGATAGGATACCTTTGTTATACAGACTTTTTTGGAGGATCAGAAAAAATTTTCAATCCCATTTTCCAAGAATTTCAGGCAAGAGGTGTAACAGACGTTGTGCTGGACTTACGGTACAACTTGGGAGGGTACCTGTCTACAGCCAAAGCTTTTGTAGGAGCCATATGTCCGGCAAGTTGCCTGGATGGAAAAACCACTCTAATCACCAAAACGTGGAACGATTTGTACAACAAATACTGGAAAGACAACAAACGCGACGATATGCTTTATGAGTATTTCCCAAAGCAATCTGAAGTACCTGCCAATCTGGACTTGGACAGAGTTGTTGTTTTGACCGGCAGGAATACAGCCAGTGCTTCCGAGCTGACCATTTGCGGACTGGAACCGTACATGCAAGTAATGAAAGTAGGAGGAGTTACGCGTGGCAAATACACAGCTGCCATGGTGTTCTCTCCGGACAAAGATCCTCAAATCAAAAACTGGGGCACTCAAGCCATCGTGTACAAATACGCCAATGCCAACAACATAACGGAATTTAAAGACGGCTTCAATCCCGACTATGCGGTAGAAGACGTGCTTTTGGGAAATGTGAAACTTTTGGGGGACCCCACAGAACTGCTTTTGGCAAAAGCCTTGTCTCTGCTAGGATATCAATCCCCTGCACCCGTACCCGCCAAAGAAGCAACCTTTGTTCCGGATGTATTCTTTAACCACACCCTTCTCTCCAGACCTATGGGCCTGCATAACCACCTGATTGATTCTCTATGAAACGCAACATTTTTACCTTTCCCATTCTTTTCCTAACCCTCTGCCTCTTTCCCGTTCGCGGTCTTTCGCAAACGTTTGCACCCGGCCGCACCACACTAGGAGCGCAATTGTCTGCTCTTCCGAACGTAACGGAAGTGTTCCGTCTGGAAAGCACAGAATTTGAAGAAAAATACAGAATCCGTATTCGTCAAATGGTACATCCGAACGACATCGTTTACGGATTTTTTGAGCAACGCGTTTTTGTTATGCACAAAGGCTACGACCGTCCTACTGTCTTAGTAACAGAAGGATATGCAGCCAATTACGCAGCCAATCCGCGTTATGCAGACGAACTGTCCCGGTTGTTCAACGCCAACGTGGTAGTGGTGGAACACCGCTATTTTGGAGAATCGGTACCATCACCCAGGCGGTGGGAGCATTTGAACGGCCCCAACGCCATGAACGATTTGCACTTGATCAGAACGGCCTTGGGAACACTTTACAAGGGAAAATGGATAGCCACCGGCATCAGCAAAGGCGGCCAAACGGCCATGATGTACAGGACTCTGTATCCCAATGACGTGGACATTACAGTATGTTACGTGGCACCTCTTTGCGTGAGCGCCAAAGACGATCGCCACGCCCGCTTCATCACCACAAAAGCAGGTACTCCGGAAAGCCGAAAGAAAGTCTTAGACTTTCAAAAAGAAGTCTTGCAACGCCGAGACAGCCTGATGCCGCTTTTTACCGCTTTTTGTGATTCGGCAGAACTTTCCTTTACTCGACCGGTAGAAGATATCTTTGATTACTGCGTATTGGAATACTCCTTTGCTTTTTGGCAATGGGGAACAAACCCTGAAACCATACCAACGGCAAATGCAGATGATAAAGAGGTTTTTGCTCATTTTATTCAAATTGCCACCCCGGATTACTTTGTCAGAGAAACGCCCATTATGCCCTTTTTTATACAAGCAGCCAAAGAATTGGGTTATTACACATACCCTATGGATTCCTTCAAATATAAGGTAGAGCGCACACGGTATGTTCAGCCCAAAGAAAAAAAGAAATGGTTCAAGAAAAAGAAAGAAGAAGATAAAGACACCGTAGTCGTTACAGGAGAATGGGTTACTAAAAAGTACCCGGCTATGGAATTGAAAAATTCAAAAAACTATTTAAAAGAACTCTTCCTTCCGGATTTTTACAAACCGCGCTTTAAAAAGTCTTTATCAAATATGCAGAGCCAATTCATAAAGCAAACAGATGCCAAAATGGTATTCATTTATGGCGAATGGGACCCATGGACTGCCGCTGCCGTTCCCAATCCAAACAAGCCCAACATTTTGTATTACGTAGAACCCGGTGGAAGCCATAGAGCACGCGTTGCCACATTGCCGGAGCCTATGCGCCAAGACTTTATTGAACAAATGACCCTATGGCTGAATGAGTAAAAGATTATGATCCAATTTGTTCCCATCACCCTGAGTGACCGTACATTATTTGAACCGTATCTAAAAAACGCAGAAAAAGAAGGAGCCGAGTACAGCTTTACCACATTGTATATGTGGGCCGGCATATTTCATTCTTTTTACAAAACCATACAAATCAACGGCCAATCGCTTTTAATAGTAAAAAGTCAAAGAACGGCCCAAGCTCCGCTTCATTTCTTATATCCCATGAGTATGGAAGGACCCGTCTCTCCACAAACGGCTTGCGCGGTACTGAAAGAGGCAAGTGGGGGCATTCCTTTTGTCATAGGCTCTTTATCTGCTATAGAAGCCAAACAACTGGGCGACCAAAAAGAGTGTCTTGTAGACATCAAAGAAGACAGAGACAGTTTTGATTACGTATACGAAGCTTCTGCGCTAGCTACTTTAAAAGGTAAAAGATTGCAGTCTAAGAGAAACCACCTAAATGCTTTTATCAAAGATTACCCCAATTACGAAGTACTTCCCATAACACCGGAAGCCATTCCGGACTGTTTGGTAATGAACGACCGGTGGTGTCAATTGATGGGGTGTAGGTTTGATTTGGAATTGGGACAAGAAGCATGTGCCGTACACAGAGCGTTCCGTGGCTTTCGCGAACTGGGTCTGGAAGGCATGATGGTACTGGCTGACAATCAGATTATCGCCTATACACTAGGGGAAATACATAACGGCAACACCTTGTTGGTTCATGTAGAAAAAGCTTTTCCTCAATACAGAGGCGCATACCAGTTGATTAACAGGGAGTTTGCACGCCACATTTTAAATAAATATCCCGACGTAAAACACATCAACAGGGAAGACGATGCCGGCGACGAAGGCTTGCGCAAAGCCAAGTTGAGTTACCGTCCGGCCTTTTTTATAGAAAAGCAAAAGGCTTTTATTCCGGCGCTACCCAAACCATAATGTGGTCTTCCAATTCTTTGTGACAAAGACGCAACGGCATACTTCTTTTGCCGTCTTCAAGATACGTTACGTAAAGAGGGTTCAGCCCGTGGGGCACAAAGGGAGCTACCGCCATTTGCAAAGAAAAATCCACTTCTTGGATAGACATGTATTTGAAAACGGCCTCTTTGGCACACCAAATGAACGCCAATTGGCGCGAACGCTCCTGCTTGTGAGAGGAAAGAAAGGCTTTTTCTGTACTGTGCAAAGCCTTTTTCTCAACTGCCTCAAAATTGCGTGCCAAGCATTCTATATCTATACCGGCTTTTTTTCCGGGTCCTGTCAACAAACAAGCAAAACGCTTTGTGTGTGCTATACTAACGACCGGCAGAGACACCTGCTCCACGCAGCCTTCTAAAAAAGGCAATACCGTACTTAAAAACGGTCTCCCGTTCTCTGTATGACACAATTGGATATGCGGTCCCTGCATCACATCCAGCAACAACCGTACAGCCATACGTTCCATCCGCCTTTGTTTGTTGGTTATTTGCATATAGGAACGTATGTCGTGACCGACATCTGCACAAGCCTGTTGCAGTTCTTCTTCAGACTCGGTAATTTCCCAGACAGCTATTTCTTGTCCGTTGCTCAGTTCTTCTCTGTAATACAGTCCCATTATTTAAAAAGACCAAAGACAGCAGATCCACTACCGGTCATGGATGCATACACGGCGCCTTCTCTGTACAAGTCTTCTTTGTATTGTCGTATTTGTGGGTATTTTTTAAAAACCACACGCTCAAAGTCGTTTGTCAACACTTCTCTCCACGTTTCCACCGGCTGCTTTAACACGTGTTGCAGCGGCTCTCTCTTTATATTGGGCACAACTTCTTTGTAAGCCCAAGTTGTGGACACAAAAACAGGAGGAAAGCGTAGCTCCACCTTGTACCCGTCCAAAACCATATCAAACGGCTTCAACACATTGCCTTTTCCTTCGGCCAAAAAAGCTCTCGGCGGAGTATCTTGCATAAAAAAGGGGACGTCGCTGCCCAGCTGCGCAGCGAACGCCATCAACTCCTCGGCTTGTAAGCCCAAAGCAAAGTGTTTGTCCAGCAATTGCAAGCAAAAAGCCGCATTGGAAGATCCACCTCCCAGGCCGCTGCCGGGAGGAATTTTTTTGTACAGATGGATTTCTACCGGGCCCATAGGGTATTTTTCAGCCAGCATGTCGTATGCCTGTATACACAAATTCGTTTGCGGGTCCCCCATAACAGGCAAACCGTACAAAAAAAGCCTTGCGCCTTTGCTGCCTTTAGCCGTTGCGTCTGTAATTTCCAAGATATCAGATAAAGCATGGGGATAAAAAAGCGTTTGGATGTTATGAAACCCATCCGAACGTTTTTCGAGTACGTGCAAACCCAAATTGAGTTTGGCGTAAGGATAGACAACTGTTGTAGCCATGACTACCGGATTAACCGCACTTGGAATAACCGCAGCTCATACACAGCAAACATCCTTCTTGATAAATCATGTTTATGGCACCGCAATTTTCACATTCGGCACCCGATGTGTCTTTTGTTCCGTTAGGAATGTAGCGTTTCAGAGCTCTTTCCACACCTGTCCTCCAGTTGTTGATGGTAGCGCTGTCCAATTCCAATGAAGAGACAAGATGAACCACCTCTTCTACCGGCAAGCCGTTACGCAATACACCGGAAATGAGCTTGGCGTAATTCCAGTACGCTTGGTTAAACATATGAGAAATGCCCCCAACTGTATTGGGGTATCCAAACTTGTCTATAAAACGAAAATCGTAACGCGATCTCTTACGTCCCGCCACTTTGACTACCTCTCCCATAGAAACCGTACGTGGTATTGTGCGCGTATCTTCATCCAATTTACCGGTAAAAATCTCATACGGTATTCCTTCGTACAATCCTACAAAAGCAATCCATTGTTCGTTGGCATTCTTAAAGCGGATGACCTCTGCCGGCAGCGCTTCCGGTCTTTCTTTGGGTAGGGATTTCATGCGCTTGCCGGGTTGCTCTTGTGATTCTGTGGAAACCAATACGCCGCTGCGGCTTCCTTCTCTATATACGGTAATGCCTTTACATCCGCTCTCCCACGCTGTCTGGTAAACTTTGGCTACCATCTCTTCCGTAATGTTTTCCGGCAAGTTTACTGTAACACTTATGGAGTGGTCCACCCACTTCTGCATTTCTCCCTGCATTTTGACCTTAGCCACCCAATCCACATCTTTTGCCGTAGCTTTGTAATACGGAGATTTCTCTACCAAAGCTTCCAGTTCTTGTGAACTCATGGCCATAACTGCCTCTTTATCATGACCGTTGATTTCTGCCCAGTCTAAAAACTTGTGATGGAACACGTTGTACTCCTCAAAAGAATCTCCCATTTTGTCTACAAAAGACACCTTTACGTTTTTATCGTTTGGGTTAACCTTCTTACGTCTTTGATATACAGGCATAAACACCTGTTCAATTCCACTAGTGGTTTGAGTCATGAGACTCGTCGTTCCCGTAGGCGCTATCGTTAACATAGAAATGTTCCTTCTGCCCGTTTGTACCATTTGGTTGTACAAATCTTCGTCGGCTTCACGAATGCGTGCAATCATAGGGTTGTCCGTTTCTCTTTCCCAGTCATATACCGGAAAAGCACCTCTTTCTCTGGCCATAACCACAGAAGAGCGGTAAGCGGCCAAAGCCAATTCCTTCTGAATTTCCGCGCCCACTTGAATGGCTTCATCAGACCCATACCTCAATCCCAAAGCAGCCAACATGTCTCCCTCTGCCGTAATACCCAATCCCGTACGCCTTCCTCCCAATGTTTTGGCCTTGATCTTCAGCCACAACTCCCGTTCCGTACGTTTGATAACCTCTTCTTCCGGGTCTCTGTCCAATTTGGCCAAAATGCCGTCTATTTTTTCCATTTCCAGGTCTACCAAATCGTCGTTCATGCGCATGGCCTTCATAACGTGCTTCCTAAAAAGCACTATATCAAATTTGGCCCGGTCTGTAAACGGATTTTCTACGTAAGAATACAAATTGATGGCAATCAATCGGCACGAATCGTACGGACAAAGCGGTATTTCTCCACACGGATTGGTGCTCACCGTTTCATAACCCAAATCTGCGTAGCAATCGGCTACAGACTCATTGGTGATGGTGTCCCAAAACAATACGCCCGGTTCTGCTGAACGCCATGCGTTGTGGATGATCTTTTTCCACAAAGCCGCTGCGTCTGTCTCTTTTTCAACAATCGGTTTCTTCCCTTTAATAGGATATTGTTGTTTATAAGATTTTTGTGCCAAAGCCGCTTTCATAAATTCGTCATCAATTTTCACAGAGACATTGGCCCCGGTAACTTTGTTTTGTTCCAGTTTGGCGTCTATAAAATTCTCTGCATCCGGATGCTTGATGGAAATGGTCAACATCAACGCTCCACGCCTTCCGTCTTGAGCCACTTCTCTTGTTGAGTTGGAATACCGCTCCATGAACGGAACCACACCTGTAGAGGTTAGGGCCGAGTTTAAGACCGGCGAACCGCCCGGCCTTATGTGAGACAAGTCATGACCTACTCCGCCGCGACGTTTCATCAACTGCACCTGTTCTTCATCAATTTTCATGATTCCGCCATAAGAATCGGCAGGTTTTTCATGTCCAATTACAAAACAATTGGACAAAGAAGCTATTTGGTGATCGTTCCCAATACCGGACATAGGCCCTCCTTGGGGGATGACATATTTGAATCCGTCCAAAAGTTCAAAAATTTCTTCTGTACTCATGGGGTTCGGATACTTTTTCTCTATGCGCGCGAACTCTGCAGCCAACCTTCTATGCATGTCCTCCGGAGTACATTCGTACAAATTGCCAAAAGAATCTTTCATGGCATATTTGTTAATCCAAACAGAGGCTGCCAGTTCGTCTCCTTTAAAATACTCTTTTGTTTTGGCTAAGGCTTCTTCGTAGGGAAAAACAGCCTTTGCATTCTTTTTTACAGAATCCATAACACTACATTAAGAAGGTTCAAAAAATAATCTCCTGATGAAAATGGAGTCGCAAGATACCTCAAACACCGCTTGATTAACAGAGCAGAATTGAAAAGATATGCACAAAATTTTTAACAACAATGCATAGTACAATGTGCGCACTTTGAAAACTCTCCACGCAGCCTGCTTTCCACCATTTTCTCTAATCTTACACGAATGGCATGGTTGCGAACATGCTCCAGCACATCGTGCACAAAAGCCATCTGTTGCAACAGATGTGCCTGCTCCAAGGGAACCCCTCTGGACCGTATATAAAACAAGCCCATTTCATCCAACCTACCTATGGTGGCTCCGTGAGAACACTTGACATCGTCTGCATAAATTTCCAACTGCGGCATGGTGGTGATTTTGGCATCACGAGTAAGAAGCAAATTGTGATTTGCTTGAAATGCCTCTGTACTTTGCGCCCCGGGAGCTACGTATATGAGTCCTTCAAACCACGCTTTTGCACTGTTATCCAAAATGCCTTTAAACAATTGGCTGGATTGACACTCTTTGCTGTTGTGCCTCACTTCTATGTTGTATTTTATCTCTTGTTCGCCGTCTGCCAAATACAACCCATCCAAGTTGCATACGGCGCCGGGTTCTTGCAAATGCGCCTTCACTTTGTTCTCTATAGTACCGCCGTACAAACTCAAAATGTGGCTGTCCAGTCGGGCGTCCTTGTACAAACGGGCATCCAAATCCAACCAATACCGGGAGCGTCCGTGTTCGTTCTGCATAAACAACAAATCCAAATGTGCACCCTCTCTTAACGTTATGTGAGAATACCTGGACGTTTGGTACAAATGTTCCTTTAACGTATGGTCGCAAACGACAATCTGCGCTTTCGCTCCCGGAGCCAACTCCCACGTATTTGTAAACTCTAGGGGTTCCGGTAAATTCTCGCTGCGAACGCTGATAATTTGCAAAGGGTTTTCTGAATGATCGCCCGTTATGTGCATCTTCAAACCCCTTCCCTCCGGACCCGTTGACAACGTAATGCCGTTTTGCGTACCCGGCGACTCTTGCAACACACCGTCCACCAAAAACACCTGCCTGATGTTTTCTCCGGGTACGGTACATTGGAATACCCGCTTTACTTCCGGCATATATCTATATTCCTTCATGTTGCATTGATAATGTGGTCGTAACCTTTGTTTTCTACCTCCAAAGCCAATTCCTTGCTTCCGGATTTTATAATCCTGCCTTTGTTCAGCACGTGTACGATATCGGGGACTATGTAGTCTAACAAACGTTGATAATGCGTAATGACTACAAACGCATTGTCTTTTGTTTTCAATTTGTTGACTCCGTTAGCCACTACACGCAGTGCGTCTACGTCCAAGCCGCTATCCGTTTCATCCAAAAAAGCCAAGGTGGGTTCCAACATGGCCATTTGGAAAATTTCATTGCGCTTTTTCTCTCCCCCTGAAAACCCTACGTTGACACCTCTGCCAACAAAAGACGGATCCATTTCCACTACGGCCATTTTTTGCCGCATCAATTTCAAAAATTCTCCCGAAGATAACGGCGGCAGATTTTTGTATTTCCGTTGCTCATTGACGGCGGCTTTCATAAAGTTTACGCTCGTAAGACCGGGAATTTCTACCGGATATTGAAATCCCAAAAAGAGCCCCAGGCGAGCCCTTTCTTCCGGCGGCAACGCTAACAAGTCTACGCCTTTGTACACAACCGTTCCTTTTGTTACCGTAAAAATATCGCGTCCCGCCAAAACGGCTGCCAATGTAGATTTACCGGAACCGTTGGGTCCCATAATAGCATGCACCTCTCCGGCGCGTACTTGCAAGTTTACTCCGCTCAAGATTTCCCTGTCTTGAATACTTACGTGCAGATTATTGATTTCTAACATATTTCCTTGTGTTTTTCCCATTCTTTTTTCCAATGTATCAGGCCTATAACATTAAATATTAAGAAACAAATGGCAACGATGGGCATGAATACAAGGCCTGACGAAATATACATGACCACATTTCCAATATTTAACAACATCCAGAAAATCCAGCATTCCCATTTCTTTTGGGCTGCCAAAATTTGTGCCGTTAACAGCAGTCCCGCAACAGCGGCATCTAAGAAAGGCGCTCTAGCCGGCGGAAACACATCCCAGATTTCATGCAAATTGTATAGGAATAATCCCCAAAGCGGCACAAAAACCAGAAGCGACAAAACATACAGAAACCGTTGCTTGTTTGTGAGAAACGTAGTCAACAATTGGTTTCTTTCATTCTTTTGCCTGTCTCCCGGCCGCGTCCACCTATACAATCCGTATGCATTGATGACTATCGATACAGGTTGTAACAACATATTTGTATACAGTCTTTTCTGTAAAAACATCAAAAAGAGCAGCCCCACGTATACAAACCCTACCCAATAATTTACGGAACGTGCCAAACCGGCTAAAAAGACAGAGGCCAGGCCTAATAAAACACCAAAAAACTCCAAATAGGATATGCCTTGGCCGCCTATTTCAAAAAAGATGTTTTGCAAACTGAAAAATTCTTTCATATCAACCTACTGTTCCTTCTAAAGTGACTGTCAGTAATTTTTGTGCTTCTACAGCAAATTCCATAGGCAGCTTGTTCAACACTTCACGAGCGTACCCATTCACAATCAACCCCACAGCATCTTCCGGGCCAATGCCGCGTTGCATGCAATAAAAGAGTTGGTCTTCTCCAATTTTGGAAGTAGTGGCTTCGTGTTCCACCACAGACGTCTGATTGCTGTTCTCTATAACAGGGAACGTATGGGCTCCGCACTCATCGCCCAGCAAAAGCGAATCGCATTGCGAATGGTTGCGGGCGTTATCTGCACCGGGTCCGATTTTCACCAAACCTCTGTATGAATTTTGACTCTTTCCGGCAGAAATACCTTTGCTCACAATGCGGCTGCGGGTGTTTTTCCCCAGATGGATCATCTTCGTACCCGTATCTGCCTGTTGAAAGTGGTTTGTCACCGCCACCGAATAAAACTCGCTGACGGAATCGTCCCCTTGTAATACGGTAGAAGGGTATTTCCACGTAATGGCAGAACCCGTTTCTACTTGTGTCCAATACAGTTTGGAACGTGCTCCTTTACAAATGCCGCGCTTTGTCACAAAATTGTATATGCCGCCTTTTCCTTGGGCATCACCCGGGAACCAGTTTTGTACCGTAGAGTATTTCACTTCTGCATCTTGCATAACCACAATCTCCACTACGGCAGCGTGCAGCTGGTTTTCGTCTCTTTGAGAGGCTGTACACCCTTCCAAATAACTTACATAAGACCCTTCTTCCGCTACAATGAGCGTCCTTTCAAATTGCCCTGTTCCTTGTGCATTTATGCGGAAATAACTGGACAATTCCATAGGACAACGAACCCCTTTGGGTATGTAACAGAAAGAGCCGTCTGAAAATACGGCCGAATTGAGCGCCGCAAAAAAGTTGTCCTTCACAGGCACTACGCTAGCCAAATATTTCTGTATCAAGTGTGGATAATCCCTTACAGCTTCTGAAAAAGAACAGAAAATGATGCCTTTTTCAGCCAAACTCTCTTTAAAAGTCGTTTTTACAGACACGGAATCCAATATGGCGTCCACTGCCATGCCGGCCAATACGTTTCTCTCTTCCAAAGGAATGCCCAACTTGTCAAACGTGTCGGCAATTTTTGGGTCCTCCATGCCTTTGGGAGCCGCATAATATATAATATCCTGAAAATCGATGGTCGGAATGGTCAAGTGTGCCCAATCCGGCATGTTCATCGTTTGCCATTGGCGAAAAGCATCCAGTCTGAACTGCAACATCCAGTCCGGCTCTTGCTTTTTTTCCGAAATCATACGGACAATTTCTTCCGTCAATCCTTTGGGAAAATACTCCAACTCCAGGTCTGTCACAAACCCTTGTTCGTATTCGCTTTCGGCAATTCTTTTTAGTAAGTCGTCCTGATTTTCTTTCATAGCCCGCAAATATACCATCTTTTCTTTATTTTTGTTTTATGAATAAGAAAAACGAATCGCAAAAAACCCCCATAAGAGACTTGGGCAGACAAGGGCTTATGGACAGATTGTCAGCCCGTTTCACGTCTAACAACCCGGCTACCGTACAAGGTCCGGGAGACGATGCTTCCGCAGCCTGCTTTCGTGACTCCATAACAGTCTCTGCTCAAAAACTCTCTTTGGAAGGAATAGATTTTGATTTGTCGTATTTCCCTTTGAAGTTTGTAGGGTACAAAACGGCTGTCCACGCCATGGGCCAGGTCCTGGCCATGAACGCTACCCCTTTGCAATTGCTTGTATGTGCCGGTCTTTCTCAACGCTTTTACGTGGAAGACGTAGATCAACTGTTTCTTGGCATAGAAGCCGCCGCACAAACGTACGGTGCAGATATAGGTTTTGTGGATATCCAATCTTCCTATACAGGATTGTCCGTGGCTATTACGGCCGTGGGAGAATGCGATGCCGGACTGCTTACGCGCCGTAGCGGAGCCCGGAGCACAGATCTCATCTGCTTGAGCGGCAACGTGGGTGCCGCGTATATGGGCTTACAGCTGTTGGAAAGAGAGAAGCGTGTATTTACGGGCGAGACGGAAAAAGACGAATTGCCCAATTTGGAAGGACACGAGTACATCTTGGAAAGATACTTGAAACCGGAACTGCCCAAAGCCCTTCTTGACAACCTTAAAGCAGATGATATAGTGCCAACCTCTATGTGCTTCTTGACAAGCGGATTAGCTGATGGCACTTTACGTATTGCTAAATCTTCAGGAACCGGGGCCAAATTGTTTGCAGACAAAATCCCCATAGCAAAGGCCACGTATGACTTTGCAGAAACGGACAACAATTTGTCTCCCCTAGTGGCCGCCCTCAACGGCGGAGACGATTTTCAAATGCTCTTCACGTTACCCCTTGACATATACGAAACCGTATCCAAAGAATACTCCTTGGACATCATAGGCCATATGTGCGAAGAGGCTTTGGGGTGTACTTTGGTTACTCCGGACGGCCGTTCCCTGGCGCTGGAAAGCCCGGGGATGGAAAACGTCTAATCTCTTTTAAAACTCCACGACAGGAGGCACTTCGGCGCCCTCGGCCGCTTGAAAATAGCCTTTAGGTTCAAAACGACGCATGCCGGCCACTATGGAATGGGGGAATTTCCTGATAAGAACGTTGTATTCTTGCACCACCTTATTGAAAGACCTCCTTTCTACAGTAATGCGGTTTTCCGTCCCCTCCAATTGTGCTTGCAAATCGCGGAAATTTTCATTGGCTTTCAATTCCGGGTACCTTTCAATGACAACCAACAGCCTGCCCAGCGATTGGCTCAAATTGTCCTGTGCGTTCTGAAACGCCGCCAAGTTTTCTGCTGTCAAATGGGCGGGGTCTACCGTTACTTGTGTGGCCTTGGAACGAGCCTCTATAACGGCTTCCAACGTACCTCTTTCAAAATCTGCAGCGCCCTTGACGGTATTCACCAAATTGGGAATCAAATCTGCCCTACGCTGATACACGTTTTCTACTTGTGCCCAAGCTTGTACCGTTTGCTCTTGCTTTTCTATCATTCTGTTGTTTGTTTTCACAAACCACAACACCACCAAAGCAACGGCAGCCAAGACTACAATCCAAATGGTTCTTTTTTTCATAATCTTATTGTATTAAATCAAAGTCTAACTGTTTTTGCTCAAGGTTTGCCCTTGCCACAGCTATACGTACCTTTTGTCCTAAAGCAAAATGGGTGCCTGAGTGCGTTCCCGTAAGCGTCATGGACTCTTTGTCATATACGTAATAATCGTCTGTCATGTCCCGAACAGACACCATGCCTTCTATCATGGTGTCGTCCAATTCTACAAACATGCCCCATTCCGTAAGTCCGGTAACAATTCCGGAATATTGCCGGCCTATCTTATCCTTCATAAACTCCACCATCTTGTATTTGATGCTGGCCCTTTCTGCCTCTACAGCCAATTGTTCCCGTGCAGACAAATGGGTGCATTTTGCCTCCATAGCCTCGGCACCACCGGTGGAACCTCTACCCATATAATGGAGCAACAGCCTGTGTACCATCAAGTCTGAATACCGCCGGATGGGAGACGTAAAATGGGTATACCTGTCAAATGCCAACCCGTAGTGACCTGCATTCTTCGTACTGTACCGGGCACGAGGCATGGACCGCAGCGCCATAATCATGATGCCGCCGGACTCTGTCTTCTCTTTCGTCTTTTCCAACAACTTGTTTACCTCGCGTGCATAGGCTCTGGGTGATTCCGTCTTTCCCAGTTTGTACCCAAAATGGTGCACAAAGCTCCGGAAAGCTTCCATTTTGTCTATATCTGGCTCTTCGTGTATGCGGTACACAAAAACCGGAGGTTTCCCCGTATTCTTATCCTTCTTCTTAGAAATAAACTCAGCCACTTCTCTGTTGGCCAACAGCATCAGCTCTTCAATTAGATTGTGCGCCTGCAATTGTTCCCGCACACTGATGTTCACCGGCACCCCTGCTGCGTCTACCTCTACTTTTACCTCGGCCTTATCAAAAGCCACAGCTCCTTTGCGTACGCGTCCTTCGCGCAAACTCTCCGCCACCTGATTTAAAGCCGGCAAAGCTTCTTGCACCTGTTTGTCCACAACACCGTCAACCTGCACGGGAGTCTCTCCCTCTGTTTGTGCAGCAGCATCCAGCACGGCTTGAGCTTGTTCGTAGGAAAGGCGGCAGCGGGAATGAATGACCGTTCTTCCAAACCAGCGAGAAAGCACGCGGAAGTTTGCATCCAATTCAAAAACGGCCGAGACACACAGTTTGTCTTCCCGGGGACGTAAAGAACACAAGAAGTTGGAGAGCTTTTCCGGAAACATGGGAACCGTTCTGTCTACCAAGTATACCGAGTTGCCGCGTTCGTAAGCCGCTTGGTCCAGTAGTGTGTCCGGATCTACGTAATAGCTGACATCTGCAATATGAATACCTACTTCCGTATGCGTGCCGTCGGGACCCGTCTTACGGTAAGAAAGAGCGTCGTCAAAATCCTTGGCATCGGCCGGGTCTATGGTAAAAGTAGGTGTTTTCCTAAAATCTCTCCGTCCTTTCAAAGCATCTGCCGGAAATGTATCGCTCAAATTTTCCGCTTCTTCCTGCACTTTTTTATCAAAACGGTACGGCAACCCGAATTCTGCCAGAATGGCATGCATTTCCGTTTCGTTCTCACCGGGTGTGCCCAATACATCCACAATTTTTCCCACTGGGAAATTGCCTCTTCTGTTCCAGTCGGTCACCAGGACAGCTACTTTCTGTCCGTTGCGGGCCTTACCAACTTTCCCCGACTGCACATGGATATCGTACGGCATGTGCTTGGAGTCCGTGAGCACGTACGCCCTCTTGTCTACCACTTGCAAAATGCCTACGTAAGGCCTGGGGGAACGCTCCAATACAGCTACTACTCGGCCCTCGGCTTTTCCTTGACTGCGTCCTTCGGCAGCACGTACGGCCACCTGCACTGTATCTGCGTGTAAAGCTCCGTTCAGCTGCCTGGCCGGAATAAAGATATCATCCATCGCCGGTTGACCCTGTGGTACGTCCACCACCAAAAAACCATACCCTTCCCGGGCCATGCTTACGGTACCTTGATACGTTGTTATGACGCTTTTGCTAGGCGTCTTTGTAGTTCTTTTTTGTCTTTTCTTACCGGGCTTTCCCGAGTGTCTGTTTTTCGCCATATATTCCACAAATGTACACAAAATCTTTTCGTAACTTTGTGACTTATCATTTGCTTTATGAAAAAAGTTCTTCTTATGATTTTAGACGGCTGGGGCGAGGGAAAAAAAGACCGTACCAACGCCATTTACACTGCAGGCCAGCCACATATAGATACTATACGCAAACAGTACCCCAACAGCACGTTAAGTGCCAGCGGACAAGACGTAGGGCTTCCGGAAGGCCAGATGGGCAATTCGGAAGTAGGCCACTTGAATTTGGGCGCCGGGCGTATTGTATATCAAGATTTGGTCAAAATCAACCGCGCATGCCGCGACGGGTCCATACGCGAAAACAAAGAAATCAAAGGTGTGTACCAATACGCAAAGCACAGCGGGAAGGCCTTACATCTGATGGGATTGGTGTCCGACGGAGGCGTCCATTCTTCCATGGAGCACTTGTTTGCATTCCTGGACATTGCCAAGGAATACGACCTTTCCAAAGTATATGTACACTGTTTGATGGACGGACGAGACACCGACCCGCGCAGCGGATTGGGTTTTGTGGAACAATTGCAAGAACATTTGGATAAAACGACGGGAAAAATAGCTACCGTCATAGGTCGATACTACACAATGGACAGAGACAAACGCTGGGATAGGATAAAAGTAGGTTACGACTTGGCCGTACACGGCATAGGTACCCCATTTCACAATGCTGCAGAAGGGATAGCAGAAAGCTACCGTCAAGGCGTTACGGACGAATTCATCAAGCCCATTGTCTGTGTGGATGACAGCGGCATTCCTGTGGGAACGATAGAAAAAGACGACGCACTCATCTTCTTCAATTTCCGGAACGACCGCGCCCGGCAAATCACACATGTATTGACGCAAGAAAACAAGTCGGAACACGAAATGTACACCATTCCCTTGTACTATTGCTGCCTTACGCCGTACGACGACACGTTTCAAGGGTTGCACATCCTTTTTGATAAAGAAAACGTGGAAGACACCTTGGGGGAAGTCGTCAGCCGCCATGGACTTAAACAGTTGCGCATAGCGGAAACAGAAAAATACGCCCACGTAACCTTCTTTTTTTCCGGAGGCCGAGAAAAAACTTTTCCTCTGGAAGACAGAATTTTGGTACCTTCCCCAAAAGTGGCTACGTACGATTTGAAACCGGAAATGAGCGCCCCGGAAGTAGCAGAACAGGTTAAAAAAGTCCTAAAAAAACAGGAACACCATTTGATTGTGCTCAATTTTGCCAACGGCGACATGGTAGGCCATACCGGCGTATACGATGCCATATGCCAAGCCGTCACCGTCATAGACCGCCTGGCGGCAGAGGTTACAGAAACAGCTCTGGACAACGGCTATTCCGTATTGATGACGGCCGATCACGGCAACGCGGACAACGCAATAAATCCGGACGGATCTCCCAACACAGCGCATTCGCTAAACCGCGTACCCTTTACCGTCATAGACAAAGACGTTACCTCTGTAGAGGACGGCATCTTGGCAGACGTAGCTCCCACTTTATTAGATTTGATGGGATTGCCCATCCCCCCGGAAATGACGGGAAAAACCCTTATTAAAAAACAGTAAATCCATGCCTTCTTTCGTTCACCTTCACGTTCATACACAGTATTCCATTCTTGACGGCGCC
>Ga0265294_10002607_pt1 | contig 23623 bp, 27 predicted proteins | sample MunlanPumphouse3_FD_192504 | JGI IMG/M metagenome (GOLD analysis project Ga0265294, IMG submission 192504) | Groundwater microbial communities from a municipal landfill in Southern Ontario, Canada - Pumphouse #3 | ecosystem: Environmental > Aquatic > Deep subsurface > Groundwater | place... | reverse complement strand
CTGGGCGGCATCCGACGCCCGCCATCACGCGGCGGCTCGCTCGTGACGCCGATGGCGCGCATCCTGACGCTGAATCACCTCCTGCACATTAGGCCGTTCGACGAACTCCGCCAGCGTGATATTGCCCAGAAAATCATGGATTTTCTTGCTGAGTTCCGCCCACAGTTCACTGGAAAGGTCACCTTGGGCGTGGGCAATACCTGCCTTCTCGTCGACCGCCTCGAAGATCTCGGCGACGTTGATTTCATTGGCCGGACGCGCCAATCGATAGCCGCCCCCCGGACCGCGGATGCCCTCTACCAACCCCCTCTTGCGTAGACGGGCGAAAATCTGTTCGAGGTAAGAAAGGGAAATCCCCTGGCATACAGAAATGTCCGCCAGCGTGACCGGGCTGATCTTGCCGTAGATCGCCACATGCATCATGGCGGTTACCGCATATCGGCCTTTCGTCGATAGTCTCATGGGTAGCACCTTTAAAGTTTCGTGGTCACAATACTTGACTGGACTAGTATGTAATAGCTATACAATGCCATAGAAGTATAGTCAACTTTGTCCATACCGTATCCAGTATGGGGTTAATCTTTAGGTGATACAGGTGGACGCGGCAAGGAGAAAGCTCAATCGGAACAAAATCGGACCGGATTGGTCCTATTTGTTTACCGGAGGAATCAACAATGTTCCGCTTGAGCAAATTGACCGATTACGGGACGGTCGTGATGACCTACCTGGCGCGCCAGCCGAACCAGGTGTGCAGCGCGAACGAAATCGCCGAAGGGCTGCACCTGACCGTGCCCACCGTGAGCAAGATCCTGAAATTGCTGGCACGGGAGAATCTGGTGGTATCCCACCGGGGCGTCAAGGGCGGCTACATGCTGGCCCGGCCGCCCGGGGCCATCTCCATGGCGGAAGTGATCACGGCCATGGAGGGCGCCATCGGCCTGACCGAATGCGGAAGCACGCCCGGCCTGTGCATCCATGAGTCCTGCTGCACCGTGCGGCCCAATTGGCAGAGGATCAACCAGGGTGTCCGCGCGCTGCTGGAGAGCGTGACACTCGCGGAGATGACCGAAACGACCGTGATGCCGCCGACGGGCGTCAACACCAGGATCGCACCGGGTCTGGACACCGTCGGCGCAAACCCGCAACGCAGAGGTGGAGTAACGTATGGCAACCGTACCCCATGAGCTCGACGCACTGGTTCGCCGCGAATACCAGCACGGCTTCGTCACCCCGATCGAATCGGATACGGTGCCGCCCGGCCTGAACGAGGACATCATTCGCCTGATCTCGGCCAAGAAGCGCGAGCCCGAATTCATGCTCGAATGGCGCCTCAAGGCCTATCGACACTGGCTCACCATGAAGGAGCCGCACTGGGCGCACATCCATTATCCGCCCGTGGATTATCAGGCGATCAGCTACTACTCCGCGCCCAAGTCGAAGCAGGACCGGCCGCGCAGCCTGGATGAGGTCGACCCGGAGCTGTTGCGCACCTACGAGAAGTTAGGCATCCCGCTGCGCGAACAGGAGGTTCTCGCCGGCGTGGCGGTGGACGCGGTGTTCGACAGCGTCTCGGTGGCGACCACGTTCAAGGAAAAGCTCGCGCAGCTCGGCATCATCTTCTGCTCCTTCTCCGAGGCGGTGCAGAATCATCCCGATCTCGTGCGGCGCTATCTCGGCTCGGTGGTGCCGTACACCGACAACTTCTTCGCCACACTGAACTCCGCGGTGTTCAGCGACGGCTCTTTCGTCTACGTGCCCAAGGGCGTGCGCTGCCCCATGGAGCTGTCCACCTATTTCCGCATCAACGCCGCCTCCACCGGGCAGTTCGAACGCACGCTGATCATCGCCGACGAGGGCAGCTACGTGAGCTATCTCGAAGGCTGCACGGCGCCCATGCGCGACGAGAACCAGTTGCATGCCGCCGTGGTGGAGCTCATTGCCCTGGAGGGCGCCACCATCAAATACTCCACGGTGCAGAACTGGTACCCGGGCGACGAAGAAGGCCGCGGCGGCATCTACAACTTCGTGACCAAGCGCGGCGAGTGTCGCGGCGCGAACTCCAAGATCTCCTGGACCCAGGTGGAGACCGGCTCGGCCATCACCTGGAAATACCCGAGCGTGATCCTGCGCGGCGACAACGCCATCGGCGAGTTCTACTCCGTGGCGCTGACCACCAACCGCCAGCAGGCCGACACCGGCACCAAGATGATCCATCTCGGCAAGAACACGCGCAGCACCGTGGTTTCCAAGGGCATCGCCGCCGGCCATGGACAGAACGCCTACCGCGGACTGATCAAAATGACGCCCAGCGCCGACAACGCGCGCAACTACACGCAATGCGATTCGCTGCTGCTCGGCGACAAGTGCGGCGCGCACACCTTCCCGTACATCGAGGTGAAGAATCCCACGGCGCAGGCGGAACATGAGGCCACCACCTCCAAGATCGGCGAAGACCAGTTGTTCTACTGCATGCAGCGCGGCCTGTCCGAGGAGGACGCCGTGTCAATGATCGTGAACGGCTTCTGCAAGGAGGTGTTCCGCGAGCTGCCCATGGAGTTCGCCGTGGAGGCACAGAAATTGTTGGGCGTGAGCCTGGAGGGCTCCGTCGGCTGACGCCGGCCGCGCGCCGGAAACGAGGGGGACGAAAGACGGCCCGAGAAGTCTTGACCAAGAGGAAAACGACGCATGCTGGACATACGCGATCTGCACGTCACCATCGACGGAAAGAAGATACTGCACGGCATCAACCTCAGGGTGAACGCCGGAGAGGTGCACGCCATCATGGGGCCGAACGCCTCGGGCAAGAGCACCCTGGCGCAGGTGCTGGCCGGGCGCGAGAATTACGAGGTGACCCAGGGTGAAATCCTGTTCGAGGGCCACGACCTGCTGGAGATGGCCCCGGAGGAGCGGGCCCGGGAGGGGATTTTCCTCGCCTTCCAATATCCGGTGGAGATTCCCGGCGTCAACAACATCTACTTCATGAAGGCGGCGCTCAACGCCATTCGCGAGCACCGGGGCGAGCCGGAACTCGATGCCTTGGAGTTTCTCCAGTTGGTCAAGGACAAGGCGCGGCTGGTGAACCTCGACGAGGCGCTGCTGTCGCGCTCGGTGAACGAAGGCTTCTCCGGCGGCGAGAAGAAGCGCAACGAGATCCTGCAGATGGCGGTGCTGGAACCGAAGCTGGCGATACTTGACGAAACCGATTCAGGTCTCGACATCGACGCCCTCAAGACCGTCGCCGACGGCGTGAACAAGCTGCGCAGCGCCGACCGCGCCATCATTCTGGTGACTCACTACCAGCGCCTGCTCAATTACGTGGTGCCCGATTACGTGCACGTGCTCTCCGGCGGACGCATCGTGCGCTCGGGCGACCGCACCCTCGCGCTGGAACTGGAAGAGAAAGGCTACGGTTGGCTGGAGGGAGGCGCGCCGAAACGCGTTGCCGAAGGGGTGAGGCCATGACGGCGCCGCTGCAGGCCAGGGACCGCTACCTGGCGCAGTTTGAACAACAGCGGGCCCACCTGCCGGGGGCCAGGCAGGCCTGGTTAGGCGATCTGCGCGATGCGGCCATGGCGCGTTTCGCGGCACTGGGCTTTCCCACGCCCAAGGACGAGGACTGGAAGTACACGCCCACCGCGCCGATCGAGCGGCGCGAGTTCCGGCTTGCGGATGGCGCCCCCGACGGCATAACCGCAAATGAGCTGCAGCCGTTTCTTCTGGATGATGCGGCGGAGCACCTGCTGGTGTTCGTCAACGGCCACTTCGTGCCCGCGCTGTCGCGCCTGCAAGCCCTTCCCAGAGGGGTCACCCTGACCAGCCTGGCGGCGGCGCTGGAGCACGCGCCCGACGCGCTGCGGGCACACCTGACGCAAAGCCAGCGCTTGGACGGGCATGCCTTCGCAGCGCTCAACACCGCCTTCATGCGGGACGGCGCCTATCTTCATCTCGCGCCCGGCGCCGTCGTCACCGCGCCGATTCATCTGCTGCACCTGTCGAGCGCGACGGCGGATGCGCCCCATGTCGCGTATCCGCGCATCATCATCATCGCGGAAGACAATAGCCAAGCCACCATCGTCGAGACCTACGCGGGGCTCGGCGAGACCGGGTATTTCACCGCCGCGGTGACGGAACTCCTGGTGGGCCCCAACGCGATCGTCGACCACTACAAGCTGCAGCAGGAAGGGCTGCGCGCCTTCCACGTCGGCGCCCTGTATGCGCGGCAGGAACGCGACAGCGTGTTCAGCTCCCATTCGCTGTCCCTGGGCGGCGCGCTGGTGCGCAACGACCTGCGCGCATTGCTGGATGCGGAAGGCGCCGACTGCACCCTGAACGGGCTGTACGTCGCCGGCGGCCGGCAGCACGTGGACAACCACACCCGCATCGACCACGCCAAGCCCCACGGCACGAGCCGCGAGTGCTACAAGGGCATCCTCGACGGCATGGCGCGGGGCGTGTTCAACGGCAGGGTCGTGGTGCATCCGGACGCGCAGAAGACCGACGCCTATCAGTCCAACAAGAACCTGCTGCTGTCCGCGGGTGCGGAGGTGGACACCAAGCCACAGCTCGAGATCTATGCCGACGACGTGAAATGCGCCCACGGCGCCACGGTCGGCCAGTTGGACGACGATGCGATCTTTTATCTCCAGTCGCGCGGCATACGGCGCGAAGACGCGCGCAGTCTGCTGACCTACGCCTTCGCCAGCGACATCGTCGGGCGCATCAAACTGCCGGCGCTGCGCGGCCGGCTGGAAAGGCTTCTGGCCGCGCAGCTTCCGAAGAGCGAAGGCGTGAAGGAGTTCCCATGAGCACCGTAAGCGAAACCCTGGACGACGCGACCTCCGAATCGGAAGTTACACGGCGCGGTTACGATGTCGACAGGATTCGCGAGGACTTCCCCGTTCTCGCGCAGCAAGTGCACGGGAAGCCGCTCGTATACCTCGACAATGCGGCCACCAGCCAGAAGCCGCGCGCGGTGATAGAGGCGGTCGCGCACTACTACCTGCGGGACAACGCCAACGTCCACCGCGGCGTCCACACCCTGAGCGAGCGGGCGACCACGGCATTCGAGGAAGCGCGCGGCAAGGTGCAGCGCTTCCTCAACGCCGCTTACGCGCGCGAGATCATCTTCGTGCGCGGCGCCACCGAGGCGATCAATCTCGTGGCGCAGAGCTTCGGACGGACGCGCTGCAAGCCCGGGGACGAGATCATCCTCACGCAAATGGAGCACCACTCCAACATCGTGCCGTGGCAACTGCTGCGCGAACAGACCGGCGTGGTGCTGCGCGTGGTCCCGATCGACGAGTCCGGCGCACTGCGGCTTGACGAGTACGAGCGGCTGTTCACGCCGCGCACCCGTCTGGTCACCGTGGCGCACATGTCCAACGCCCTCGGCACCATCAATCCCGTCGGGCCGATGATCGAACTGGCGCATGCACATGGCGTGCCCGTGCTGCTGGACGGTGCGCAGGCCGCGCCCCATATGGCGGTCGACGTCCAGGCGCTGGATTGCGATTTCTACACCTTCTCGGGCCATAAACTGTACGGCCCGACAGGGATCGGCGTGCTGTACGGCAAGAGCGCACTGCTCAACGAGCTGCCGCCCTACCAAGGCGGCGGCGACATGATCAGCATGGTGACGTTCGAGCAGACGCAGTACAACAGCCTGCCCTACAAGTTCGAAGCGGGGACACCCAACGTCGCCGGCGCGATCGGCCTCGGCGCAGCCATCGATTATCTTGCGCGCATCGGACTGGACGCCATCGCCGCCCATGAGCGGGCGCTGCTCGACCATGCCATGGCGCTGGCGGCGGACATCCCTGGCCTGCGCATCATCGGCACCGCCAGGGAGAAGGGCGCGATCCTCTCGTTCACGCTGGAGGGCGTACACCCGCACGACATCGGCACGATTCTGGACCACGAGGGCGTGGCGATCCGCACCGGCCATCATTGCGCCATGCCGGTGATGGATTACTTTCACGTGCCGGCCACCGCGCGCGCGTCGTTCGCCTTGTACAACACCAAGGACGAGGTGGAGGCGCTCATGGCCGCCATCCGCAAGGTGAAGGAGATGTTCGATGCCTGACCTGCGCGACCTGTATCAGGAGGTGATCTTCGATCACAACAAACGGCCACGCAATTTTCGCGCGATAGAGGGCGCCACCCGCACGGTGGAGGGCTACAATCCGTTATGCGGCGACAAGCTCACGGTATACCTGCTGCTCGACGACGATGGCGTCATCCGCGACGTGAGTTTTCAGGGGACGGGCTGCGCCATCTCCGTGGCGTCGGCCTCGCTCATGACGGAGTCGGTCAAAGGGAAGACGGCGGCCGAGGCCGAGGCACTTTTCAACGGCTTTCACGACCTGATTATGAACGAGCGCACCGACGCCGGCACCCAACTGGGCAAGCTGACGGTGCTGAGCGGCGTGCGCGAGTATCCCGCGCGGGTAAAGTGTGCCACGCTCGCATGGCACACCCTGCATACCGCGTTGCGCGACGAGGGCGCAACGGCTACGACGGAATAGTGCTATGGAAAGAATCGTGACGATGAACATGGGGCGCGCCATGACGGAACAACCCGAACATGCCGAGGCGGGCGACCTGCAGGCCGCAGTGATCGCAGCGCTGCGCAGCGTGTACGATCCCGAGATTCCGGTGAACATCTACGACCTCGGGCTGGTCTACGACCTACAGATCGACGAGAAGGGCGCCGTGGAAATCCGCATGACCTTGACCGCGCCGGCTTGTCCGGTGGCGCAGACCTTCCCCAGCACGGTGGAATGCGTGGTCCGCGAGGTGCCCGGAGTGACCGACGTGAGCGTGGATCTGGTGTGGGACCCGCCGTGGACTCCGGAGCGGATGTCCGAGGCCGCCAGGTTGCAGCTCGGGATGTTTTGAACGCCCTGCCCGCAACGGCGGATCGCGGTGCGCGCGGCCCGATCTACACTCATCGTGAGAAGGCAGGTTGCATGACGAGGGTGATCGTATGTCGGACTGGGTGGATGTGGCCAGTGTCGGGGAATTTGCGCCTGGCACGTGGCGCGTGGTGGATATCGATGGGGCGATGATCGCCGTATTCAATCTGGACGGCGAATACTACGCCATCGACGCCGTCTGCACGCATGAATACGAGATGCTCACCGAAGGCGAGGTAGAGGGCGATGAGATCGTGTGTCCGCGCCACAGCGCCCGCTTCAACATCAAGACCGGCGAGGCGCTGACGCCGCCCGCCTACGAGCCGGTGGCAACCTTCCCCGTACGCGTCGAAAACGGCCGGGTGCAGGTCCGGGACGACCGCTGGGATTGACGGCGGAGCTCGCCCGCACGTTCCGTCACGCCCGAAGCGTAGCAGGGAGATTCAGCGCATGAAACAGCCCGCGACGACATCCAACGACGAGTTACGGAAGTCGATCCGGCGCCACGGGGTGAGTACCGAGGGCGTGGCGGATCTGCTCCACCGCGATCTGAAACACGTATACCGCTGGCTGGGGGATGAAAATCCGCCCATGCCGGGTTATCTGCAGGCCTTACTGCGGGAGCGGCTCGACGCGTAGCGCGCATTCATGATGCGCCGGGGCGTCGGCTGGGCTGTCGCTTTGTTCCGTGTCAGCGGCGCGGCTGTGCGGGCGGCTCGATGCGGCCCAGGTGAACGCGGAAGCTGCCGACCCGGCGATCCGTGAAATAGTGCTTCAGGGTTTCCTTGACGGTCTTGAAGGCGATGGCATCCCAGGGGATCTCATCTTCGGCGAACAGTCTGACCTCCAGACTCTCGGGCCCCGGCCCGAACGCGGGGCTGCGCATGCGCCCGCGGAACATCATGAATACCTGGCTTACATGGGGGATGCTGAACACGCTGTACAGATCGATGATCTCCACATCCACCAACGCCTCTTCCATCGCTTCCCGCACCGCCGCCTCTTCCGTGGTCTCGCCGTTCTCCATGAACCCGGCGGGCAGCGTCCATAATCCATAGCGCGGTTCGATGGCGCGGCGGCACAATAGGATCTTGCCTTCCCATTCGAGGATGCAGCCCGCAACCACTTTGGGATTCTGGTAATGGATGGTCTGGCAGGCGTCACAAACATAGCGCGGCAGATTGTCGCCGGCGGGCGTTTTCAGGGTGACCGGTGCGCCACAGTTGCTGCAGTATTTCATGACGATGACGGAGTCGGGTTTGATCGAAACCGGCCCTTCGCAAGACTTCGTGCCCGCGATTTCATGCACTCATGCGCCGCGGTCGTGGGAATCGAGGCCGCCGCTTAACAACATCACACCGCCTCATTATATACCGCCCCGGGTTGGCTCCGCGGCAGATGCGATCACCTTACGCGAGTGACCGCCTCCACAACACCGTGGCGCGGACCGTGTTACGGCTACAACTATACATTCGCATTCCGCGGTCTGCCGCGGCAGTAACACGCTTTATTCCGCTCTCCCGTTGAATCGCTTTCCCGTTGCGGGATACGTCAGGCTGTTTTCCGAAGCACCATGGCTGCTCGGGAGGGCAAAATGCGCCTCGCGCATCAGGGCATCAACACCCTGCCGCTACTCCACGGTGACGGATTTCGCCAGATTGCGCGGCTGATCCACGTCGGTGCCTTTGAGGATGGCGACGTGATAGGCCAGCAGTTGCAGCGGCACGGTGTAGACGATGGGCGCGAGGTATTCGTTGGCGGACACCATACGCAGGACGTGGATGTTCGGGCCGTCGTCGACATGTACGGATTCGTCGGCGAACACGAATAGCTGGCCGCCACGGGCGCGAACTTCCTCCAGGTTCGACTTGAGTTTCTCCAGCAACTGATCGTTGGGCGCGACGGCGATCACCGGCATCTCCGCATCCACCAGCGCCAGCGGACCGTGCTTCAACTCGCCTGCCGGATACGCTTCCGCATGGATGTAAGAGATTTCCTTGAGCTTCAACGCGCCTTCCATCGCCACGGGGTATTGCGCGCCGCGGCCGAGGAACAGCGCGTGTTGCTTGTCGGCGAACCGCTCCGCCAGGACTCTGATCGCATCATCGAGGCCCAACACCTGTTCGATCTTGCCCGGCAGGCCGTACAGTTCGGCGATGAGCGCCGCTTCCGCCTCGGGCGGCATGCCGTTGCGGCGGGCAAGGGCCAGCACCAGCAGCATGAGGGCGGTGAGCTGGGTGGTGAAGGCCTTGGTGGACGCGACGCCGATCTCGGGTCCGGCGCGCGTCATGAGCACGATCTCGGATTCGCGCACCAGCGAACTCTCGGGCACGTTGCAGATGGCCAGGGTGTGCACGTAACCGAGATGCTTTGCCTGGCGCAGGGCGGCGAGGGTGTCGGCCGTTTCGCCGGACTGCGAGATCGTCACGAACAGGGTGCCGGGCGGGACGACCATCTTGCGGTAGCGGAATTCACTCGCCACCTCCACATTGCAAGGAATGCCGGCAAGGGCCTCCAGCCAATACTTGGCGACCAGACCCGCGTGGTAGCTCGTCCCGCAGGCGACGATCTGGACCGCCCTGGTTGCGCCGAAGACCGCATCCGCCTGCGGGCCGAAGGCTTGCTCCAACACACCGGCGTCGGTGATGCGGGCCTCCAGGGTTTCGGTGATTGCGCGGGGCTGCTCGTAGACCTCCTTAAGCATGTAATGGCGGTATTCCCCACGCTCGACGGCATCGGCGGCCAATTCCGATACGCGGATGGGGCGCTCCACCACCACGCCGTCGGCGTCGTAGATCGTCAGGCTGTCGCGGGTAATGTCCGCGACGTCGCCTTCTTCGAGGAAGATGAAGCGCTGGGTGACGGGCAGCAGCGCATAGACGTCGGAGGCGATGAAGTGCTCGCCGATACCGACGCCGATGACCAGCGGACTGCCGCGCCGCGCCGCCACGAGGCGGCCGGGTTCGGTGGTGGCGATCACTCCGATGGCGAAGGCGCCGCGCAGTTGCGCCAGGGTTGCGCGCACGGCATCGAGCAGGTTCTTTCCCTGCGCAACGTGGTGGTAAACCTCGTGCACGATCACTTCAGTGTCGGTTTCCGAGGTGAATTCGTAGCCGTCGGCCTGCTGTCGGGCGCGCAGCTCCCGATGGTTTTCGATGATGCCGTTGTGCACCAGGGCGACGGTTCTGCGGCAGACATGAGGGTGGGCATTGCTGTCGCTGGGCTTGCCGTGGGTCGCCCAGCGGGTGTGGGCGATGCCGGTCGGGCCGTGCACGGGCGAGCGTTCCAGCGCTTTCTCCAGTTCCCGCACCTTGCCCGTGGTGCGCAGCCGCTCCAGACAGCCGCTCGCGTTGAGCACCGCCAGGCCGGCCGAGTCGTAACCCCGGTATTCAAGGCGCTTGAGCCCTTCGATGAGAATGGGCGCCACGTCGCGTTGCGCGACGGCCCCTACGATCCCACACATGGATTCCCCCCTTCAGCTACGCTGGGCGACGCATGTCCGCACGGTAACAACGCTGCATCCGGAATTCGTTGAAACGAATAACAATGCCTGCACGACAACGATGCGCATCCGGTGCCCGGTAATTGTGTGTCTGACCAGTGCCGGTCCCTGCGCGTCATGACTCCATCCCTTCCTCGTCGTTGCGTACGGCGGCAATGCCACTAATCTTGCTTTTTCACTGGCCGCTTCCAACCCGGCACTGTAGTCTGCGCCGCGCGGCTCAAGGTCAGTTCGCCTGGCGGCGCGCTGCGGGTGATGGTCGAACCGGCCCCGATGGTGGCACCCGCGCCGACTTCCACCGGCGCCACCAGTTGCGTGTCCGAGCCGATGAAGGCCTCGTCGCCGATGATGGTGCGGTGTTTGTTGGCGCCATCGTAATTGCAGGTGATGGTGCCGGCGCCGATATTCACCTTGCGGCCGATGGTGGTGTCGCCGATATAACTCAGGTGATTGATCTTGGAGCCCTGTCCGACGTCGGATTTCTTGATCTCGACGAAGTTGCCGACGTGGACCTCCGCCGCGAGCGTCGTTTCCGGCCGGATGCGGGCGAATGGCCCGATGCGGGTCTTGGCACCGATATGCGCGCCCTCGACGAGGCAGTGGGAGAGGATCTCCACATCGTCGGCGATGGTGCTGTCGCGGATCACGGTGTTGGGACCGATCCTTACCCGGTCGCCCAGGCGGACCTGCCCTTCGAAGACCACGTTCACGTCGATGACCACATCCTGTCCCACCGTGAGTTCGCCGCGCACGTCGAGGCGCGCGGGGTCGAGCAGGGTGGCCCCCGCAGCCATGAGCCGATCTGCATGGGCGCGTTGGTAGAGGCGCTCGAGTTCGGCGAGCTGCGCACGGGTGTTCACGCCCTGCACTTCGGCGCTGGAGGCGGGCGCGACCGTCTGGACCGCCAGACCGTCCTGCACCGCCAGCGCGACCACGTCGGTGAGATAGAATTCGCCTTGGGCATTGCGGTTGTCGAGCGCGCCCAGCCAGCGCCGCAGGTGTACGCCGGGCGCGGCGAGCATGCCGGTGTTCACCTCGGTGATGGCGCGTTCCTCGGCGCTCGCGTCCTTCTGTTCGACGATCCGGACCACCCTGCCCGCCGCGTCGCGTACGATGCGGCCATAGCCCGTCGGATCGGGCATATCGACCGTCAACAGGCCCAGGGCATGAGGACCGGAAGCTGCAATCAGGCGTTGCAGGGTCGGAGCGGAGATGAGCGGCACGTCGCCGTACAGCACCAGGACGGTGTCTGCATCCTGCACGTGATCAATGGCCTGCGCGACGGCGTGTCCAGTGCCGAGCTGCTGCGCCTGCAGCACCCAAGTCACCGCGCGTTCCGGAAACCGCGCCGGCACCGCCTCGCCGCCATGGCCGTAGACCACGCAGATGGATTCCGCCTGGAGCTGCTCCGCGGTATCCAGTACGTGCCCCAGGAGCGGCTTGCCCGCCAACGGATGGAGGACCTTGGGGAGCGCGGAGCGCATGCGGGTTCCCTGACCTGCGGCCAGGATGATGACACTTAGACTCATGACCGCTTGACCGGGCGGGCGGACGTGTGGATCGGGGCGTGGTACGAAAAACAGGCCTGTCGGGCCGCTCGAAACATGGAAAATCTCACTCCAGCATGCAGACGATGGCGATGACTCGCAAGCTTGGTGGCGTCGTTCTTACTTGCGTTTCCGCATGGGTATATTTATAGCATGCGGCGGCCGATGGCCGCACTGTCGCAGTGAGGCGTCGGTCAGTGCCGGGTGGGGCGACGGCTTGCCCCCGCACGGGCCTCGGCAAGCTCCTGCGGCGTGGCGTCCCGCACATCCTCGACTTTAACCGTAAAGACGACGGTCTTTCCGGCGAAGGGATGATTGCCGTCCACGGTAAGCTTGCCGTCCCGGATGCGCGTCACCGTCATGGTGATCGTCTCGCCCCGGTCGTTCTGGAACATCACCTCAGCGCCAATACGGCGATATTCGTGGGGCACGTTGTCCAGATCGTCGGTGAAGGTCAGTTCGGGACGGTGTTCACCGAAGCCCTCAGCCGGTGTAAGCGTGACCTGGACGGTATCGCCGACAGTGCGGCCTTCCAGCGCCTGCTCGATCTTTTCGAACAGCTCGCTGTCGACACCATGCACATAGCTCACCGGAAAGTCGTAGCGCTCCAGCAGGAGGCCCTGTTCGTCGTGAACCTGGTAGGTGACGGAGACGACCTTGTTCTTCGCAATCCGCTGGGACATGGGCGGGACTCGCTGGCGCTATGGAGGGAACGACAGTGTAGAGGAGAAAACCTAGCGGGACAACCGCAAGCGCAAGCCGTGCGGGCGCGCCGCCGGTCCGTGTGTTAGTAGTGCCTTAGCTGCGCCGTCCCAACTGCTTCCGCAGCCGCTCGATGGCCCGCAACTGCGCCACGGCTTCGGCCAGTTCGGCCTGCGCCCGGGCATAGTCGAAATCAGCCTGACGGTTGGCCAGCGCCTCTTCGGCCCGGCGCTTGGCTTCGAGGGCCGCCGCTTCATCCAGATCCCTGGCGCGCACGGCGGTATCGGCCAATACTGTCACCACGTGGGGCTGCACCTCGAGCAGGCCGCCGGAGACGTAGAAGTACTGCTCCTCGCCATTCGGAATCTTGACACGCACCTCGCCGGGACGAAGGCTCGCGATCATCTGCGCATGGTGCGGCAGAATGCCGACCTCACCGCGTTCCGCCGGCGCCACCAGCATCTCCACCAAACCGGAAAAGATGGAGGCCTCCGCGCTGACGATGTCCACGTGCATGGTCATTGCCATTATTGTTACTCCACTACCGAATCTGATCAGTCGGGCTTCACCGCGGGCCGCCTGCGCAGGCGGCCCGCCAAACCCCACAAATGGCCTTACAGCGTCTTGGCTTTCTCGACGGCTTCCTCAATGGTGCCGACCATGTAGAAGGCCTGTTCCGGCAGGTGGTCATACTCGCCGTCCACGATGCCCTTGAAGCCGCGGATGGTCTCCTTGAGCGAGACGTACTTGCCGGGCGATCCGGTGAACGCCTCGGCGACGAAGAACGGCTGCGACAGGAAACGCTGGATCTTGCGGGCGCGCGCCACCACCAGCTTGTCGTCCTCGGAAAGCTCGTCCATGCCCAGGATGGCGATGATGTCCTTGAGCTCCTTGTAACGCTGCAGCGTGCTCTGCACCGCGCGGGCCGTCTCGTAGTGCTCCTGGCCGACGATCAGCGGATCGAGCTGGCGGCTGGTGGAATCCAGCGGATCCACCGCGGGGTAGATGCCGAGCTCGGCGATCTGGCGGGAGAGCACCAGGGTTGCGTCCAGGTGGGCGAAGGTCGTGGCGGGCGACGGGTCGGTGAGGTCGTCCGCCGGCACGTACACCGCCTGAATGGAGGTGATGGAGCCGGTCTTGGTGGAGGTGATGCGCTCCTGCAGCACGCCCATTTCCTCGGCCAGCGTCGGCTGGTAACCCACCGCGGAGGGCATGCGGCCCAGCAGCGCGGACACCTCGGTACCGGCCAGGGTGTAACGGTAGATGTTGTCGATGAAGAGCAGCACGTCGCGGCCTTCGTCACGGAAGTACTCGGCCATGGTGAGGCCGGTGAGCGCCACGCGCAGGCGGTTGCCCGGCGGCTCGTTCATCTGGCCGTACACCAGCGCCACCTTGTCCAATACGCCGCCTTCCTTCATCTCGTGGTAGAAGTCGTTGCCTTCGCGGGTACGCTCGCCGACGCCGGCGAATACGGAGTAACCGCTGTGCTCCACCGCGATGTTGCGAATGAGCTCCATCAGGGTCACGGTCTTGCCCACGCCCGCGCCGCCGAACAGGCCCACCTTGCCGCCCTTGGCGAAGGGGCAGATCAGGTCGATGACCTTGATGCCGGTTTCCAGCAGCTCGACGTTGGCCGCCTGGTCGGCATAACCCGGCGCCTTGCGGTGGATTCCCCAGGTCGCCTCGGCTTCGACCGGGCCCTTTCCGTCCACCGGCTCGCCGAGCACGTTCATGATGCGGCCCAGGGTAGCCTTGCCGACCGGCACGGAGATCGGGGCGCCGGTGTTGTTCACCGCCACGCCGCGCCGCAGTCCATCGGTGGATCCCATGGCGATGGTGCGCACCACGCCATCGCCCAACTGCTGCTGAACCTCCAGGGTGAGGCCAGCCTCGTCGATCCTCAGTGCGTCATAGATCCTCGGCATCGCGTCGCGCGGGAACTCCACGTCCACCACCGCACCGATGATCTGGGTCACTTTTCCCAAGCTCATGTCCACTACCTCTTAAGCCTCAAATATTGCAAAAACCTGTTTCAGACCGGCCGGTGTCCCGCGCCCTTAAACGGCCGCCGCGCCACCCACGATCTCGGAGATCTCCTGCGTGATGGCCGCCTGACGTGCCTTGTTGTAGGCGAGCTGCAGCTCGTCGATGAGATTGCCGGCGTTGTCCGACGCACTCTTCATGGCCACCATGCGCGCCGCCTGCTCGCTCGCGAGATTCTCCACCACACCCTGATAGACCAGCGACTCGATGTAGCGCATCAGCAGTTCGTTCAACACCTCGCGCGCGTCGGGCTCGTAGATGTAGTCCCAATAATGCTTCTTGGCATCCTCCTCGGCGGGTGCCGTCACCGGGAGCAGCTGCTCGACACGCGGCTTTTGCGACATGGTATTGATGAATTGGTTGTACGCCACGTACAACTGGTCGATCTTGCCCTCGTCGTAGGCGTCGAGCATGACCTTTACGATGCCGATGAGCTGTTGCACATGCGGTGCGTCGCCCAGGTGCGAGGCCTGCGCCACGATGTGTCCGCCGAAACGCTTGAAGAACGCCATGCTCTTCGCGCCGATGGTGCACAGATCGACTTCGACGCCCTGCTGGTGCCATTGCCGCATCTGCAGCACGACGTTCTTGAACAGATTGATGTTCAAACCGCCGCACAGGCCGCGATCGCTGGAGATGATGATGAGGCCGACCCGTTTGACTTCCCGCTCGATCAGGTAGGGATGGCGATACTCCGGGTGAGCATGGGCAAGATGTTGGATCACATTACGGATCTTGTCGGCATAGGGCCGGGAGGACTGCATGCGGTCCTGTGCCTTACGCATCTTGCTCGCCGCGACCATTTCCATGGCCTTGGTGATCTTCTGCGTATTGCGGATGCTCTTGATCTTGCTGCGTATCTCTTTTGCGCCAGCCATGGTTACTTCCCGTCAGCAACGATAAGTTCCGAGTGCCGGATCGACGCTTCGGCGTTCGACACAGCGGCACTCGACACGTTCATATACCCGCCCTTGCTTACCAGGCCTGCGTTGCCTTGAAGGTTTCCACCGCCTTGCGCAACTCGGCCTCGATCTCGGCGTTGTAATCGCCGGTCTCGTTGATGCGGTCGAGCAGGTCGGCGTGGTTGGTGCGGACGTAGCTGTGCAGGGCACGCTCGAAGTCCACCACCTTCTTGACGTCCACGTCATCCAGGAAGCCTTCGTTTACCGCGAACAGCGACACCGCCATTTCGCCGATGGTGAGCGGCGTGTACTGCGGCTGCTTCATCAGCTCGGTAACGCGTTGGCCGCGCTCGAGCTGCTTGCGGGTGGCCTCGTCCAGATCGGAGGCAAACTGCGAGAAGGCTGCCAGCTCGCGGTACTGGGCCAGCGCAAGACGCACGCCGCCGCCAAGTTTCTTGATGATCTTCGTCTGGGCGGCGCCGCCGACGCGGGACACGGACAGACCGGCGTTGATCGCAGGCCGGATGCCGGAGTTGAACAGGTCGGTTTCCAGGAAGATCTGGCCGTCGGTGATGGAGATCACGTTGGTCGGCACGAACGCGGACACGTCGCCCGCCTGCGTTTCGATGATGGGCAGCGCCGTCAGCGATCCGGTCTTGCCCTTCACCTTGCCGCCGGTCATCTGCTCGACGTACTCCGCATTGACGCGCGCAGCGCGCTCCAGCAGACGCGAGTGCAGGTAGAACACGTCGCCCGGATACGCCTCGCGGCCCGGCGGACGACGCAGCAGCAGCGATACCTGACGATAGGCCCAGGCCTGCTTGGTCAGGTCGTCGTAGACGATCAGGGCGTCCTGGCCGTTGTCGCGGAAGTACTCGCCCATGGCGCAACCGGCGTAAGGGGCGATGAACTGCAGCGCGGCCGGATCGGAGGCGCTTGCGGCCACCACGATGGTGTGATCCATGGCGCCATGCTCTTCCAGCTTGCGCACCACGGCGGCGATGGAGGATGCCTTCTGGCCCACCGCCACGTAGATGCACTTGATGCCGGTACCCTTCTGATTGATGATGGCGTCGATCGCCACCGCGGTCTTGCCGGTCTGGCGGTCGCCGATGATCAGCTCGCGCTGGCCGCGGCCGATCGGCACCATGGCGTCGATGGACTTGAGGCCGGTCTGTACCGGCTGGCTGACGGACTGGCGGGTGATGACGCCCGGCGCCACCTTCTCGATGGGCGAGGTACCGGCGGCCTGGATCGGGCCGCGGCCGTCGATGGGTTCACCCAGAGAGTTCACGACACGCCCCAGCAGGCCCTCGCCCACCGGCACTTCCAGGATGCGGCCGGTGCACTTGACGGAATCGCCTTCAGAGATATGTTGCCAGGCGCCCAGCACCACCGCGCCAACCGAGTCCTGCTCCAGGTTGAGCGCCATGCCGTAGGTATTGCCGGGAAATTCCAGCATCTCACCCTGCATGACATCGGCCAGGCCGTGGATGCGCACGATGCCGTCGGTGATGCCGACGACCGTACCCTCGGTACGGGCCTCGACGGCGCTCTCGAATCCCTTGATGCGCTGCTTGATCAGTTCACTAATTTCGGAAGGATTGAGTTGCGTTACAGCCATTTGAATATCCTCTTAGCGGCCCAGGGCAGTGGCGAGTCGTGTCAGCCTTCCCCGAACCGAGCCATCGATTACCATATCTCCCGCTCGGATTACGGCACCACCCAGCAGCGAAGGATCCGTCGCGGCCTTCAGCTCGACGTTGCGTTTCAAGCGTCCTTTGAGGGAGGCGATGAACTTCTGCTTCTGCTCGTCGCTGATCGGGGCAGCCGAAATCAGTTCCACCTCCACGGTGGCGTCCGCCTCGGCACGGTATTGCTCGAACAGCGTGGCAATCTCGGACAGAAGCCCGAGACGGCGATTTTCCGCTAACGTGCGGATGAAGTTCTGCACCTCGCCATCGAAACACTCCCCCCCGAGCTCGATGAACAGTTCGGCGGCCAGGGCCTTGGTCACCTGCGGGCTGCGGATGAGCGCGGCCATCTGGGGATCCTCGGCCACCAGTGCGGCGAATGCCAAAGCATTGGACCACTCCTGGAGCCGTCCCGTTTGAAAGGCCAGCTCGAAGGCTGCCTTCGCGTACGGTCGTGCAAGTGTCGTTTTTTCGACCATGGGTGCCGCCTAAATCTCTGCCACAAGCTTGTCGAGGATATCGCGATGGGCGTTGGCGTCGATCTCGCGCTCGAGGATCTTCGATGCGCCTGCCAGGGCGATGGTCACCACCTCGGCGCGCAACTGTTCCTTGGCGCGATTGATCTCCTGATCGATCTCCGCCCGGGCCGCGGTCAGCAGCCGCTCGCCCTCCGCGCGGGCTTCGTTCTTGGCCTCCTCGATGATCTCGGCGGCCCGTTTGTTCGCCTGCGCCACCAAATCCGCCGCCTGCTGGCGCGCTTCACGCAACATCTCCCCCGCCCGTTTCTGCGCGAGTTCCAGCTCGTGAGCGCCTCGCTCGGCCGCCGCCAGGCCATCGGCGATGCGCGTGCGGCGCGCTTCGAGGGCCCTGGTCAACGGCGGCCACACAAACTTCATCGTGAACCAGACTAGCAGGGCAAAGGTGATCATTTGCCCCAGCAATGTGGCATTGATATTCACGCCGTCCTCTCCGTCAGCTCGCCAGCACGGGTTGGATCCTGCCAGCGGTTACAAGTTTTTATTGGCCCACCGCGGCCTGAATCGCCGCCGCAAACGGGTTGGCGAAGGTGAAGTACAGGGCCAGACCGACGCCGATCATGGTCACCGCGTCAAGCAGACCGGCCACGATGAACATCTTGACCTGCAGCATTGGCACCATCTCGGGCTGACGCGCCGCACCTTCCAGGAACTTGCCGCCCAGTACGCCGAAGCCGATAGCGGTACCCAGAGCGCCCATACCCAGGATGATACCGACCGCGATGGCCGTCATGCCCTGGACGCTGGAGAGTAGAGTTGCGATTTCCATGTTTCCTCCTAAATTAAAGGTTGAAAAGATACAAAACCAAGAGATCAGTGATGTTCTTCATGCGCCATGCTGAGGTAGACGATGGTCAGCACCATGAAGATGAACGCCTGCAGCGTGATGATCAGCAGGTGGAAAATGGCCCACGGCAGCGAGAGCGTCCATTGTATCCACCAGGGGAGCAGCGCGATCAGGATGAAGATCAGTTCGCCGGCGTACAGGTTGCCGAACAGTCGCAGGCCGAGGGAGATCGGCTTCGCGAACTCTTCAACCAGTTTCAGGATTATGTTGAAAGGGATGAACCACTTGCCGAAGGGCGTGAACAGGATCTCCTTGGTGAACCCCCCGACGCCTTTGATCTTGAAGCTGTAAAACAGGATCAGGAAGAACACCGAGATGGACATGGCAAAGGTGGCGTTCAGGTCCGTACTGGGCACCACGCGCAGATAAGGGATGCCCGCGAGACTGGCAATGTGCGGCAGCAGATCGACCGGGAGCAGGTCCATGGCGTTCATCAGGAACACCCAGGTAAAGATGGTCAGCGCCAGCGGCGCAATCAGGGCGCTACGGCCGTGGAAGGTGTCCTTGACCTGCTTGTCGGCGAATTCGTAGAGCACTTCCACGAAGTTCTGCAGCTTGCCCGGCACGCCGGAGGTGGCCCGTCGCGCGGCTGCGATGAAGATGGCCAGTATGACCGCGCCCAAAACGACCGAGAAAAACAGCGTGTCGAGGTGGAAGGTCCAGAACCCCTCTCCGATCTGCAGATTGGTAAGGTGATGGATGATGTAATCCGTCGGGGTCAGGTTTTGGGCTGCCATCGTTGCTTACACTTTCCGTTTAACTTCCGAACAGGGCTGGGAGCAAAGCGAACCAGTACACCAACAGTGTGATCGCATAGGTGATGAACAGCGGCAAGAAGAGCACCTGCATCACCTTGATCGCAAACACGAACAGGACGATGGTGATCAGGATCTTGACCGCTTCCCCCACATAAAACGCGGTAACCAGTTGGCGCGGCGATTTCCGCGCCCCCGCAAACATCTGTATCGCGAAATAAAAGTTCGCGATGACGCTAATCAGCCCGCCCGTCAGCGCGGAGTATGCCGTTTCTAGGCCGGCTAGCGCATACATTGCCAACGCCACAGCGATCGTAACCGCCAGCTGCGTTCGCACGATCCTGTATACCCGTGGCTTGGGATCCATTTCGAGGCGTCCGTTCGCGATCTGCTTCGCCTTGTCCGCTCGGAGCTTTCGCTGGCCTGAGCCGCAGTGCACCACGCCTGGAAAGGCACACGCACGCGCGCCCGTCGCAGAGCCTGGCATACCAGACCCGCTTCGGCCGTGCGTGGTGTAACGAAGCTTCCCCTTGCCGTCGGAGCAAGGCAAAAACGCTGGATTCCTTATCTGGAGAAGACTCGACCACGGCGTTCGGGTGGCGCAGTATAGAGGGACACACAGATAAGGTCAATGATACACCGATAAGTAGAAATTATATTAGAGTTAATTTATGTGATTTCCGCTGCCAAGGTCGACTCAGGGCGTGTCAGTTACGCTCGGTAAGGTTTTCCTGGAAAATCGCCTTGTGCACGTCCCCGATGCTGATGATCCCGACGAGCCGTCCGTTCTCGGCGACCGGGATGCGGCGGATCCGGTAACGAAACATCACGGAGGCCGCCTTCAGCGCCGGCATGTCGGGTTCCACGGTAAACACCTTGGTGGACATCAGGTCGGCGACCCGCATGTGCACGACATCCTTGTACTCACGCTCCAGCGCCTCGAAATCGACAGCCTCCGGATGTTCCATGTAGTCCTGGAGCTTCGGGAACATTCCCCAAAGAATGTCTTTCTCGGAGATCATCCCGATGATCATGCCCTGGTCGTCCACTACCGGCATGCCACTGATCTTGTTGAAGCACATCACCACCGCGACGTCGCGGATCTTGGTGTCGGGATGCGCCGTCTTTACCGCTTCGGTCATGATCTGACGTACCAGCATGTTCTTCTTCTCCTCTCATCACTCGTGAACCGGCTTTCCTTTACGAGGAAGGCTATCCGAACAAATCCATTTTTTATAGCTATTTGAGGTGCTCCAGTATGCCATCCAGCTCTTCGAGGCTGTTGTACTGGATGACCATCTGGCCCTTGCCTCCTGTGCCGTGGCGAAACTCCACCACGGTGCCAAGTTTCTCCGAGAGCTCCTGCTCCAGGCGCTGGATATTGGGGTCCTTGGCATGGGCCGGTTTCTTGGATGGCGCCGCCAGCAGGCGGCGCACCAACTGCTCGGTTTCGCGTACCGAGAGCCCCTTCGCCGCCACGTGGCGCGCCGCTTCGACGCGCTTTTCCGGCGGCAGTCCGAGCAGCGCCCGGGCATGTCCCATCTCCAGCGCTCCCTGCTCTATGAGGTGTTTGATCTCGTCGCTCAGTTCACGCAAACGCAACAGGTTGCTTACCGCGGCCCGGGAACGTCCCACGGCCTCGGCAGCTTGTGCATGGGTCATGTCGAACTCGTCGATCAGCCGCTGCAGCGCGTTGGCCTCTTCCAGCGGGTTCAGGTTCTCGCGCTGGATGTTCTCGATCAGGGCCATCGCCACCGCGGCCTGATCCGGCACGTTGCGCACCACGCACGGAACTTCGCTGAGCCCCGCGAGTTGTGCTGCCCGCCAGCGCCGTTCGCCGGCGATGATCTCGTATTCCTTGCCGACGGGACGCACCACGATCGGCTGCACCACCCCCTGGGCACGGATCGAGTCGGCAAGTTCCTGCAGGGTCTCCTGGCGCATGTCGACCCGCGGCTGGTACTTGCCGCGCCGCAGCAACTCCACGGGAAGATTACGTAGATCGCCCTGGGCTTCCGGCTCCGTCGGCTGCACCGCGCCCAGCAACGCTTCCAGTCCCCGACCCAGCCCGCGCTTTTTAACTACCATAGACCATGATCCTATCTGAATGGGAAGCCATCCGCGGTTCACCCACCCACGGATGCGGCCGCCGCTTTCTGTTTTTCTTCCCGGCGCAGTATTTCGCCGGCCAACGCCAGATAGGCCAGAGCGCCGCGCGAGGTCTTGTCGTACAACAGCACCGGCAGCCCGTGGCTCGGCGCCTCCGCCAGCCGCACGTTGCGCGGGATCGCCGTACGATAGAGTTTGTCGCCAAAATGGTGTGAGAGCTGCGCGGACACGTCATTGGCCAGATTGTTCCGCGGATCGAACATGGTCCGCAACAAGCCTTCCACACGCAGCCCCGGATTCAACGTGGCACGGATTTTCTCGATGGTGTCGATCAGCGCGGTCAACCCTTCGAGGGCATAGTACTCGCATTGCATGGGAATCAGCACACCCTGCGCCGCCACCAGCGCATTGACCGTGAGCATGTTCAGCGAGGGCGGGCAGTCGATCAGGATGTAATCGTAGTCCGCATGGACGCGTTGCAGGATCTGGCGCAAGCGCCGTTCGCGCCCGGGCAGGCTCATCAGCTCCACTTCCGCCGCCACGAGGTCGGTGTTGGCGGGCAGGAGTGCGAATCCTCGCTCCCCGGGCGCAACGATCACGTCCGCCGGGTCCGTGTCGCCGACCAACAGGTCGTACACGGAGGCCTGCAGCTGGTGCTTGTTGATGCCGGAGCCCATGGTGGCATTGCCCTGCGGATCGAAATCGACCAGCAGCACGCGGCGCCGAGTGACCGCGAGCGAGGCGGCGAGATTGACGGCGGTGGTGGTCTTGCCGACTCCACCCTTCTGATTGGCAACCGCGATGATTCTGGCCATCTGTGCTCCAGCAAGCCTCAAGGCTTGCGCTCGATACAAACCACGTGGCGTTGCGCGTCCTCCAGCCCGGGTACGCGCAGCGCTTGCACGCCCGTGATTCTGAATCCGGCCGGGACGGCCTCCAGTTCCTCCTGGGGATAGGCGCCCTTCATGGCGAGCAGACGCCCTTCCTCGCTACACAAGTGCGCCGCCGCCTCCACCATCGAAGCGATGGACGCGAAGGCGCGGGAGACTACTGTATCGAACAGCCGCACCGGCCGGAAGTCCTGAGCGCGGCTTTGCACCGCCTGTACGTTCGCCAAGCCCAGTTCGGCGATCGCCTGGGTCACGAACCTGATCTTCTTGGCGCTGCTGTCCAGCAACACGAAGTGCCGGTCCGGCATCGCCACGGCCAAGGGAATGCCCGGCAGCCCGGCGCCGGTGCCCACGTCCAGCACCTGCGTACCGCGAACGAAAGGCGCAACCGCAAGGCTGTCCAGGATATGGCGCGCGATCATCTCGGCGGGCTTACGGACGGCCGTGAGGTTGTACACCCGGTTCCACTTGGCCAACAGGGTAACGTAGGCGAGCAACCGCGCGCGGGCCTCCGGCGGCACGTGCAGACCGAGCTGCTCGATGCCGGCGGCAAGCTGCTGTTCGGGTGTTTTGGCGGAGGGGCTTGCCACGTCTTGGGTCTGGTCTTCGTCGTTGGTGGTCGCTGAATGGTTGTACGTCATGCGGGCTTGGCCAATACCCGGTCCTGCTTTTTCAAGTGCACCAGCAGCAACGATATGGCAGCCGGCGTGACGCCCGGGATGCGTGAGGCCTGACCCAGGGTGGCCGGGCGCTGGGCCGCGAGCTTCTGGCGCACCTCGGCAGAAAGGCCTTGCACCTTGCTGTAGTCCAGATCCGCAGGCAGGACCAGCTCCTCGTAGCGCCGCGCCCGCTCGATTTCGTCGCGTTGGCGGGCGATGTAACCGGAGTATTTGGCCTGGATGTCCAGCTGCTCGGCCACGCGCGGGTCATCCACGCCCGGCCCCGCGCCGGGCAGGGTCATCAACTGCTCGTATGACACATCCGGCCGACGCAGCAGTTCCATGAGACTGTACTCCCGGCCCAGGGGCTGGCCCAACACGCGTACCGCCTCGGCCTCCGGCACCGCCTGCGGGCGCATCCAGGTGGCGGCGAGGCGCTGCTGCTCCCGCTCGATGGCCTCGCGTTTGGCCGTGAACGCGCGCCAGCGCGCCTCGGGTACGACGCCGAGTTTCCAGCCCTGCT
>Ga0265294_10002605_pt1 | contig 23639 bp, 33 predicted proteins | sample MunlanPumphouse3_FD_192504 | JGI IMG/M metagenome (GOLD analysis project Ga0265294, IMG submission 192504) | Groundwater microbial communities from a municipal landfill in Southern Ontario, Canada - Pumphouse #3 | ecosystem: Environmental > Aquatic > Deep subsurface > Groundwater | place... | reverse complement strand
CAAAATATTAGTTAGTCATTTATTAATAAATTATGGAAAAATCAATAACACAACAAATTGAATCTTCAGAAACAAGAAAAAAAAGAGCTTTAAAAGGGGTGATTATTTCTGATAAAATGGATAAGACAGTTGTGGTAAAAGTTTCTAGAATAAAATTGCACTCAAAATATAGTAAGTCTTATAAAACTTCTCAGAATTTTAAAGCCCATGATGAAAAGAATGAATATCACACAGGAGATGAAGTTGTTATAGAAGAAATAAAACCGATGTCAAAAGATAAAAGATGGAGAGTAGTTTCTGCAGTTTTACCTAATCAAGACGACAAAGATAAAGAAGTAGTAAGTGATAAAAAACAAGAAGATAATAAATAATAATAGTAATTTATATTGATATGATTCAGCCACAGACAATTTTAAAAGTAATTGATAATAGCGGAGCAAAAGTAATTCGTTGTTTTAAAGTTTTAGGTGGTAGTAGAAAGAAATATGCTCAGATAGGTGATATAATTGTTGCTTCTGTACAGATAGCAGAGCCTCGTAAAGAAATAAAGAAAAAAGCAATAGTCAAAGCTATAATTGCTCGCCAGAAAAAAGCTTATCGAAGAAATGATGGAAGCTACATACGTTTTGATGAAAATGCAGCAATTCTTGTTAATGATAAGAAAGAACCAATAGGTAACCGTGTTTTTGGTCCGATTCCTCGTGAAATAAAGGAAAAAGGTTATCTTAAAATCGCAGCTTTATCCCCAGAATTAGTGTAAATTTAATCCATTATTTAGTATGAATATAAAAAAAGGTGATATAGTTATAATTAAAAAAGGCAAAGATAAAAGCAAAACGGGTAAGGTAATAAAAGTTTTTCCTTCAAAAGATCAAGTAGTGGTTGAGTCTTTAAATTTAGTAAAGAAAATTCAAAAAGCAAAAAAGCAAGGAGAAAAGGGAGAAATCGTAGCTGTTCCTCGACCAATTGCTCGGGCAAATGTAATGTTAGTTTGTCCTCATTGTAAAAAGCCAACAAGAATTGGTTATCAAAAAGATAATGGAACAAAAATTAGAATTTGTAAAAAATGCAATGCTAAAATATCGTAAAATTTTATGAAACTTCCTTATAAAGAACAATTTAAAAAAGTAGTTATCCCTGAAATGAAAAAAGAGTTTAAGATTGATAATAATCTTGGTGTGCCTAAAATTACAAAGGTGGTAATAAATGTTGGGCTTGGTCGATTAATGACTGCTTCTAAAAATAATAAAGAATTAATAAAAAAGGTCTCAGAGATAACAGGAATAATTACTGGTCAAAAGCCATCTTCTCGTCCAGCAAGAAAATCAATTGCTAGTTTTAAATTAAGAGAGGGTATGTCTATTGGCTTGAAAACAACTTTGAGAGGTCAAAGAATGGAAGATTTTATTTTTAGATTTATAAATTTAGCTTTACCGAGAATTAGGGATTTTTGGGGAATTCCTTTGAAAAATATTGACGAACAGGGAAATTTAAACTATGGTATAAAAGAGTATAGTATTTTTCCCGAAACAGAGAGAATTCAAAATGCCCCAATTTTTGGTCTTGAGGTAACTTTTGTAACTAATGCAAAAACAAAAGATCAAGCAATAAAATTATATCAATTATTAGAATTTCCTTTATGGCAAAAAAATCAGTAATAGCAAGATCTCAAAAAAAACCTAAATATTCTTCACGAATAGTGAGGCGTTGTTGGCGTTGTGGCAGAAAGAGGGGGTATATGAGGGATTATGGTATTTGTCGAATTTGTTTTAGAGAAATGGCTTCAAAAGGAGAAATACCTGGTGTTAAAAAATCTAGTTGGTAAATTTAATCAATAAGTAATAAAATGACTGATCCAATAGCAGATATGTTAACAAGGATTCGCAATGCACAAGCAGTTAATAAGAAAACTGTTGTTGTTCCTTATTCTAAAATAAAATTAGAGATTTTAAATGTTTTATTAAAGAATAATTTTATTATAAGAGTTGAAAAAGTAAAAAGAAAAACTAGAAGTTCTCAGACTGAAACTGGAAAAAAATTTATTGAAATAGAAATTAAATATGATAAAGAGAATCAACCTTTAATTTCTGAAATGAAGAGAATTTCAAAGCCTTCAAGACGTGTTTATCTTCAAGCAAAAGATATCTGGCCCTTTAAAAGAGGATTAGGATTGAGAATTCTTTCTACGCCTAGAGGCATTCTTTCTGATATGGAAGCAAAGAAATTAAAAGTTGGCGGAGAAGTTTTATTAGAAGTATGGTAAAATTTATTTATTATTAGTATGTCAAGAATAGGAAAAAAACCAATTAATAGTCCTTCCTCAGTTGATATAAATTTAGAAGGAAATATATTAAAAGCAAAAGGTCCTAAAGGAGAAGGTTCTGTTGTTTTTGCAGATGATTTTAATGTTGAGTTAAAAGATAATTTATTATTTATTAATCCAAAAAAAGATGATAAAGATATTTCTATTAGATGGGGAACTTTAAGATCTAATATAAATAATTTAGTTGAAGGAGTAGAAAAAGGGTTTTCAAAGCAATTAGAAATTAACGGAGTTGGTTATCAGGCAAATGTTGACGGAAAGAATCTAAGCTTAAAATTAGGTTACAACCATCCAATTATTCTTCCAATCATTGAAGGTTTAGAAGTTAAAGTGGAAAAAAATATTGTAACTGTTTCTGGAATGTCAAAGGAGGAAGTTGGTCAATTTGCTGCTTTAATTAAATCTCAAAGACCAGTAGAGCCTTATAAAGGAAAAGGGGTTCGCTATGTTGGAGAAAAAGTTTTAAGGAAAGCAGGTAAAAAAGTAACCGGTGGTTCAGAATAAGAATAATTTAATAATTCGATGGATAAAAATATTAATAAAAAACAAAGAGAAAAAAGACATAGAAAAGTACGGGCAAAGATTTTTGGTACTCAAGATAAGCCTAGGCTTTGTGTTTTTAAATCTCATAAACATATTTATACTCAAGTCATTGATGATGAAAAAGGAGTAACACTCGTTTCTGCTTCTGATTCAGAAATTAAAGACTCAGAAAAGAGTAAAAAAATAGAATTAGCTCAAAAGGTCGGTGAATTAGTGGCTCAGAAAGCAAAAGATAAAAAAATTACACAAGTAGTTTTTGATAGAGGTGGCTTTAGATACCAAGGCAGAATTCAATCTTTAGCTGATGGAGCAAGAAAAGGAGGCTTAGTATTTTAAACTTTTATATTTATTTATGGCTTTTAACAGAAAACCACAATTTAAAAAGACAGAATTTGAAGAGGTCGTTTTAGACATTGCTCGAGTAACTCGAGTAGTTGCTGGTGGTAAACGTTTAAGTTTTCGAGCAACAGTAATTGTAGGTAATAAAGAAAAAAACCAAGTGGGAGTTGGTGTTGATAAAGGAAAGGATGTAGCCCAAGCAATACAAAAGGCAAGCAATAAAGCTAAAAAGAATTTAGTTATAGTTCCTATTATTAATGACACAATCCCTCATGAAATTCAGGGAAAATATAAGGCTGCTAAAATTATTTTAAAACCTGCTCAAAGAGGAAAAGGAATTATTGCCGGAGGAGCAGTGAGAACAGTTTTAAAGCTAGCAAATGTTCCTAATGCTATTGCAAAAATTTTAGGCAATACTAGTAATGCTATTAATAACGCTCGTGTGACAATTTTAACTCTTTCTAAATTAAAAGTTCCTTCTAAGAAAAGTGAATCAAAAGAAAAACAACATGCAAACTCATCAATTAAAAAAACCAAATAATAAATCCTCAGAAAGAAAGAAGAGAAGAATCGGTCGGGGTGGCAAAAGAGGGACTTATTCAGGGAAAGGAATAAAAGGTCAGAAGTCTCGAGCTGGAGCTAAGATAAGGCCTCAAATAAGAGAGACTGTATTAAAATTTCCAAAAAGAAGAGGTGTTTATTTTAATCCTTTAAAGAAATCTCCAATAATAGTAAAATTAGAGAATATTATTGTTGCCTTTCCAGAAGGAGGAATTATTGATCCTAAAAAATTAATAAAATCAAATTTAATAAAAGTTTCAAAAGGTGATCATCGGCAAATTAAAATATTAGGGGCAATTGATTTATCACAAAATTATACTATTAAAAATTGTTTAACCTCTCATAAAGTTAAAGAAGCAATAGAAAAGGCGGGTGGAAAAATAGAATTAAAGAATAAATAAATTTATGCTTAAAAACTTTTTATCTTTGTTAAAAACGCCTGATTTAAGAAAAAAAGTATTTATTATTTTTCTTCTTTTAGTTGTTTTTAGAATAATGGCAACGATTCCTTTGCCGAATGTAGACCAGAATCAGTTGCAATTATTTATGAATTCAAATCAGATATTTGGTCTTTTTAATGTTTTTACTGGTGGTGCTTTTAAAAACATTTCAATTGCTTTATTAGGAATTGGTCCTTTTATTACCGCTTCTATTATAATGCAATTGTTAACAATGGTTTTTCCTTCTTTAAAAGAACTTTTTTACGAAGGAACGGAAAAAGAAAGATCAAAGTATATGCAATATTCTCGACTATTAACAGTTCCTTTAGCGGCTCTTCAAGGATATGGGTTTTTAAATTTATTAAGTCGGCAAGGGGTAATTGTTATTGCTAGTCCTTTGGATTTGCTAAGAGATGTAGTAATTGTGGTTACCGCTTCGGTATTTTTAATGTGGATTGGAGAATTAATTACAGAACAAAAACTAGGCAATGGAATCTCTTTGATAATTTTTGCTGGAATTGTTATAGATTTTCCTCGAGAAATTCTTCAAACAATAGTAACCGTTGATCCAACAAGAGTTCCTAATATGATAGCCTTTTTTGCTCTGGCGCTCTTAACGATTGTCGGGGTTGTGTTTATATCAAGAGGTGAAAGAAGGATTCCAGTGAGTTATGCTAAACAAGTAAGGGGAACAAAGATTTATGGCGGTGCTTCTACATACTTACCTTTAAAAATTAATCAGGCAGGGGTAATTCCTATTATCTTTGCTCTTTCTATTTTAATGTTTCCTCAAATGATAGGTCAGTTTTTAGCAGGGTCTCAGAATCAATGGTTATTAAAAATCGCTTTATTTTTCCAAGGATTTAATCAGGAATCTTTAACCTATCTTCTTTTATATTTTGGTCTTGTTTTTCTTTTTACTTTCTTTTATACCACGGTTACTTTTAATCCAGAAACAATAGCTGAAAATCTACAGAAAAGAGGAGGTTTTATACCTGGGTATCGACCAGGGCAGACAACATCAAAGCATTTGATGAGTACGAGTAACAAAGTTACACTTTTTGGTGCTATGTTTTTAGGTGTTATTGCTATCCTTCCGATCGTAATGCAACAAGTTACTGGGATAACTACTTTTGCTATTGGAGGAACCTCTCTTTTGATTATGGTGACTGTAGCAATTGAGACCATGGATACAATTGAAGCTCAATTAATAATGAGAGAATATGAAATCTCCTAATATTATTTTATTAGGACGATCTGGGTCAGGAAAAGGGACTCAGGCAGAGTTATTATTAAAAAAATTCTCTTTAGTAAATATAGATACAGGTGATATTTTACGAAGTCTTTCAAAGAGAGATGATGCTTTTGGCAAAAATATTTTAAAAAATATATCAAAAGGGAAATTAGTCCCTCTTTGGTTGGTAATCTATTGTTGGTTAGACCAGTTTCTTAAAATTTCTTCTCAGCAAGGAATAATTATGGAAGGAAGTCCTCGTTTACTAGACGAAGCAAAAATATTGGAACAAGTTTTTTCTTGGTTTGGTCGTAAAAAATTAATAGTTATTTATTTAAAAACTTCAGAAAAGGAAGTTACTGAAAGATTGCTGAATAGAAGAATTTGTTCTAAGTGTTACCGAGAATATTCTTTAAAATTAACCCCTGGTATCAAAAAATGTTCTTATTGTGGAGGAAAATTAATTCGTAGACACGATGATTATCCAAGTGCAATAAAAAATAGAATGTTATTTTTTAGAAAAAATATTATTCCAGTTATTAATTATTTCCGAAAAAGGAAAATGCTAATAGAAGTTAAAGGAGAGGGATCAGTGGAGGAAATTCATCAAAATATTCTTAAAAAATTAACAAAAAGAATTTAAAATGAAAAGCGATCAAGAAATTAAAATTTTACGTGAAGGTGGTCAAAAATTGTCTTTAATTTTAAAAAAATTAACAAAATTAGTAAAACCAGGTGTTAATGCAGAATATTTAGATAAAATAGCTTTTGATCTTATTAGTGAATGCGGAGGCAAGCCTTCGTTTTTAAATTATCAACCTGATTTTGCTGATAAACCTTATCCAAACACTATATGTGTTTCTGTTAACGAGACTGTGGTTCATGGAATTCCTTCAAAAGAAATAGTTTTACAAGAAGGAGATTTGGTTTCTTTAGATATAGGAATGAAATATAAAGGTCTTTTTACTGATATGGCAGTAACTGTAGGAGTGGGTAAAATAAGTTCTCAACTCGAGAAATTAACTAAGGTAACTAGAGAATCATTAAATAGAGCTATTAAAGCTGCCAAAGTAGGCAATACTTTAGGAGATATTGGTTATGCTATTCAAAATTATGTTGAAAAAAATGGTTTAGCCATTGTTACTAGTTTAGTTGGTCATGGAGTTGGGTATGCTCCTCATGAAGAACCGGCAGTTTTTAATTTTGGTACTCCAGGCCGAGGATTAAAGCTGGAACCAGGTTTAGTAATAGCGATTGAACCAATGGTTACTTTTGAAAGTGGAGCAGTTAAAGAGAAAGAAGATGGCAGCTTTGTAACAATTAATGGACAAGTAGCTTGTCATTTTGAGCATACAATAGCAATTACTAAAAAAGGACCAACTGTGATTACAAGATAATTTAGTATTGACTCTTTATTATAAATATGGTACTATATAGATGTCTTTAAAAGACATTTTTTATATTTTGCACTTTTAAAATTTTAATTTAAGAAAGGAAATAAAATGAAAGAGAAAGAAGAAAAAAAGTATAAAGAAATTGTATTTGAGAAAGTTAATTCCGAAGAACTAACAATAGGAAAAGCTGTTCATTTATATGAAGATATACGAGTTCATAGTGAATGCAATGCAGCAAATAAAATTATTTTGCTGAGTTTATCAATCGAAGATTTAGATTAGAATATTTAGAAAAGGAGGATTTAAATGAAAATTCTATTTCAAAAAATGTGTACAATTGCAGTTATTTTGTATTTGTTTTTTCCTTTTTTAACTCAAACATGGGAAAAGATGATTTCCTTTTATAAGGAAATAGTAAAATCTTTTTCTGTTATCGTTGCGGATAACATACTTTATAGTATTACTTTAGGATTAGTTGCAATTGTTTTGATCTTATGGGTTCTTCATGATGAAGATAGTCAAGAGGAAGAGATAGAAAAAGAGAAAAAAAAGAATATCAAAATAGAAGAGGATTTATAAAATGCTTGGCCCTAACATTAATTGTTAGGGCTTTTTATTTTGTTAAATTTTGGTATAATGATAGATAATGAATGAGCTTTGGACTATTATTATTGCTGCCTCCCCGATAGTTGAATTAAGGGGAGCAATTCCTGTAGCCATGGGAATTTTTTATTTTTCTTGGTCAAAAGCTTTGATTTTAAGTTTAATTGGTAATCTTTTACCAATTATTCCTATTATTTGGTCTTTAGGGAAATTATCTGATTACTTAAGTAGGAAATTTACATTTTTTAGTAATTTTTTTAATTGGTTGTTTGAAAGAACAAGAAAAAGAACTGCTAATGGATTTAACCGATGGGGAAAATGGGCTTTGATTCTTTTTGTTGCTATCCCACTACCTTTTACTGGAGTTTGGACTGCTTCTGTGGCAGCTTTTTTATTTGGAGTTAAATATCGTCAAGCTTTTTGGCTTATTAGTTTTGGAGCGTTTTTAGCTGGGGTGTTAGTTACAATTTTAACTTATTTTGGTATTATTATATTATCTTAAATATATGGATAAATTTATTATTTTTAATTTTAAAATGGCACCGTCTTCCTTAGCAGAAGCTAAGAAAATTTTTGAAATTTTTAATAAGTTTTCATTAAAGATTAAAAAACATAAATTAGTAATAGTTCCGCCATATGTATATTTAGCAGAGGCAAAAGAAATAATTGGAAAAAATTGTTTTTTAGGGGCTCAAAATGTATTTTGGTTTGATCGTTATTCTGTAACAGGAGAAATTTCACCGAAAATGTTAAAATTATTAAAATCCCAATATGTTATCATTGGTCATTCTGAACGTCGAGAATATTTGCAGGAAACAGAAGAAATGATTAATTTAAAATTAAAAACTTGCTTGAAGAGTGGCTTAAAGCCGGTTCTTTGTATTGGGGAAAAAGAAAGAAAAGAGAATGATTCTTCTTCCTCTTTTTCAGTTAAAAAAATTCTTTTTGAACAATTAAATTACGCTTTTCGAGGAATTCAAATTACAAAATCTTCAGATTTAATTATTGCTTATGAACCAATTTGGGCTATTGGCAGCGGAAAGCCTCAAGATTTATTAGAAGTTAAAAAAATGATTTCTCTTATTCGGTTTTGGTTAGCTCGTCGTTTTTCAGAGAAATTAGCAAAAAGTTTATCAATTATTTATGGAGGCTCAATCAATGCTCAAAATATTCTTTCTTTTCTTAAAATTAAAGAGGGCGCCGGGGTTTTGGTCGGTGGTGCCAGTACTAATAAAAATGAGTTAATAAAAATTTTAAAACAATTAATAAAATAAAAATATGGATCAAAATAAACAAAAACAATTAGCCACCGTTTTGATGATCTTTTTGGTTGTTCTTAGTATTAGTGTTTTGAGTTGGGGGTATTATAATTACCGACAGGCACAGAATATTGTTAATTCAGAAAGAGTTATTTCTTTTTCTGCTGAAGGTAAAGTTGTGGCAAAACCAGATATTGCTAAAATTGTTATTAGTGTTATTACTCAGGGAGAAAAAGCAGAAATAGTGCAAAAAGAAAATAATGAAAAAATGCAAGAAGCAATTGCTTTTATTAAAGAACAAGGTATAACAGAAGATGATATTAAGACGACTTCTTATTCATTAAACCCTCAATATGATTATAATTGGTGTGACGAGGAGGCTTATGGTCGTCCTTGCTCTCCTAAAATTATAGGTTATCAATTGGATCAAGGTGTAGAAGTAAAAATGAGAGATTTTGACAAAATAAATACTATTATAGGTGGATTGTCAGATAAAGGTATTAATAGGATTTCTAATGTTCGTTTTGAAATTGATGATCCAGAAGCATACAAAAATGAGGCTCGTATCCAGGCTTTAAATAAGATTAAAGAAAGAGCTAATTTATTAAGCCAAGAGACGTCAATTCGTTTAGGTAGAATTATCACTATTTCAGAAGGACAATTTGCTTACCCAGCTTATCGAGCATTAGACATTGAAAAAGCAATAGCTGGGTCTCCTGAAGACTCTGTGTCTCCAGCTCCGATAGAGTCTGGAACAGAAGAAATAAGCATTACCTTGAGTGTTACTTATGAACTAAAGTAAAAATAAATGTTTTCTTTTTATGTCTTTAAAGCCCTTTAATTCTATAAATGTTAATGGAAAAAGAGTTTTAGTAAGAGTAGATTTTAATGTTCCTATTGAACAAAAAAAGATTTTAGATGATTTTAGAATTCAACAGACTTTACCAACGATTAAATTATTAAAGGAAAAAGGAGCAAAGAAAATCATATTAATTTCTCATTTAGGGCGTCCTTCTAAAAGAGATGAAAAGCTTAGTCTTGAGCTAATAGCTGAATATTTAGAGAAATTAATTAATGAAAAGATATATTTTTTAAAGGCACCAATAGGTAAAAAACTTTTAGAAGAAATAGAAAATATACCTGATAATTCAATAATTCTTTTAGAAAATATTCGTTTTTACAAAGAGGAAGAAGGCAATAATAGGAATTTTGCCAAAGAGTTAGCAAAAACAGCAGATTGTTTTATCAATGAAGCGTTTTCTGTTTCTCATCGTAAGACAGCTTCTTTGTGTGCAATTACAGAATTTTTACCTAGTTATTTAGGAAAATTATTAGAAAAAGAAATAGCTAATTTAGATAAAGTTCTAGAAAAACCAGAAAAACCGTTGGTAATAATTTTAGGTGGAGCAAAGACTAAAGATAAATTACCTTTAGTAGAAAAATTTTTAGAGAAAGCAGATTATATTTTATTAGGAGGAGTAATTGCTAATACCATTTTAAAAGCTAATGGTTTTTCTATTGGCCAATCATTATTTGAGAAAGAAGTTATAAGTGAAGCTAAAGAAATAGGATCTAAGAAAGCGCAAATAGTTTTACCTGGAGATTTTGTGGTTTTGAATAAAGAAAATAAGAAACAAATAAAAGAACTAGGTTTGATTGATAATGATGAAAGTATTTTTGATATTGGCCCAACGACTATTAATAGTTTTTCCGGTATTATTTCTAAAGCAAGAACAGTTTTTTTTAATGGTCCGATGGGTAAATTTGAAGATATAAGATTTAGTAAAGGAACTAATGAAATAACGAAAGCTATCCTAAAAAACAAAAAAGCTTTTTCTGTTATTGGTGGGGGAGAAACAATTACTAGTTTTAAAGATTTGAGTTTTAAATCTAAAGTTTCTGATTCCATCTTTTTATCTACTGGTGGAGGAGCAATGTTAGAATATCTTGCTAATAAATCATTACCAGGTTTAGCAACTATTAAAAATATTAGTTAAAATATTATGATGATCGTTTTTTATCATAGAAATTGTCTTGACGGATTTTCTTCTGCTTGGGCTGCCTGGAAAAAATTTAAAGATAAAGCTAAATATTTTTCTTTAAATTATCAAGCCCCTTTTGAGTACACTTTTCGAAGAAAAAAAATTTATTTTTTTGATGTTATTCCAAAAAGAGAGGTTTTAGAAGATTTAATTGAGAAGGACAATGAGATTACAATAATAGATCATCATATTAGTGCTAAAAGAATTTTAGATCTTAATGAATTCGAAAATGTAGAGATAATGCTTGATATGAAACGAGCAGCTTCAGTTTTGGTTTGGCAATATTTTTTTCCAAAAAAGAAAATTCCTGAATTATTGCTTTATGTAGAAGATATGGATTTATGGAAATTTAAAAAATCTTATACCCGAGAAATTCTATCAACTATCAATTTATCAGATTTTGATTTTCTAAAATGGGATAAATTAAATAAGGAAATTGAAGATAAAAACACAAAAAAGAAATATATTGAAGCTGGGAAAAAGATTATTGAATATCAAAACAAAACAATAGAGGAAATGGTTCAAAAAGCTAAGAAAGTAAAGATAGGTAGACACAAAGCTTTAGTTGTTAATTCATCAATTTTAATTTCTGAAATAGGCGCTGCTTTGATAAAAAAAATGCCACCTTTAGCTATTATTTGGTTTGAAGCAGGGAAAGAAAAGAGAGTTTCTTTACGTTCTAATGGAAAAATAGATGTTTCTAAAATTGCGGAAAAATATGGTGGCGGTGGTCATAAAAAAGCAGCAGCCTTTGCTTTAGCTGCAAAGGCACCTTTTCCTTGGAAAGAATAAATATATTTATTATGAAAACAAAATTAGAAATTTATGTAGATGGGGGAGCTAGAAATAATCCAGGACCAGCAGGAATTGGAGTTGTTATTGGTAGCAAAGAGTATGCAGAATATATAGGCAAAACTACTAATAATATTGCTGAGTATAAGGCAATTATTTTTGCTCTTAAAAAAGCAAAGCATCTTTTAGGAAAAGAAAAATTAAAAAATACAGAAATCATTGTTAATTCAGATTCTGAATTAGTTGTTAATCAATTAAATGGAAAATTTAAGATTTTAGAAAAAGAATTACAGCCTCTTTTTATAGAAATTTGGAATTTGAAATTTAATTTTCCATATTTAAAATTTAACCACATTCCAAGAGAAAAAAATACAAAAGCAGATTATTTAGTTAATCAAGCGATTGATAAGCAACAAAATACATTGGGTTTTTAATATCTACGGATTTATGTATAAAAAAGCCACCTCGTTTAACGAAGTGGCTTTTATCAGTCAATTGAACCTATAAGCCGAATTCTGTATCCCAAAGGGACGGCAGTCATTTATCTAGCTCTGATATCGCTATCAGAGTCAAGCGGTTACTCCAAATATTATATTTGGCACGAACCTTGCACCCAGTAAGGATTTAGCCGTTTCACCCCTAAAATTACTTTTAGGGCTCATCCCTTTCAGAAGCGAAGGGGATGTCTTGACCTTTTCAGGTTTTGACGTCTCTGCTCGCACCTCTATTCTCTCTATTGCTAGAGAGAACGACAGCTGTTAGCTGCTACCTTTTACCAATTAAATTGGTGGAGTTCGGACTTTCCTCTAAGTATTTTAATTAAATACTTAGCGACTGCCCAGTTCAATTATCACTATTATAACCCTTTTTTTTGATTAATTCAAGGATTTATAGTAAAATTAAAAACATGATAAAAGCGATAAATAGGAAATTTTTACCATTAATTATTTTTTTTGGAATATTAATTTTATTATTAGTAGGTTTATTTTTTTTTATAACTTTTAATGTAAGCACATTAAAAACAATAAATAATCAAATTATTCATTTTATAAGGGAAGATGATTTTGAAAAAGCATTTATTTTAATTGATGAAATAGATTTAAATAAAAAGAATAGTATTTTTTTACAAAAATTATCTTTTATTCCATTTGTTAAAAAAGAATTTGAATTAAGCCAATGTTTAGTGGCTATCAAAAAAGATTTAAAAGAAATTAATAATGGAGTCTTTCTTTCAACGATACTTCAACAGCAGGAAGATTCATTGTTTTCTTTAAAAAATCTTAAAAATAATTTAGATTGTCTCAAAAAATACGATCTTAATTGGGTAGAAAAACAAAAATATCAATTAGAAAATTGGTTATCTTTTTTAGGTGAAGAGAAAGAGAGAAATTATCTTGTTTTATTCCAGGATTCTGATATTCCAAGGCCTAGCGGAGGTTTTATAGGAGCTTATGCTTTTTTATCATTTGATAATGGAAGAATCGATTTTTCAGGAAATAATATTTTTGCTTTAGAAAAAGTATTTTTAAAAAATATTGTTCCACCAATTCCATTGCAAGATATTGGTGATAAATGGTTTTTTCATGATGCTAATTGGTTCTTTGATTTTTCTCTTACTAGTCAAAAAATTCTATCATTTTATAAACAAACGGAGATGGAACCTGATTTAGATGGAATTATACTTGTTAATTCTAGTATTGTTGAATCTGTACTTGAAATAACAGAACCAATAAAAATTAGTGAACATAATTTGACTATCGATCAAACTAATTTTTTGTCTTTTTATAAGAATCAAATTCAAGAAGCAGTAAAGCCGGCTCCTTTAAGAGAAGAAAAAGAGCTTTTATCATTATTTTTTAATGAATTCCAAGAAAGCCTCAAAAAGGATTCAATAGAAAAGTTAGCTTTGATATTTCAAGTTTTGACTAAAGCCTTTGATAAAAAAGAGATTCAAATTTATGTAATTGATGATAATTTAGAGTATTTTTTTAATTCTTTTGATTGGACAGGAAAGATTAAAGAAAGCAAAAACGATTATTTAGGGGTTAATTTTAGTTTTATTAACGAAGGGTTTATAGAAGATTCACGAGTTAAGATGATTGAATTAAAAACAGAATTTGTTTCAAATGGTGAAATAATAAATTATTTAACTATTAGTGCTCCAAATTTTTCCGCAGGAGAAAAATTATTAGAAAATTATATTAAAATTTATCTTCCAAAAGGAATTATTGTTAAAGAAGCAGCAGGAAGTTATCTTAAAAAAAATCACAATTTAGCTCAACTTGAAAATTTATATGATCAATTAGGCTATATAAAAGATGAGGATTTACTTTTAATAGAAAAAAGTACTATTCAAGATGAAAAAAATGGGATAGAGATTTATGAAGAAGGAGGTAAGATTGTTATTGGTTTGTGGGCTCAATTATCATTAAGGCCATTAAATTTGGTTTATGAATTGCCTGAGGACTGGAGGCAACTTTCTGATTGGGAGATAGTAACTCAAAAACAAAGTGGTCAAAACGTTAAATTTTCTTTTGAATTATTAACTCCTAAAAATATTTCTATTGTTCCATCGCTTTTTCCTTTTAATCAATTTATTCCTTTAGATAAAGATTTAACTCTTAATTTTAAAAGGGAAAATTAAAATTATAAATACAAAAAATGATCGCTCGTTTTCATAAAATATTAAACCATAAATCAGAGACAATTTTTGGAGCTGCAATACTAACAAGTGGGTTGACTCTAATAGGTAGTTTTTTAGGTTTACTAAGAAATGCTTTTTTAGCTAGTCGTTTTGGAGCTTCAAGTTATTTAGATGTTTATTATGCTTCTTTTAGGTTGCCAGATTTAATATATAATATTTTTATTATGGGGGCTATCTCTGCTGCTTTTATTCCTATTTTTAGTGAGCATTGGGCAAAAGACGAAGAAAGTGCCTGGCAGTTTTCTAATGCAATCATCCTATTAATAGGAGGCTTTATTGGGTCCTTAGCCTTGATTATGGCTATATTTGCCAGACCTATTTTATCTCGTCTATTAGTTGGTTTTGGTACTGAGCAGCTAGAACTGGCTATTCTTTTAACAAGGATTATGATGATTCAGCCTATTTTAATGGGAATCTCCTCTGTTGTTGGTAGTATTTTAAAGGTTTTTAAATTATTTTTATCTTGTGCCTTAGCTCCTTTGTTATATAACATTGGGATTATTATTGGAATTTTGTTTTTTGTTCCAATGATGGGGTTAAAAGGGTTAGCCTGGGGAGTAGTTTTAGGGGCTGGCCTTCATTTGATCATTCAATTGCCAGCTCTTATTGCTACTGGTTATCAATTTAAAATTGCATCTTCTGTTTTAAAGAAAAGGATGGAAGGTCTTAAAAACGTGGTTTTAATTATGGTTCCTCGTTCTTTAGGTATCATTGCTAATCAAGTTTTTCTTTTAGGAATAACTGTTATCGCAACAATGTTGAAAGAGGGGAGTTTGGCTGTATTCAATTTTGCTAATGATATTCAAAATTTACCTCAAACAGTTTTTGCTTTATCTTTTGCTATTGCTGCTTTTCCAACATTATCAAGGCTTAATGCTGAAAAAAATAAAACTGATTTTACAAAAACTTCATTGGACACTCTTCTGCAAATATTTTTCTTTTTAATTCCAATTGCAATTTGGTTTATCATTTTCCGCGAGCCAATTATTAGGCTTTTATTAGGTTATGGAAGATTCGATTGGTCATCTACAATAAAAACAGTTCAGGTTTTTTCTATTTTATCTCTAGGAATGATTTTTCAAGGAGTAAATGCTTTTTTATTAAGAATTTTCTTTGCAAAAAAAGACGCTCTTAAGCCTTTTATTGCTGGCGTTATTGCTTACTCTTTAGGTTTTATCCTTTGCTATAAATTGGGATTATCTTTTGGTATTCAGGGGTTAGCTTTAGCAGTGATGTTAACTTATCTATTCTATTTTTTTATTTTAGCTTTTTTATTAAAACCAGAATTTTCACCTTTTCTTTTAAGACAATTTTACGTATCTTTGATGAAAATTGTTGCCGTTTCTTTGGTTAGTGGCTTGGTCGCCTATCTATCTTTTAGTATTTTTCAAGGGTATTTTCCTGTTGAGAAGGTTTTGAATTTAGTTTTAAGCGCTGCCATTTCTTTTATTATTTCTTTTATTGCTTTTGTAATTATGTGTTTGAAATTTAAGATAAAAGAGATTTATGACTTGAAGAGTATTTTAATTCATAAAATATATAAAATCCATGAATAAAAATATTCGTAACTTTGTTATTATTGCTCATATAGATCACGGAAAATCTACTCTAGCTGATAGATTTTTGGAATTAACAAACACTGTTTCTGAGAATAAATTAGTTCCTCAGTATTTAGATGGGATGAATTTAGAAAAAGAGCATGGGATTACTATTAAGATGCATCCTGTTCAAATGCAGTACGATGAATACGTTTTAAATTTAATTGATACTCCGGGTCATGTAGATTTTACTTATGAAGTTTCTCGAGCTTTAGCGGCAGTTGAAGGAGCTGTTCTTTTAGTAGATGGAACACAGGGTATTCAAGCCCAAACTCTTTCAAATCTTGTTTTAGCCCAAAAACAAGGATTGAAAATTATTGGTGCTATTAATAAAATAGATGTGGAAATTAATGATTTAGATAAAAAAAGAAAAGAATTAGCTGATTTATTAAAAGCTGATGAAGAAGAAATTATTCTTTTATCAGCTAAAACAGGAAAAAATGTTGATGTTTTGTTAAAAAAAATTATAGCAGAAATACCAAGTCCTGAGATTAAAAATGAATCTTCTTTTAAAGCTTTGGTTTTTGATTCTCATTATGATGATTATAAAGGGACTATTGCTTATGTAAGAGTTGTTGAGGGGGAGATTATCAAAGGAGAGAAAATTCATTTTGCTATTAGCCAGGCAAGAGGGGACGTTTTGGATTTGGGTTATTTTGCTCCTCAATTACAATCAAAAGAGAGTTTAAAATCAGGGGAGATTGGCTGGATAGCAACAGGATTAAAGGATTTAAACTTAGTAAGAGTTGGGGATACAGTAGTTAATTATAATGCTAATCAAAAAAATGTGGAAGCTTTACCTGGATATGAAGAACCTAAACCGATGGTGTTTGCAGGTTTTTATTTAGCAAAAGGTAAAACAGGTGCAGGTTCAGGAGGGCAGGATTTTGAAAATTTTCGCCATTCTTTATCACAATTAAAATTAAATGATTCTGCGTTGTATTTTGTACCAGAAAGTTCTGAAGCTTTAGGCAGAGGGTATCGTTTAGGTTTTTTAGGAATGCTTCATTTACAAATTACTCAAGAAAGACTAAAAGAAGAATATGGACTTGAACTAGTTATTACTCATCCAACTGTTCCCTATAAAGTTCTATTAAAAGAGAATAAAACAAAAATTGTTACTAATCCAAGTGAGTGGCCTAATCCAGAAGAAATTATTGGATATGAAGAACCTTGGGTAAAGATGGAAATTATTACCACACCTCAATATTTATCTGCTATAATGAAGTTAATAAATGATTCACGAGGAACTAGTATTCATACGCTTACTTTTGCAGAAAGATTAATTATTCAATGTGAAATTCCTTTAGAAGAAACAATAAAAGACTTCTATGATAGCTTAAAATCAATCTCCTCGGGTTACGCTTCTTTAAGCTATGAGATATCGGGATATAAAAAAACTGAGTTAGAAAAACTAGAAGTAATTTTAGCAGGAAAAAAATTTGAAAGTCTTTCCCGAATAATTTTTAGAGATAAAACAGAAAGAGAAGCCAGAAGTTTAGCTTTGAAATTAAAAACAGTTCTTCCTCATCAAAATTATTCAGTGCCGATTCAAATACAAGCAATGGGAAGAATTATTGCTCGAGAAACTTTGCCTGCTTTAAAGAAAGATGTTACTGGTAGTCTTTATGGTGGAGATAGAACAAGGAAAATGAAGCTTTGGAAAAAACAAGCTAAAGGAAAGAAAAAACTTTTAGCGCAATCTGATCTGCAAATTCCTTCAGAAGTTTTCTTTAAAATTTTTCCTTCATCTCACTAAATTATTATGAAAAAGTTTTTATTAATTTTAATAAGTATTGTTCTTGTTTTGCTTCTTTCTCAAAGAATAAAGGATGATTGGCAACGGCATCAATTATTAACAGAAGAAGTTAGCAATTTAGAATTAAGGCAAGAAAATCTGTTAAAAGAACAGAAAAGACTAGAACAATTGTTAGAACAGGGCAATCAGGATGAACTTTTAGAAAGAGAAGTGCGCTCAATGTTAGGTTTTAAAAAAGAGGGAGAGGAAGTTATTTTAGTTCTTCCTCCGACTAATAATAAAGAATTAATTAATGAATCTCCAGAATTATCAGCAACATTAGTCTCGTCAAATACTTTCTTTTCTGCTATTTCTCAATTTTGGTATGATTTATTAGCAAAATTTAAAAGATAATAATTGCGGGATTCGTATAATGGTAGTATGTAACCTTCCCAAGGTTGAGGCGCGAGTTCGATTCTCGTATCCCGCTCAAATAATTTTTCCACCTCCTAGGCATTTGTTTTTTTGATAAAAAACAGCAAATTGTCCAGAACAAGGAGCAAGAATGGGCCTTGAAAAGATTATCTTTAATTTGCTTTTTTCAGGGATTATATCAGCAAGGATAGGTTTTTGCTGATAACGAATTTGAACCTTAGCTTTAATAGGTTTTTTTATTTTTTCTTCAGAGATAAAAAGAGAAGGATAAACAAAGATTTCTTTTTTCAAAAGGTCTTTTTTATTTTTGCTTACTAATAAAATGTTTTTCTTTTTATTAAAACCAGTTACAAAATAAGGCCCACCAGAAAGTTTAATTCCTTTTCTTTGACCAATGGTAAAAAAATGAAGTCCTTGATGTTGAGACAAAGTATTTCCTTTAGAATCTATTATTAATCCTTGTTTCTTTCCAATCTTTTCTTCAAGAAAAGGACAAAGTGATTGTCCGGCAATAAAACAGAAGTCTTTACTTTCCTGTTTTTGAGTAAAAGATCTTAAACCTTCTTTTTTTGCTATATTATATACTTGTTTTTTTGTATATTTTCCAAGGGGAAAAATAATATATTTGAGATATTTTTGAGGTAAGAAGCATAGGTTGTATGTTTGGTCTTTATTTTTATCCTTAGCTCTTAATAATTCATATTTTTTTGTCCCAAGATTAAATTTTACTTGAGCATAATGACCAGTAGCAATGTATTTGATTTTATGTTTTTTTGCCCAATTGATTAATTGTTTAAATTTAAAATTAGGATTGCAGATAACACAAGGATTAGGGGTTCTTGAGTTTTGCCATTCATTAATAGAATATTTAATAACTTGTTTTTCAAAATCTTTTTCAGCATCGATGGTATAATATGGAACGTTTATTTTTTTACAAATACTAGCAGCTATTTTAAGAGACTTTTCAGAACTGTGAATATTTTCCTTTAAGGAGTTTTTTTTATTCTGCCAGACAGGTAATTTTAAAGAAACTCCAATAGGTTGCCAGCCTTGTTTTTTTAGCAATATTAAAACAACAGAGGAATCAATTCCTCCAGACATACCAACAACAATTTTTTTCTTTTTATTCAATCCATCCTGCATATTTCTTTTCAATCATTTTTTTCTCATTTTGGATTCTTTGATGGTGCTTTTCAAGCTCTTGTGGAATAGTTTTCTTGTTTTTTTTGAGATATTCATAAATAGCTTCTTGAAGAGCATCAATTGCTAAAACAGAGCAATGGATTTTAACTGGCGGCAATTCTTCAAGTGTATCAATAATATTGTCTTTATTTAATTTTATTGCCTCAGCGATAGTTTTTCCTTTAGCAATATCAGTAATGATGCTACTAGTGGCAATAGCGGCTACACAGCCAAAAGTTTCAAACTTAATTTCTTTAATAATTTCTTCTTCTTTTTTATTTTTACCTATTTTAAGATAAAGATTCATTACATCTCCACAGACAATATTACCGACTTGACCTTCGCCGTCAGCATTAGGTATTTTTCCAAAATTATGAGGATTTTTAAAATGTTGAAGAACTTTTTTATTGTACATAAAAAACTATAATTTAAATGGTGATATTTCTCTTAGATTCTTTATTACTTTAGGTAAAACATTTAAAACATAATTTATATCCTTTTGTGTCGTCCATCTTCCTAGAGTTAGTCTCAAAGAGCCATGAGCATATTCTGGGCGTAAGCCACAGCTTAAAAGAACATGGCTTGGCTTTAAACTTTCCGAAGAACAAGCAGAGCCAGTTGAAGCAGCGATGCCATGTTCGTCAAGGCTGGTGATAATTGATTCTCCTTCAATAAAAGAAAACCAAAAATTAGCATTATTAGGTAATCTTTTTTTAGGATGACCGTTAAGATGTGATTGAGGAATCTTTTTTAAAATGCCTTTAATTAATTGGTCTCTTAATTGAATTAATTTTTTGGTTTCAGTTTTCATTTGTTTTTGGCAAATTTCTATTGCTTTACCAAAACCGATAATAGCAGGAATATTAACGGTTGAAGACCTTAAACCAAATTCATGAGCTCCACCGTGGAGTAAAGGATCAATTTTTGTTCCCTTTTTGATATATAGTAAGGCAGCTCCTTTAGGTCCATAGATTTTATGGGAAGAAGCAGTCAATAGGTTAACTTTCATCTTTTGAACATTAATTGGTATTTTGCCAAAAGTTTGAACTGCGTCAGTATGGAAATATACTCCTTTTTTTTGACAAATATCTCCTATTTTTTCAATAGGTTGAATGGTTCCAATTTCATTATTGCCATGAATAATAGAAACTAAGATAGTATTTTTCTTTATTGCTTTTTCAATTTCTTTTGGATCTATTAATCCGTATTTATCTGGTTTGATTTGAGTTATTTTAAAACCTTGTTTTTCGAGCCAAAGGGCGCTTTTTAAAATACAATCATGTTCAATGGAAGAAATGATAATATGTTTTCCTCTTTTTTGATTAGCAAAGGCAATTCCTTTTAAAGCGAAGTTATTACTTTCTGTTGCTGAGCTGGTAAATATTATCTCTTCTTTAGATATTGCTTTTATTGCTTGGGCTGCTATTAAACGGGTTTTTTCTAGAGCTTTTTTTGATTCTTGTCCTAATCTATAAAGTGAAATAGAATTACCAAATTTTTCTTTAAGATAAGGAAGCATCGCCTTTAAAACTCTAGGATCAATAGGCGTGGTGGCAGCATAATCTAAATATACTTGTTTTGTCCTCATTATAATCTAAAATCTGTTATAATTTATATTAAGTTTACTTATTTTAGCATAGAAAATATTGATTTACAATTTATTTTATTTCTGTTATTTTATGAAGAAATTAATGATTAGCCCGTGTAGCTCAATGGTAGAGCAACTGTTTCGTAAACAGTAGGTTGTCGGTTCAATTCCGGCCATGGGCTCTTGATTTAAATAAACTTTTCTATATAATTGTTTTTTGGAGTAATGGCAGGGATGATTAAAAAAGGAGGTGTAACTCATGATAATCAAGAGATCAAATTATAGACCTCAAAGAAACACCCCTTCTACATATGGTCAGGAAATCGGTGGAGCCAAAAATGTAGTAGAAAGTACCTTAAATAGTAAAAATAAAAAGCTGATAAGATATATTTTATCAGTAGCTAAATTGAGAGCTAGAGGTAATAATCATTTTGTTGCAGGTATAGGAGATCTTTTTAAAAAAGCAATGGAAATGGGATTTTCAGTAGAAAGAATTAGAAAAATTAATCTCTATATTAATTATTTGGGCGAGGAATCCAGTAAAGTATTGATTAAAAGAATTCTAGCAATTCTAGAGGAGGATCCAAAATGCAATTTAGCATCTTAGTTTCAATATTTATCCTGCCATTACTCGCCCTAATTTACTTGACAAAAAAATTAAATTCTATATACTTATAATAGTTTCCCAAGACATCAGGCAGTGATAACATAAGTCCTGGTAAGGAATAATTAATCTTTTTATTTATTTTGTCTGTGGGAACCCACAGATTTTTAATTAAAAAAATGATTTCTAAAGAAAAAAAAGGACAAATTGTCAATGATTTGTTAGAAGATATCAAAAAAGCTAAAGCAATTTATTTAGTTAGTTTTTTAGGTCTTAAGGTTTCTGATGTTAATGAATTACGTCAGGAATTAAAAAAAGATAATGCTAATGCTAAAGTAGTAAAAAAGAATTTAGCTCAAGTAGCTTTTTCTCAGTCAGGCTATGAAGAGGAAATACCTTATGAGAAAAATGGTTCTTTAATGGTTAATTTTGCTTTTGATGATTCTTTTAAGGCAGCTAAATCTCTTTTAAATTTTTCTAAGAAAAATGAAAAATTTCAAATTTTAGGAGGTGTTGCAGAAGGTAAAATTTTAAGCCAAGATGAAGTAATTCAATTGGCAAAAATATCTTCTCAAAATGTTCTTTTTGGTCGATTAGTTGGTTCAACTGCTTCCCCTGTACAACAATTATTATATGTTCTGAATGGAAATATTCAGAAGTTAGTAATGGTACTTAAGGGTATAGAAGCAACAAAGTAATTAAAATAATTTATTATTATGGCAGAAGAAAAAAAAGAAGAAAAACAAATTTCCGAAAAATTGCAGGAAATAATAAAGAAAATAGAAGAATTGAGCGTAATGGAATTGGTTGATTTAGTAAAAAGCTTAGAAGAAAAATTTGGTGTTTCTGCCGCTCCACAAATGGTGGCAGCAGCAGGAGGCGCTGGTGGTGCTGAAGGAGAAGGAGGTGCTGGTGACGGAAAAGAGTCAGTGACAGTAGTTTTAAAGGACGCTGGTCAAGCAAAAGTTCAAATTATTAAAGAAGTAAAAGATATTTTAGGTCTTGGCTTAAAAGAGGCTAAAGACTTAGTAGATGCAGCTCCAAAAGAGTTAAAAGAAGGTATTTCTGTAAGCGAGGCAGAAGAAATAAAAAAGAAATTGGAAGAGGCTGGAGCAGTAGTCGAGATAAAATAAGATCGATGAGTTAAGTGCGCGTGTAGCTCAGTTGGTTAGAGCGTACGATTCACATTCGTAAGGTCTCTGGTTCGAATCCAGGCACGCGCACTGATTTTACTTGACTCATGGCAAAAGGTTGTTTAAAATAATATAGATAAAAGAATTAAAAGTACAAAAGGTCGAAATTAGCCCTTTTCTATCTCATTAGTAAATTAGCTTTACAGAATTGGGTAAAAAATTTAAAATATTATTTCTTTAAAATTATGAAGAATAAAACTTGGTTAATTGTTGGATTAGTGGTTTTAGTGGTAATTATTTTTATGATTGTTCGTTCTTCTGAAGCTCCAGTAGAAGAGCCATCAGATACTACAACTACTACTGAACCTGCAGAAGAGTTTGAAGCTCCAGTAGAAGAGCTTACTACAACTACTACAGAGTCAGTGGATTTAGAAGGAGAGATTGAAGCAGAGGTACAAGAGTAAATTTAATCTTCTTTTAGATAATTTATTAGTTAGATAGATAATTAAAAAGTTATCCACAAAGGACTTGACAAGTGATTTTCATTTGTTATACTAAGGATGCTGTCGTTGCGGGCTTGCCCAAAGCGACAGCATTTTTTTATTCTAATATTTATATTTTTGTTATTCTTGACAAATGGGAAAGAAAAGGATATAATTGGAGTAGTTTTGAACATAATTGAGTTGCACTTTTAAAATATATAAAAAAAGACTGGAAAGGAGTTGACTAAAATGAGAAAGGCAATAGTATTTATGACGATGATTTTAGTGTTTTCTATCTTTTCAATAAATGTTTGTGCTCAGTATGATTTTCTTTCAGAAGAAGCAAATATTGGTCTGAATGTTTTAAAAGAAAAATATTTAAACAATGGTTTTATCTGGGCAGTTATTGCACCTGAAAATTACGGGAAAGATGTAATAGAATATATAGAAATAATTGAAGGGAAGGTGTATACAATTACAGAAATAACGATATTGAATCCTCAAGGACCAATCAAGGTGGTTTGGGGGTCAGGCGCAAAATCTCATCCTTATGATGTTCCCAGGATTATTGTAAAAAATTAATACTAAAATGAAGAGGGTATTTAAGCTTTAAGCTATGCCCTCTTTTTTCATAGCTAACTATTT
>Ga0265294_10002604_pt1 | contig 23639 bp, 24 predicted proteins | sample MunlanPumphouse3_FD_192504 | JGI IMG/M metagenome (GOLD analysis project Ga0265294, IMG submission 192504) | Groundwater microbial communities from a municipal landfill in Southern Ontario, Canada - Pumphouse #3 | ecosystem: Environmental > Aquatic > Deep subsurface > Groundwater | place... | reverse complement strand
GTCCTTCTCCTATAATTGATGCTGAAAATAACCCGGACGCAAAAAAAGGATCTCTAAAATAAATTAGAAATCCTTGTTTTACTTATGGTGGGCGATGACGGGCTTGAACCGCCGACATCCTGCTTGTAAGGCAGGCGCTCTCCCAACTGAGCTAATCGCCCTAATGGTGACCCCTGGGGGACTCGAACCCCCGTTACCGCCGTGAAAGGGCGGTGTCTTAGACCGCTTGACCAAGGGGCCATAATGGTGGGCCTACCAGGATTCGAACCTGGGACCAACCGGTTATGAGCCGGTAGCTCTGCCAGCTGAGCTATAGGCCCGGAGTTCTCGAAAACCCCGCAAGAGTTAGTATATATAATATCCCCACAAAAATCAATAGCAAATCCATATTATTTTGAGAGGCTATTAGCAGAAAAAAAGCGGTAAAACAAACAATTACCGCTGTTTTTATCAAATGGCTCCCCGAGTAGGATTCGAACCTACAACCCTCCGGTTAACAGCCGGATGCTCTACCGTTGAGCTATCGAGGAAGGACCCAACGATGCTTATTATATAATCATTAGGAAGTCCTGTCAATACAGCTCCTTAATAATTTTTGCTATCAGGAATGCATTGATCGGGTTAATTTTATTCAATATAATCTTTGAGTTTTTTACTACGGGATGGATGGCGAAGTTTACGCAATGCCTTAGCCTCGATCTGCCTGATCCGCTCCCGGGTAACTCCAAATTCCTGGCCCACTTCCTCCAGGGTTCGGGGGCGTCCATCATCCAGCCCAAACCTCAACCGCAATACTTTCTCTTCTCGCTCTGTCAGGGTGTTTAATATTCCATCCATGTGTTCGCGCAATAGAACGAACGAAGCAGATTCCTCCGGTGATTCAGCCTCCTCATCGGTAATAAAATCACCCAAATGACTATCGTCTTCTTCGCCGATGGGGGTTTCCAGGGAAACCGGTTCCTGAGCAACCTTCATAATCTCAATTACTCTTTCTACTGGAATATCCATCTCTTGGCCCACTTCGGCGGGGGTAGGTTCCCGCCCCAAAGTCTGCAGGAGGCTCCGTTGTACGCGTGACAGCTTGTTGATGGTTTCTACCATATGCACTGGTATCCTTATGGTACGGGCTTGGTCGGCGATGGCCCTGGTTATAGCCTGTCTAATCCACCAGGTGGCATAAGTGCTGAACTTAAACCCTTTGCGATAATCAAACTTTTCTACCGCCTTCATAAGGCCCAGATTGCCCTCCTGTATCAAATCAAGGAAAAGCATGCCGCGACCGACATAACGTTTAGCAATACTCACAACCAGTCTGAGGTTGGCCTCGACCAGCTTTCGTTTGGCTTCTTCATCGCCAGCTTCAATCAACAGAGCCAGCTCTATTTCTTCATTGGCAGTAAGCAGGCGAACCCGCCCTATTTCTTTAAGATACATGCGGACCGGGTCATCTATTTCAACCCCATCGGGCACAACCACTTTTTCAGTTTCTACACTTTCTGGTTCACTCTCATCAGCATTACCTTCATGCTCCCCCTCTTGGCCTACAGTAATTCCCAGGGTCTGCAGATGCTCCAAAATATCATCTATTAAGTCAGGCTCCAGATTATAACTCTGCAGCTCTTCCATAATTTCGTCATAGGTCAGGTTTTTCTTTTTCTTGCCTTTTTCGGCCAGAGCACTTATGCTATCTGCCATCTTACGTTCAAGTTTCACAGTGAACCCCCTTCCCGGGTTGGATTGGTAGTTTCTTCTATATTCATAATAAAGGCAAGTACGGAATCAAAATCACCTGTATCATTAAGTGTTTTTAATTTTTCAAAAGTTTTTTGCCATTGGTATTCTGCCTTTTTCTGTTCAACCCGCATGATAAATTCTTCCACTTCTCTGGCTTCTTCAGGATTATCTTCATCGATTAGCATGGCTATCCTCGCATAAGCCGATTCAATTTCTTCGGAAGGAGCACTATGCATTATTTCTCTCATTTTTGCTATCTGGTCCCCCTGCAACTGGTCATACTTTGCAATTAAGGCCCGGTATTCAGGATCCGCAAAGAAAGTTATCCCAATTCTATTTTTAACTTTATCAAATAAGGTCTGGTCTTTTAACATGGCTGCCATAATTTTCTCTTGTATACCATATTTACCGTACTTATTATTATCCCGGATAATTTCAATATTATTCCTATTCTTATTGCTGGAGCGCCGATTACGGCTTTGATGAAATTCCTGACGGACAATGTTTTCTTCCACTCTAAGTTTTCGTGCCAGCATTTTGATATAGGCATCCTTCTCCAAAGCGCTGGCTAAACTCACAATATCAGCTTTGAGCAGGTTGATAATGTTTATCTTCGCTTCCAGGTCAAGTATCGGAGTAGCTTTAACATGTCGATTCAACCTGAACTCTATATCACTATATCCATTATTCTGTATATAATGCCAAAATCCCTCTTTCCCATAATAATCTATAAAATCGTCCGGATCTTGGCCCGGGGGAAGACTTATTATTTCCACTTTTAATTCTGCGCCACGGAGAACTGTTATCGCACGCAGGGTTTCACGTTGTCCAGCTTCATCTCCATCGTAAATTATTATAACTTTTTCGGAATACCTGCGTAATAATCGGGCCTGTTCCTCAGTAAGGGCTGTCCCCAATGAAGCTACTACGTTTTTTACACCTGACTGCTGTAATTTAATACAGTCCATATAACCTTCCACCAGGATTGCCCTATTGGCTTCCCGGATGCTTTCTCGGGCCTGTGATAAGCCATATAGATTATTCCTCTTGGAGAACAAATCTGTTTCAGCTGTATTGAGGTATTTGGGCTGAGCCTCCCCCAGACTTCTACCTCCAAATCCCACCACATCCAAATTATATTTCATTATAGGAAAAATAATTCGATGCCGGAACAAATCGTAAAAACGGTTTTTCTTTTCACTACGCTTTATTAACCCGGATGATTTCACTATTTCAGCTGAAAAACCTTTTTTAAGCAAATACTCTTCCAGATTGTTCCATTCATCGCAAGCATAACCTAGATTAAAAAGGCTGATAGTCTCCCTGGCAATTCCTCTCTTTTCCAAATAGGCCCGGGCCGTGTGACCCAAGTTACTCATGAGGAGTTCGTTATAATATTGGGCTGCCGCGTTGTTAACCGCCACAATTGCTTTACGCTTATCTACGGTTTTTCTGTCCCGGGGATTATTAATCTCAACCCCCGCTTTAGCAGCTAATATTTCCAGGGCTTCTCTAAATTCCAGCCCATCTTTCTTCATAACAAAAGAAAAAATATTACCGCCCGCATGACACCCAAAACAATAAAACATTTGCTTGTCCCGATTCACACTGAACGAAGCGGTTTTCTCCTGGTGAAACGGACACAAACCCCAATAATTATTACCCTTGCGACTGAGGTGGACAGTTTCGGAAATTAACTCCACTATGTCCAAGCGTGATTCAATTTCGCGAATATTCTGTTCATCTTCGTATTTTGCCATGACTCCCACCTACTATTCTATATTGACGGAAAAATACCTTTTAAATTTAAAAGAAATATCTGATTCCCCAATATTTTTTATCGAGTTTAATAATCATAAGGCGCCCCAAATATCTTGCCGGTATCGGGAACCAGTGACTGAGGCATATAAATATCCTTGAATAGACAGATACAGTAAAGATCGCTCATCCCTGAAATATAATCCAGCACTGCTGTTTCCAGCCCCTCTTCAGCAGCTATTTGCAGATATAAGGGGCTCATTTTATCCGGAAATTTCTTATAATAATCATAAAGGTTGGCAATGATAAACATCGCCCGGCTTCTCTCCGCCTGACACACCGGACCCCGGTAGATGTTTTCAAACATAAATTCCCGCAGCCCCCTCAAAGCCTTTTCGGTTTTAGGGCCTGGTTCTACCACCGGAACCTGGCTGGATGTCATCAATTGACGGGTATGATAAATAGTATCGATTACCAGGGTAGCAATCCTCTGACTATGTGTAGTCCCGAGTATATCCAGAAATTCGCCCGGTATTTCTTGCACGGTCAGTAATCCAGCCCGGATAGCATCATCTATATCATGTTGCACATAAGCAATTTTATCACTTATACGAATTACCTGTCCTTCCAGGGTAGACGCTTGTGGTGAACCCTGTCCGTAACCGCTGTGATGCAAAACTCCGTCCAGAACCTCAGCAGATAGATTCAAGCCGCTCTTGCCATGGTGCTGCTCTACCCGGGTCAAAACTCGAATACTGTTTTCATTATGACGAAAATGCCCGCCGGTTAATTCATTGAGTATTGTTCGCCCGCGTGAGCAAAAGGTGTATGCCCGACATCATGGGCCAGGGCTATGGCTTCAATAAGATCCAGATTTAGATTTAGACCTGCCCCAATAGTCTTCGCTATCTGATTGACTTCCAGCGTATGGGTAAGTCTGGTACGGTAATGGTCCCCCGGCGGCGCTACAAAAACCTGAGTTTTATGTTTTAAGCGGCGGAAGGACTTTGAATGTACTATTCTATCCCTGTCAATCATAAAACAGGTGCGAATAGGATCAGGTACTTCTTGAATTTGCCGGCCCGCTGAATTTTGGGCCCGGGTAGCCAAGCTATTCAGTCCGGTATTTTCCCGAGCTTCAATTTCTTCCCGAACGGTCATATGTATATCCATTCCTTTCGCGAACGCTCAAGCACAAAACCTCATGAAATAATTTCTTTCAAACTTCACCTCATCTGGAATAAAAAATTTCTTAGCCTTTAAGGTTAAGAAATGCAGAAGTTTAATAGGAAATCCCGCCCCTATGGTGCTTGTCTTTTGGCTTCCTATTCCTAACATTAATACTTACCCTGAGTGACAACCTTTTCTCTTCCTCATTCTTATACTACAATGTTTATCTTTATTCCTTTAAATTTTATATAAAATTCTCCTTTTGTATTTAAAACCTGCGACCTGGCATTTTAGATAACCAGATCACAGGTTTTAGACTAATCCCAGAAAATAGGACGCAAGTAAGGATCACGACGCGCTGGAAAACCTGCGTTTGACTATTGAGCAGGCATTATTCCATAATGCCCAGGCTCTCTTTTGTTCGGTGCCTTGAAACCCAGTGCTTATCACCTACCGTGTCTTGTTGCCAGGATCATCTCATAATTTCTCACTAAACTTAACCGTTTTTGATTTGGGCCTGAGCGGCAGCCAGCCGAGCAATCGGTATTCTATAGGGGGAACAGCTTACGTAATCCAGGCCTATGAGATGGCAAAATTCCACCGAGCTGGGCTCGCCGCCATGCTCACCGCATATCCCCATGAGGATTTCCGGTCTGACAGTCCGGGCTTTTTCTACCGCTATTTTCATTAAGGCTCCCACCCCTTTGCGATCGAGTACCGCAAAGGGGTTGTCTTTTATTATTTTCCTTTCCAGGTAAATGGGGATAAACTTGCCTTCAGCGTCATCCCGGCTGAAACCGAAAGTGGTCTGAGTCAAATCATTGGTACCAAAGGAAAAGAATTCTGCCTGCTGTGCTATTTCATCAGCAACAATGCAAGCCCGGGGAAGTTCCAACATAGTACCCAGAACAAAGTCCAGTTCTATCCCGGCAGCGGTCTTAACCTCTTCATAAACTGTCAGTATATCTTCCCTGAGCAGTGTAAATTCCATATTATCCATCACCAGCGGAATCTCTATTTCCGCAAAAGTTTCTACACCCTCATTCTTCAGCAAACACATGGCTTCGAATATCGCTCGAGCCTGCATAATGTATATCTCGGGGTAGGTCAGCCCCAGTCGGCACCCCCGGTGTCCCAGCATGGGGTTGGCTTCTGACAGTTTCTGAACCTTCTTGGCCAACTCCTCCCGGGCAAATATATCGTATTGATTAGCTTTATTATGCCTCATCTCGGCGATTTCCAGCATCAAGGATTCATGGTCAGGCAGGAACTCGTGCAGGGGGGGATCCAATAACCTGATGGTAACCGGTTGGGGCGCCATAGCTTTTAATATACCGTAGAAATCATCGCGCTGGAAAGGTAATAGTTTGGCCAATGCAGCTTCCCGATCGGCTAAGCTTTCTGATAATATCATTTCTTGCACGCTGGGCAGCCGTTCCTGAGCCATAAACATATGCTCAGTTCGGCATAGTCCAATACCTTCAGCGCCAAATTCTCGAGCCTTGATTGCATCCCCAGGTGTATCGGCATTAGCTCTGACCGCGAGCCTCTTTATATCATTGGCCCAGCTCAGAAGAGTCTCAAAATCGTCTGACAATGTGGGTTCTATCATGGGTACTTCTCCCAGCATCACTTTGCCGGTCGAGCCATCCAGAGTTATGACGTCCCCTTCCTTTACTATTACCCCATTAACAGTAAACAGTTTAGCTTCGGTATCTATCTTAATAGTCTCGCAACCGCAAACACATGGTTTTCCCATACCACGCGCTACCACCGCTGCATGTGAAGTCATCCCTCCGCGGGCGGTTAGCACTCCTTGGGAATATACTATGCCATGAATATCGTCGGGAGCGGTCTCATTGCGGACCAGGACCACTCTCTCTCCTGCTTCACCCACTTTTTCAGCCAAATCGGCATTAAGAATTACCTTGCCGCTGGCTGCTCCAGGGGAAGCGGGCAGGCCCTGGGCAATAGGATTTAACTGCACGGTGTTATCAATCTGTCTATGTAAAAGCTGGTCAATCTGTTCCGGATCGATTCTGAGTAAAGCTTCTTCCTTAGTTATAAGCCCTTCATTGACCATATCTACTGCTATTTTGACGGCTGCTTTGGTAGTCCTTTTACCAGTCCTGGTCTGCAGCATGTAAAGAACCCCTTTTTCCACGGTGAACTCAATATCCTGCATATCCCGATAATGGGTCTCCAGGTTGGTGCAGGTATCTACAAACTGCTGATATACAGAGGGCAGACTTTCTTGTAATTTGGATATGGGCAGAGGAGTTCTGATTCCTGCCACCACATCTTCACCTTGAGCGTTAACCAGGAATTCTCCGTACAGTTCAGGCGCTCCAGTGGAGGGGCTGCGAGTAAAGGCTACGCCTGTCCCACAGTCATCCCCCAGATTCCCGAAAGCCATACATTGAATGTTAACTGCCGTGCCCAGATCATCGGGGATTTTATTTATACGTCGATAAACAACTGCTCTCTGATTCTTCCAAGAACTGAATACCGCCTTAATGGCCATAATAAGCTGTTCGTTTACATCCTGAGGAAATTGCAGGCCTTTATCCTGCTCCACAAATGCCTCGTATTCTCTGATAATTTCTTTAAGCTCTCCGGCCGGGATTTCATAATCAAATATTAATCCTAATTTGCGTTTATATTTCTCTACGATTTCCTCAAAGTTAACGTGTTCAATCTCCAGCACTACATTGCTAAACATTTGAATAAATCTGCGATAGCAATCGTATGCAAATCTATCATCACCTGATAATGCAGCCAATCCCTGCACAGATTCATCGTTTAAGCCCAGGTTTAAAATGGTATCCATCATCCCGGGCATTGATACTGCGGCTCCGGACCTTACCGAAACCAGGAGCGGGTTTTGTTTATCTCCAAATTTCTTGCCTGTTTTATCTTCCAAATTACGCAGTGCTGCCAGGACTTGTTCCATCAGACCCTCGGGAAACTCCTGGCCAAGAGCCAGATATTCATTACAAGCCTCGGCAGTTATGGTAAAACCAGGCGGAACCGGCAGCCCGATCCTGGTCATCTCAGCCAGATTGGCCCCCTTCCCTCCTAAGATTGTACGCATATCAGATTTTCCTTCTTCGAATAGGTAGACAAACTTTTTGCTAGACATTACTTAACCTCCTATAGTAGATTTCCAACACTTTGCTGGCTGTTTCTTCCACAGCGCGATTAGTTACATCAATTACAGGGCAGCCCAGTTTTTTCATTAATTCATCCGCATATTCCAGCTCTTCCAAAATTCGTTCAAAGTTGGCATAACTAGCCTGTCCAGTCAGACCCAGTGTTTTCAGTCTTTCCACCCGGATATTATTTAATAATTCCGGTCTTATAACCAGACCGATCACCTTGCCGCGCTCAACCTTGAAAAGTTCTTCGGGTGGTGATACTTCTGGAACCAGCGGCACATTAGCAACTTTTATCCGTTTATGGGCCAGGTACATGGACAGCGGTGTCTTGGAAGTCCGGGAAACTCCAACCAGGACAATGTCTGCTTGCGTTATACCCCGGGGATCCTTACCATCGTCATAACGTACGGCAAACTCAACGGCCTCTACTCGACGGTAATACATTTCGTCTATTTTACGCAATAATCCCGGTTCTCTTTTGGGAGACATATGACTGGCTTCTTCAAAGGCAGCGATGATGGGACCCAAAACATCAACACATACGACCCCGGCTCTGTCAGCCTCCTGTCGGAGAAATTCCCCCAGCTCATCCAGAACCAGAGTATAGGCGATCAGGAAATTGTTCTCCAAGGCTTGCTGGACGATTTCTTGCAGAATCCCCTTATCAGAGATATTAGGAATCTGCCTTATTTCCATGGATCCCGAGTTGAACTGGCTGGCGGCAGCTCTGACCACCATCTCAGCCGTCTCCCCGATTGAATCTGATACTATAAAAACCCCTGGCAAATGATTAGTCAAAATCCAAACCTCCTCGTCTATTTAAAAGCCAAATCCAGGAACAAACGGGTTATGTTGGTTTTGGTTACCCTTCCCACTACCTCCAGGGTTTCCTCTCCGGAAGTATTTTTAACCCGTTTCACTACTGGCAGGGAATCCACTTCATGTTCTACAATCTTTTTCACTGCTTCTACCACGGTGTCGTTACTGTCAGCCGTTATAATATTGGGCATACGCGTCATTATTACACTCACTGGCATCTGATGAATGTCAACCTTTCCCAGCGTAGTCTTCAGGAGGTCCTTGCGAGATACCAAACCGGTCAGAGAATTGTCCTTCTCAACCACAAAAATACTGCCCGTATCCTCTAAAAACAAGGTTACGATGGCATCATAAATGCTGCACTTTTCCTTGACCACCACGGCCATCGACATAATATCCTTAACCCCATATTGATTTAAAATTTTCTTTATCCTATTGTTCGCACTATCAGTTTTATAAGTGTAGCCCACCCGTGGTTTGGCATCCAAATACCCGGACATAGTCAATACAGCCAGATCAGGACGTAAGGCAGCTCTGGTAACCTCCAAATGTTCAGCAATATTTTCACCGGTAATGGGACCATGGTTTTTGACGATATCAAGGATTTTTTCTTGACGTTCGTTTAGTTCGATTTTATTCACCACCAATTATGCTATACTGTTTGGGTAAAACCACACTAATTATATATACTATATAGAATAAAAATATCCTGTTTGGCAAGAAAAATTTTACGGCAAAACTTTAGTGAAATCACCCAGCGAAATACATAAATCTGCCACAGCCTTCAATATACCTAACCGGGCCGCTTTAAGTTCTTCATCTTCTGCCATAACCATTACAGCTTCGAAAAATTGATCGATATCTGCCCGCAGTCCGGCCAGCATTTTTAAGGCTTCGGTATAGCGTTGCTCATCAGCCATCCTTTCCACCTCGGGTTTTAGTTTAAGGTAGTGCTGATAGAGGGCTTTTTCACTATTATCTATCAGGCGATCCTCTTGCACATTTTTACTGGACCACTTCTTGGATAGGTTATGGGAGCGGTTAAACACCACCAGAAAATCTTCCCAATCAGGAGAGCTCTTAAATTCTTGCACGGCCTCTGCCCTGGCTATGATCTGCTGTAAATCACCACCGTCTTGAGATAAGACCGCATCTATTATATCGTACGAAAAACCCCGTTCCAGCATAACTCCCCGCATTCTTTGCAGGATGAAATCCATCAGGTCAGTCATAGTATCTGCTTCACTTCTATCCGGCTGCAAAAATGTCAGGGCTGTATAAGTGTGAACTATCAGTTTACGCAGATCAATTTTTAACCCCAGATCAATAATTATATTAACTATCCCCATCGCCTGGCGCCGTAAAGCATAGGGATCCTGTGACCCGGAGGGTTTGATGCCAATAGCAAAAAACGCCGTCAGATTATATATTTTTTCCGCCATGGAGAGGGCAATCCCGGTTTCCGAAGCAGGCAGTTTATCGCCGGCAAATCGGGGCAGATAGTGTTCCACAATAGCCTCGGCGACCTCACTATCTTCCCCCCCTTGCAATGCATAGTAGCGACCCATAATACCTTGCAGTTCAGGGAATTCATATACCATATTACTCAGCAGATCAGCTTTGCAAAGGTATGCCGCCCGGTCAAGTCTGGCCGGGGTGCTCATCCCATTTTCGCCGCCTATATAAATCACCAAATTGCGTAAACGTTCCACCTTTTCCAGGACACTCCCCAGTCGCTCATGAAAGAGGACATCATTTAATCCCGGTACAAGTTCTGCTAAAGTCTTCCCAGTGTCTTCTTTCCAGAAGAACAGAGCATCTTCCAAACGAGCCTTTAGGACCCTTTCGTTGCCCGCCTTAACTATATCAAGGCAATAATCAGTGCCATTTCTGACCCCAATAAAACCAGGCAGAAGATTATTGTTTTTATCAAAAACCGGGAAATACCGCTGATGCTCAATCATACTGGTGGTCAGAACCTCTGGCGGAACCTCCAGGTACGAAGGTGAAAACTCCCCATAAAATGCGGTAGGATATTCAAGCAAAAAGGTTACTTCATTCAACAGGTCTTCATTTTCCATGGCCCTGCCCCCTGCCCGGGCAGCTGCTTCTTGAACCTGCTGCCTGATCATTTCCTTTCTTTGAGCTTGATCAACTATCACATAGTTGTCTCGCAGAGCAGCAAAATAACCATCTATAGCCGCCACCTGTATAGGTTCAGGAGTTAAAAATCGGTGGCCCCTGGTATAGTCGGAACTGTGCACATTTTCCACCTGTATATCAATGCTTTTATCCCCGTACAGAGCCAGGAGCCATCTTATGGGGCGGGCAAAACGGGTATGATAATACCCCCACCGCATCGATTTGGGAAAATTCAACCCATTAATTATAGCCAACAATAGGCCCGGCAGTAATTCCTCCGTTAATCCGCCGTTCTCCTTCTTGACCGCATATACATACTCAACCCCGCCCGTTTCCCGAAATTCAAGATCCGCTGCCTCCATGCCCTGGGAGCGGGCAAATCCCAGTAATGCTTTGCTGGGAATGCCATCCTGGTCAAAGGCACTCTTCTTTTTGGGACCCCTGGTTTCAATTAATGCATCTGCCTGCTTCTCATCCAGTCCTTGGATATGCAATACCAAACGGCGGGGAGTCCCCAGGGTATTAATAGATCTGCAGGTGATTCTTTGCTCATCAAATTTGCGGGCAGCAATATCCTTCAAGTCTGCCAGAGCCCTGCTCATAAACGCTGAAGGCATTTCTTCGACACCTATTTCCAAAAGCAAATCTCTGCTCATTAACTCTGTACCTCCTCTGTTTTCAAGAGTTCTTTTCTTAACTTTTCGTCTTTTAAAAGCGGGTAACCTAATCGTTCCCTTTGTTCAAGATACTCTCTAGCAACTGTACGGGCCAGATTGCGCACCCTGGCAATATACCCGGTACGTTCGGTGACACTGATAGCGCCCCGGGCATCCAGAAGATTAAATAGGTGCGAGCATTTCAAAACATAATCGTAGGCTGGCTGAGGTAATTGCCGGGCAGCCACCCTCCGGGCCTCTTCTTCGCAAAGATTGAACATAGTAGTTAGAGTAGGTACATCGGCAACTGTGAAGTTATAGTGGGAGTAATCCACTTCAGATTGGTGATGTACGTCAGCATAGCTGATCCCCTCCACCCATTCAATATCATAAACACTTTCCTTGTCTGAATATACATAGCAATGCGCTCGATGCCATAGGTTATCTCCGCGCAGACTGGATAGCAATCAATGCTCCCAAACTGCTGAAAATAGGTAAACTGGGTGATTTCCATGCCGTCCAGCCATATTTCCCAGCCCAGTCCCCAGGCTCCCAGGGTAGGCGATTCCCAGTTATCTTCAACCAGCCTGATATCATGTTTTTCTGGTTCCACACCCAACTGGCGCAAGCTTTCCAAATATAGTTCAATGACATTATCAGGGGAAGGTTTGAGAATAACCTGGAATTGATAGTAATGTTGGAGACGATTGGGGTTCTCACCATACCTGCCATCGGTAGGGCGCCGGGAAGGTTCTACATAGGCGACGTTCCATGGTTCGGGCCCCAGACTGCGTAAAGCTGTGGCCGGATTCATGGTGCCGGCGCCCTTTTCCATATCGTAGGGCTGTTGAATAATGCAGCCTTGTTGGCCCCAATAATCCTGCAGTTTCATTATTATCTGCTGAAAATTCATCTATTTACCTCCTATGTAATTTTGCATTTGTTTCGAAAGGGTAACCAAATAATCGTTCCCCATAATAAAAAACGCCCGTACCCTAACAGGGACGGGGTAAACCCGCGGTTCCACCCTGCTTGGCACGTGGCCCACCTCTTCAACGCCTGCCTGCTCCGAAACGCCTTCAGGTAACGCCTCTACTGGTTCCCATCCTGCCCAGCTTTCTGTAAAAGGCGGTTTATCTTACTACTTTTCATCATCGTTTGGCTATTAAATTCAATGATAGTTTATCAACCAGTTGGGGGCTTGTCAAATGGAAATTGGCACAGCTTTTTTTAACCAGCGGATGGTGTTCTTGACCTTAAATCTCCTTTCCAGGTAGTACTCCAGGTACCTTTCCAAGAAAAGCTCAATTTGCTGCATGGCAGCCGGGGAGGCCTTAACCCTTTGTACAGTTTGCAGCGAACCTTCACAGAGAAGTTTAATCAAGGCCACACTTTCTCCGCTTAGCTTTATCCGGGAGTCGGTCGGTTCCAGGCAGGAATGGCAAATCAAACCACCATCGGCCAGGCTGAAATTATAATCCTTTAACTCTCTGTTCCCACACCGGGCACATTGGTTAACCACCGGCTTGTAGCCCAGATTTACAAGTAATCTGCTTTCGAAATACCGGACCAACACCAGGTTTAATCCCTCCTCATTGATAAGTTCGAAAACCCGCAGCAAAGCTGTGTACAAATTCGGCAAGGGGACCTTTTCCATCAGGCTCTTATCTATTAATTCCATCATATACATCGAGTAGAGGGTCCTATTGATATCCTCCCGTGAATTACCGAAAAAGTCGATTATTTTACCCTGGGTGATTAAATCCATTTGTTTGCCCCGATTATAAAATAATAATGAATGGCAAAAAGGTTGGACGCAGCCTCGCAAACTGCTTTTAGGCTTTTTTACCCCCCTGGCTACAGCGGTTATTTTGCCCTCTTTCTCTGTAAATATGGTAAGCAGCTGGTCACTCTCTCTTAGATCCCGGTTTTTCAGGATGATGGAACGGCTCTTATAATACATAATAACCTCCATTTTGCCGCTGGCTCCACAAATAACACAAAATTTATTTTTGACGCTATCTCCTCAAAGAAACGTATAATTGTGGAGGGTTTGAAAATAATGTCTACAGCTTGGTTATGCGGGCATACTCCTCCAGCAATTTTCCAGCACTGCTGCTGCCCAGCCTGTTTACCCCGGCCTGGAGCAGTTCCATGGCAAAATTTATATCCCGGATACCACCAGCCGCCTTAATCATAAGTGCATCTGATTTATACCTATTAATTATCTGTATATCCTCAAGACTTACACCTCGGCTGGAAAACCCGGTCGAGGTTTTAATATAGTCCGCTTCCGTCTGACTTATATATTCAGTAATACGGGCCAGTTCAAGCTCATTTAAAAGAGCCGTCTCAACAATGAGCTTAAGCAGGAAATCCCGTTGTTGCTTCAAAACCAGTACAGCTTCAATTTCCCGGATAACCGCAGCAAAGTCATTATCTTTTATAGCACCAATATTAATAACCATATCAAGTTCATCGGCACCGTACTCCAGGGCTTTAGCCGCCGCGTAGCTTTTGCTCTCCTGCCCATCCGCACCCAGGGGGAAGCCAATTACGGTGCACAGATGCACCGGGCTGCCCATCAATATGGGCCGGGCTGATGCCAAACGGGCCGGCTGCACACAAACGGCAGCCATGCTATACTTGACTGCCTCTCTGCACAAAGTCTCAATATCAATCTTCCTTGCTTCGGGTCTCAAGTCAGTACTATCCAAAAAAGAAGCCAGGTTTATCAAACTCTTCCACTCTCCCCTAAATGAATAAGTTGTGCCAGGCACCACACTGAACTTATTTCTCGCCTCTATCAACTACAAACGATATCCCAATTGGTTGAGGTTGTTTTGGTTATCACGCCAGTTCTTCTTAACCTTTATCCATAGATCCAGATACACAGAGGAACTTAGCATTTTTTCTATATCGGTTCGCGCCTGCTCCCCTATCTTCTTCAGCATCTGACCATTTTTACCTATTAAAATACCCTTCTGTGAATCTCTCTCGGTATGAATAATAGCTCTTATATATATTTTACCGGCACTCTGATTTTTAAACTCCTCTATTTCCACCGCCAGGGAATGAGGGACCTCATCCCGGGTTAGCAGCAAGGCCTTCTCTCTAATCAGTTCGGCTACTATAAAGGAAACCGGTTGATCAGTCAGATCCTCTTCCGGGTAGTACAGTGGGCCTTCCGGCATAAATTGAAATGTTTTATCTAACAAAGAGCTCAAATTAGTACCGTTGACGGCCGAAATAGGAATGACTTCTGTGAAATTCATCTGATTATAAAAAGGTTTCACATAATTATTCAGCTCTTCTTCCTCAACCAAATCGATTTTGTTTACCAGTAAAAAAACCGGAACCTCGGTGTTTTTCAATTGTTCGATAATGAATTGTTCGCCAGCCCCAAAAGGTCGGGTGGCATCAGTAATATAATAGATAAGATCTACCTCTTTTAAACTCTGGGTGGAAATTTTCAGCATATACTCGCCTAATAGATGCTTGGGTTTGTGTATGCCGGGGGTATCAACAAAAACTATCTGTCCCTCATCCGAGGTCAGTATCCCCTGAATTCTCGTTCTGGTAGTCTGGGGCTTATCCGAGACAATAGCAATTTTTGATCCGATGAGTTTATTAATTAAGGTGGATTTCCCTACGTTAGGCCGGCCTATAATACTTACAAATCCAGACTTCACTATTACTTACCCCTCCTGCTCGGATTATCTTGATTGAAGGCCAAAACCTGTTCCTCATTTGACGCACCGGGTGCCTCTGAACACCAATCATCTTGGTCTATAGAAAATACATATGGCAGCATCTCGCTTAAATAATATTCCTTGATCTCATTTTTTCCATTGGCGGTAATTATTTTAATAGCAGGGGAGAATTCAGCCAAAACCTGCAGGCAAGCCCCGCATGGATTTGTGTAACCTGCCTCGCTACCCGTCAATGCAATCGCCTGGAAATTACGCTCCCCGGCCAAAACAGCTTTGAAAACGGCGGTTCTTTCTGCGCAAACAGTCAAACCATAGGATGCGTTTTCTATGTTGGCCCCCGTATATATCTGGCCCCCGGTTGTCAATAAGGCAGCCCCCACCCGGTATTGCGAGTAGGGGGCATAAGCCAGTTCCTGTGCCTGGCGTGCCAAAGCTACCAAGTCTGCTGTTTTCATATCTAATCTCCCATCATTTGATAAGGCTAATCAGGAAAGGGCCAAATAATAAAATAGCAATTATAATAGCATTAACTGCTGTCAGCAAAACCCCACCTGCTGCTAAATCTTTGGCTAGTTTAGCCAGAGGATGGTGCTTAGTGCTTATAAGATCCACAGTTCTCTCTATCGCGGTGTTGATGGTTTCCGCAGCGAGTACTATAAATATAGTCACACTTAGTAATCCCCATTCCACCCTGGACAAATGTACAATAAAACCCATCCCAATCGCAAGTGCTGCTGCTAACAGATGAATTCGCATATTAGCTCCGCCGTATATCGAATTAAATACCCCCCGCATTGCACAGGAGAAACTACGACTCAACCTGCTCATCCTCATAGTCTACCTTTCCAGGTTCACCGTCTGCAATATTTTTTCCTGCAGCTCTTGCATCATCTTTTCCGCATCATCCGTATCATGATCAAATCCAAGTAAATGGAGCATACCATGGGCTACCAGAAAACCAACTTCCCTGGCCAAGCTGTGGCCGTATTCCTCGCTTTGCGCCTGGGCTTTCTCCAGAGATATAACGATATCGCCCAACACATTCAGTTCATTGGAAAAATCAAAAGCAGGTTCATCCTCGGCCAATTCATTCATGGCGAAGGATAAAACATCAGTAGCATGGTTCTGGTTTCGGTAAATCGAATTAAGGTCTCTTATATAATCATTATCAACCAGCAGGATACTTAGCTCAGATTTGCGAGGTACCTGTCTTAGTTTGGCCGTCGCGTTAACAACTTTTATGATAGTATTTTCCAATTCAGAGTTATAGTTAACTTTGTCCTGTTGGTTTATTATCATCGTATCCATACTGCTCTCTCCTTTTTGTAAACTCTTGTACTATATCCGGATATTCAATGCGTTTATGATAAACCCCTTCCAAGACCTTACAAAAACTGTCAGCGAGTACATCCAGATCCTTGAAAGTCAGGTCACACTCTTCTAATTGACGGTCATTTAGTTTATCACGTATTATTTTGCGAACCATAGCACGAATATTATCCACATTAGGATTAGGCAGGGAGCGCACCGCTGCTTCTACGGCATCTGCCAGCATCACCAGGGCAACTTCCTTGGTCTGGGGTTTAGGTCCTTCATATCTAAAACTATCTTCGCTTACCATCCCTTCGCCCTCTTCTTCAATCGCCTGGTTATAAAAATATTTGGCCAGACTGGTGCCATGATGCTCCGCAATAAAATCGATGATCACCTGAGGCAAACGCGCCTCCTGGGCCAATTCCACGCCCTCTTTGACGTGCGAGATTATAATTAGTGCGCTTAAAGCGGGCGCAATCTTATTGTGGGGCTCATCAAAGCCGCGTTGATTTTCCACAAAGTAATCAGGTCTTTTTATTTTGCCGATGTCGTGGTAATAGGCTCCCACCCTTACCAGTAAAGGGTTGGCTCCAATTGCTTCGGCGGAAGCCTCCGCCAGATTGCCTACCATCAAGCTGTGGTGATAGGTACCGGGTGCCTCAAGCAGCAGGCGTTTGAGAAGCACATGATTAGGATTAGATAATTCCAGCAGCCTGATCATACTGGTTATGGAAAAGCCACTTTCAAGGTAAGGCAGCGCTCCAATCATCAAAATGGCAGATAGTATACCGCTTATAACCCCCAACAATATTCCCACCAGCACTACACTAACAGTTGTGTTGCCGGATATTAATGTCATGGTCAAAATCGCAACCACATTAGCTATGGCAATGTAGAATCCAGCTTTGGCCAAATCTCCAGACTGACTTAACCGGGTAACCCGGTAAACGCCCACCGTACCACTAACAAAAGCTGCTGTAACATAGGCCAGTTGATTATTTTCTGTAAGCAACCCCACCAATAAGGCCATAATCATAGTGATAAAGTAGGCCAGACGGTTGTCAATAAGAATAGCAATCAGCATAGAACCCGCCGCCACTGGCGCCAGATAACCTGCCATGGCGTTTATCTCCGGGCGTTCAGCTATTTGAATGGCGGTCAGGAACCGGGCAATTAAAACCACCAATACCACAATTAAACCCAGTAATAACATCAATTTATTATTTTCAATTATATCTTTATGATAGCGCCTCAGATACTCCCTCACCAGCCACAAACCGATAAGTACAAAAGCGGCTAATCCCAATAATGTAAGGGAGTAACTCTTGGTTCTCTGAATGCCTAGTTGTTCCAAAACCGAGATCTGCTCGGCGGTTACGCGGTCCCCTTCCCGTACAATGACTTCACCGACTTTCACATTTTTGTGCACCGGTTGAACCGCATCCTGGGCTTCTTGGATAGCCTTCTCAGTAGCTTCCTGGTTATAAATCATATTGGGCCGAATAGCATCAACCGCCGCTAGTTTTATGATTTCGATAGCCGACTGGTTAAAGGCTATCTGGTCCGCCTGTTGCGCTATTTCCCCATAAACTCCTGCCAGGGCTTCTTCCGTAATAGGCTTCTCCATAGCCAGTTCCAACATGCTCAGGGTAGCCTCTTGCATCTTCTCAATATCCTGAGGTTTGGCAGTCAGCAAATAATTAGTCAACGTCGTCAGGTTATAGCCGGAATTCATTTCTTTACGCTGTACCATATTCTCTAACAGATTTCTAAGCAGCGTCTTTTTGTCCGCCTCGGTGGACTGCAAAATATTATTAATATCAGTATAGAAACTATTAACCTCAGTGCGTGCATTGGCAAGCGCATATTGATCCCCTTGATAAGATTTCTGCACCTTGTCAGCGGCTTGGACCTTAAGGTCTGCCGTTTGTTTTTCATCCACTATGACAGCATTTATATCTGACATTATGTTGCGTTTGGCAACCTCATCTGTCCGCAGCATTACCTGTTGCGGGTTGAGATTACTAAAGATTGTCAGGGTTATTATGGTGACCAGTATAAAAACCATCCCTACCTTTATGGTAGTGGAATTATTGCCAAGATTAATAATCTTTTCTCCGAAAAAGTATTTAAAGATATTAGTAAGCTTCATTTAAATCTCCCCATAACTCAACTGCCATCTTGTAGAGATTGGAAAATCTCATAAGCGTTGATAATTTTCTGCACCAGGGGATGCCGAACAATGTCCTCCTTGCCCAGATACTCAAAGGAAATACCCTTTATACCACCAAGTATCTTTTGAATCTCGATCAGACCCGAGTTGTCATCGCGCGGCAAATCTACTTGCGTGATATCACCGGTAACCACTGTCTGGGATCCAAAACCCAAACGGGTCAAAAACATCTTCATCTGCTGGGGCGTAGTATTTTGAGCCTCATCAAGAATTATGAAAGCACTGTTCAGTGTTCTTCCGCGCATATAAGCCAGGGGCGCTATTTCAATGATGTTTTTTTCCAGATAACGCTGGGTAACATCAACCCCTAATATATCAAAAAGCCCGTCATAGAGCGGCCTCAGGTAAGGATTAACTTTTTCGACCAAATCACCGGGCAAAAATCCTAATTTCTCCCCGGCCTCAACGGCTGGTCTCACCAATATGATGCGTTCCACTTCCTTGTTGCGCAGGGCTCTAACCGCCATCGCTACTGCCAGATAGGTCTTGCCGGTACCGGCCGGACCGATGCCAAAAACCACATCATCCTTTAATATGGCTTGTACATACCGTTTCTGCCCCATGGTCCTGGCTTTGATAGACTTACCCCGGGGGGTGGTTATGAGAGTTCCCGAAACAATTGCCTGATAACCGGGTCGCTCCCCTTTTTTCAAGAGTTTGTCCACGTAATTAATATCATTTATATTGAGCTGACCCTCGCTGTCCACAATTTCCATTAAATCCGTAATTAACTGAACAGCATAATCCACCTGCTCCTCTTCCCCCCGGATATAAATGTCTGCTCCTCGAGCAGACATTTCAGCATCACAAATCCCCTGCAAATAATGAAGGTTTTCATCTCCGGGCCCAAAGAGCATGGCCGCTTGCTGGTTGCTTTTTATGACGTACTTACTTTCTTTTATGGCCAAAAATAATAAGCCTCCTATTAAGCTCCAATTTCCTAATGATTATATCACAAAAAACGCCTTAGTTGCTAATTTGCCCCCCTTCGATGGACTGCGGCAGACTAATATCTTCGATACTTTCTGCGCAGACTTTAATGCGTACAATGGAGTCACTGGGCGAGGATAATATAACTATATGAGAATCAACTATCTTGAGATTACCTTCCATACCCTGGCGCAGGTTTTGCATCGCTTTCTCCTGCGCGATATCTATAGCTTCACTCTCGCTGTATTCAGTAGTTTTGATCACCTGTTCTCTGGTCTTCAAGCAATACAAACCCCAGTTCTTAAGCGGGCCGTGCCAGATCTTTTCACTTTGCTCATAAATAGCATAAGGATTTTCGGCTCTGCCTTTCAGCAAGTATTTTCCCCACGGACTTTCCAAATATATGTTGGTAAATTTTTGACCGGAAAACAATATATCCTCCACCTTTAGCTGACACTCCCCATAGCCTTCATACCAGGTCCTGGCTTTCACCTGTCCCCGGGCTCTCACCTGATAAGGTTCACTGCTAGGGCTCAGGTTGGGGAGTACATCAGTTTCGAGCGGCACGGGTGGATAAACAATTCCCGATATAAGTATATCCCCTTGTACTACCACATCACCCGCCTTAACACTGGCCTGGCCATCTAAAACCAGCACATCTTCCACCACCCCATCCCGCTTTGCTACTAGATGGCAGGGACCGGTGACAGCAAGGTCAGGCAATATTTTTTCCACTACTTTGATATTAGCTTTTACCCCCCGAATATCACACTCAATATATGAGATCTCGTTTATCTCACGGAGCATTGCTTCTTCAACCTCAATGCGGCTAAAATTCCATTTGTTGGCTCCCACATAGATACCATGGTGGGCAGCTGTCATCAATATCTTGTTTCGATCAACCTTATCGTTGCCGCTTACTTGTATAAACCATACGAAAGATGACATAATATACAACGTTATAATAAAAAGTGCCGCTCCCCCAAACAACCCCATTCGTCTTTTCATAATCTTCTTGTAAAACGGCAGTCCCTGGCGTTTAAGCAACTCTATTTCAAAATTCTGCTCTGCAGCGATCGTTTTAAAAGCTTCATAGCCACTATTTCTAACCTTTAAATAGATGCAGTCATCCCGCTTTTTTATGTCCCATATATAGATGCCGCGTGCCAGAACCAGGTTAATTATCTTTTCCTGATTAGCTCCTCGCAAACGCAGTGATATAAAGCCGCCCATTTGATCTGAAAACTTGTTAGCCATACTAGCCTCCTCTTCAATCCAGGTACTTTATACTGCTGATTTCACCTATGACTCTCATTTCATCCGGCATAAGGGCTTGTATCTCCAGGTTATCACCATTCACTTCTAAAAAGCCCCGGCTAAGATTTATGCGCATCCGAACCGTGGAATACTCAATGATTCCTTTATGGTTTTCCAGATACAATTCATTCCTGCCGGTGATGGTAAGCCTGGGCAAATCCAGCACTAAATCTGCGGGGATTTCCAATAAATCGGCCATTGCCTTGCTAATGATTTCCCGACGTTTTTCCATTTCCGCCCCTCCATATCAGCCTGCCAGTTGACTGCTTGACCTGTGTTGGCCTGAGAATAATCATAGTTCTTGCGGCAAGCAATAAATACTTGTCACTACCAATATATGCTTTATAAATCCGCTGCATGCGCAAATCTGCGCTGCTGCTTCCCGGACAGCGCACCACCAACGTTTTCTAATTGGATGTCCGCGTAAAAAAGGGTATCGATAAAGTCGACACCCTGTAAGAGCGAGCCAAAAAGGTCAACAGCAAGGCAATCGGAAGGCCCGTGATTGAGGCGACATAAGGTATGGGGACACACACCTGGGGGGGAATGTCCCCGTAACAAGTACGTCGATTGAAGGGTCTTCCGAATTAACGCAGTACCCCAGGGCACCACTGATGTATCGCAAGCGATACTATTAAAGTTGCTATTGGCTTTTTTGACGAGCTAAGGCGTGCCAACTTTGTCGACACGCCTTAGCTTATTAATTATAATTTTATATTTCCCTAGCCTATAGAAAGAGCTACTATGCTAACCAGGAATGTTAACAGCACAACTCCAACAATCACAATAACTGCTGTCCTTTGGCGTCTATTTTGCGTACCTCGATTCATAAAAGTCATCCGGTTGCACCCCCAAATCCCGTTTTCAAATAAAAAGTCTGGTAAACTAGAGCTACCAGACTTTTTTCAATCGCCATTAATATTTGCTAAAACTTTTTCTTCTTACGGGCAGCTTCTGATTTCTTCTTCTTCTTGATACTGGGTTTTTCATAGTGGTCATGTTTTCTAATATCCTGCATAACCCCTGATTTCTGACACGTACGCTTAAACCTCTTTAGAGCACTGTCCAGGGATTCGTTTTTTCCGACTTTAACTTCGCTCATTATTTCCCTCCCCTCACCTGACCAGGCTGTATAAACACCATTACATTGTACAATTCTTAATGCCTTCGAGTCAAGGTTATTCGGGAGGCCAACCCATCTGTTTTCCGCCCAGCAAATGATAATGCAGATGGAAAATAGCCTGGCCCCCCCATTGACCACAGTTATTTACCAGGCGATAACCCTGTCCAGCGATTCCTGAATCATGTGCTAGACGAGAGGCTAACAACTGTATATGTCCCAATAATTCAACATGTTCGCTGCCAACATCGTTGAGTGAAGCGATGTGTGTTTTCGGAATAATTAACACATGTACTGGCGCTGCTGGATTAATATCTTTGATTGCCACAATACTATCGTCTTCATATATTATTTCAGCAGGGATTTCCTTGTTTACAATTTTGCAAAATAAACAATCGGGTACAGTCACAGTTTTCACCCCCCTGTGTCATCTTAAAGAATAAACCAGATGCTGGAACTATAAAATAGTTGAGGGCATCAGGCGGTGCTTCCTGTATTTTATCAAATAATAGCACTAATACAAAGAGGGATTTGGAAATCCTTTACCTATAGTATGCTATCTTTTGGTTATTTAGGTCATGTATAAATCGAAGGGATGGATGATAACAGGGCAGATCTAGTTTTTGGGGTGGGCTTATTCAGGTCATGCATAAGCATCGGTTTAATCTATATTAGATCATTCCAATGTCGTTGGTCATGGAGAATTCTAACTACTGCTGCCGATTTATCCTTTTCCGAAGCGATATATAAAACAATGTATTTATCAATCATCATTTTGCGAATACCCATAGTGACTAATCTTTCGTCACTTACCAAGGAATTGCCAAAAGGTGCTTTTTCTAAACTTAAAATCGCCAACTCCATTTGGTTGATTAAATTTTGCACTTGCGACGCCGAAGCTTCTTTGACTACTTTTATGATGGTCTCCATTATTTCCCGCAAATCTTGCTGGGCCGCTTCAGTAATTATGACATCATACTCCTTCACTCGGTGAGCTCCTTCTGAATATCATGAAATGCATTTCCAAATGGCTTTAATTTGCCAGCTTTTATGGAGTCCATGCCTTCATCAAGAAGCTTATACAACTCAAACTTGCCCAGAAGGCTTTCAAAGGTTTCAATGCTCATAATCACCAGATCACCATGACCATTTTTAGTTATATAAACAGGTTCGCCATACTTGTGACAAAATTCAGATATTTCATTGTATTTGTTCCTGAGGTCAGAACTCGGTCTAATTGATGGCATATAAAACACTCCCATCTTAATATATGCATATTATATCGTTATAACGATATATTATCAAGATTATTTTTTCTCCATTCAGTAATATTATTTGACTAATTTTTGCACTAAATACTACCTGAATCTCCCCTATCAGAATAAGCGCCTAATCCTGCTTAGATGGGTTTATCTCCCCAGGTTACAGTAACAAAACTCTTCCCCTCCCAATCGGGTAGGAGGCCACCCATTATTTGAGTAGCCGACCTCCCACACCACCGTGCGTACCGTTCGGTACACGGCGGTTCCCCAGCTTACACAGTAATATATCGATAGTATTCTGAAAAGAATAGGA
>Ga0265294_10002603_pt1 | contig 23639 bp, 21 predicted proteins | sample MunlanPumphouse3_FD_192504 | JGI IMG/M metagenome (GOLD analysis project Ga0265294, IMG submission 192504) | Groundwater microbial communities from a municipal landfill in Southern Ontario, Canada - Pumphouse #3 | ecosystem: Environmental > Aquatic > Deep subsurface > Groundwater | place... | reverse complement strand
TGTCTACTTGTCGGAAACAGGGAATTAAGTCAAGCCGTGCACTGGAACTGTTGTTTAACGGCAAGTTGCCAGATTTTGTCATGTAGATGGAAGTATACTAATTTTCAAGCACGCTGAATAGTTACAACTACTTTAAGATTTTTTTTGAGAAAAACTTTGGAGAACCACTGGAAGAACAGGATGTGCCGCTTTCGGGTATTCTGCACAATATGAATCTGATGAAAGATGGTGTTCTGAATATCAGCGGAGCACTGCTGTTTGCAAAAAATTCAGGTTTCAAACTACCCGTTTTCATTGTTAAAGCCATTGCCTTTCCGGGCAATGAAATTCATGAGACTAATTATCTGGATAGCCGTGATATTTCCGGAAAATTGGCAGATGTTTTTCATCAGAGCATGAGTTTTGTGCGTGGAAACATTCATCACGTACAAGGCGACCAGGATGTCAACGCTCCTGGCCAGCCAGAAATTCCGCCAATCGCGCTGGAAGAACTCATTGCCAACGCGCTCATTCACCGCGATTACTTTGTTTCTGCGCCTGTGAGGATTTTCGTTTTCGATAATCGAGTGGAGATCATAAGCCCGGGGCATTTGCCTAATAACCTGACGATTGAAAACATAAAAAGTGGAAACTCGAATATTCGAAACCCGATTTTGGCGTCTTTCGCGACAAAAATACTTCCATACCGCGGATTAGGCAGCGGTATTACCCGTGCGTTGAAAGCCCATCCGCACATCCAGTTCAAAGACGACCGGGATGGAAATCTCTTCAGTGTTACCATTTTGCGATCAACAAATGTGTGAGTAAAGTCATCGACGAACAGACCTTGTGGGGACAGCCGGTTTGCCGTGTCTGGTTGCCGAACCAGGATGCGGTGGTTTGCGCTAAATTTATTTTTACAGCCAATGCAACTGTCGGCATCCCGAGTTCGCATGCACCCCAGCAACATAACAAACTGCGGACTTTGACCCTTTGGGAATATTTGTCGGCGGACAATATGTCACCGATACCGAAGCGTTCAATAAAATTTCCCCGATCCAAATCGTCATAGAAAAATCTTCGCTTTTAAATTCCTCGAACAACGATAGGATGAAGTACACCCGGAGTGTCAATTTTGGCTTTTATTAGCATACATTTCCCTTATCATACGTATAATTCCTTTTAAACCAATAATCCAATGGACGTCCCCGCCTCCTCGCCTTTCAGAAAGATCATTCCGATAAAAATGAATTACTTTAATCAGGAGCGTCAATTTTGACCCGTAGCTGGACAGCGCACGCTTAGAAAACAGGCCTCCCATAAGGGCAAATTTGAACTTTGATGGTTTTCTTTCACGTTCTGCCCATGCTTGATTCAGGTTATCCGCTTCGCTTGTGATAGGACCGATTATAGTTCGCACCAGTGAGACAGGTTTTCAACATCCACGAAGTACTCATTTTTTACTCTTGGATTGCAGCAATGTCAAGGCAATCCCCCCCCGCTGGTCCCCATGCGTAACAATCCTCCTTTCAAATAGATATGATTTAAAAGAGGAACGAGCCTCAAGGTCCCCCTCAGGGCCTGCCGTAAGGCTTCACCAAAGGGTTCCTCCAAACAAAATCAAATTTAAAAGGGGCGCAAAAATGGAAAAAATACACAAAGAAGGGCATGATCATAACGTCGGCCATATCTCCGTACATATAGCGGCTCCGTCCCGCCCGTTCCCGGCTTCTCCAGCACGATCCGGGGGAATCAGTTTATGCTACGCGGCAGCAGACGACGGCGATTGGGCAGGGGTCCTCCCAGAAACGGTCAAGCTGCTGCAGGAGCACCTTGGAACACAGCAGTTTGCCGTCCTGACCGGCGAGGAGCAGCCCGAAAGATGGCTGAGGGAGGTGGTCGATTAGACGACGGCTAACATGTGAAGTTGGCCATTGTGGCTGCCATGGGCTATCTGATCTGTCCCATCGATGTCATCCCCGCTGTCCGGGAGCGGGTGGAGGAACTTTTACCGGACTGGTGCAAGTAACCGATGCCCCGCTAAACTGCTGAACTTGCTAAAATACCCAAAAAGCAATTTTAGCACGTTATCAACAAGGCCCTGTGCCGTTCGTAATACAGAGCCTTTTCTGTTTCAGGAATGTTAAATGGGGGGGGTTAAAAGAGCTGCAAATTCTCATAACAGACCCGTTTTTTTGTATCAGGCCGAGATATATTTTCCCGACGACACAGCGTCTTTTACAGCGGAAGTCAGGAGGGTCAGATCCTCCTTTTCCATGATAAAGGGGGGCATAACATAGACGAGTTTTCCAAAAGGCCTTATCCACACGCCCCTCTCCACGAAAAACCGCTGTATCTCCGCCATCTTCACCGGACGGACCAACTCGACCACGCCGATGGCGCCAAGCACACGGACATCGGCCACATCGGACAGTTCCGCAGCACCTGAAAGCTCTTCTGCGAGCCGGGTCTCGATGGCCGAAACCCGCTCCTTCCACGGTGTTTCCAGAAGAAGCCGGATACTGGCCACGGCAACGGAACATGCAAGTGGATTTCCCATAAAGGTGGGGCCATGCATAAAGACCTTTGCCCCGCCCGAAGAGATCATGCGCCCCACCTTTTCGGTGGTCAGGGTCGCGGCAAGGGTCATATATCCTCCGGTCAAAGCCTTTCCCACGCACATGATATCCGGCGAAATACCGGCATGGTCGCAGGCAAACATCTCCCCTGTTCTTCCGAACCCCGTGGCGATCTCGTCGCAGATCAGGAGCACATCGTATCGGTCGCAAAGCTCCCTCACCCTTTGCAGGTACTCCGGCGAATAGAACCGCATTCCTCCGGCTCCCTGCACCACAGGCTCAAGGATCACAGCGGCGATCTTTTCGTGGTTTTTGCCGAGGATCTCGGCAAATCCTTCAATGTCCTCGTCTCTGCAGGGTTCATGAAACCCGCAGGAGGGTGCATCGGCAAAGAAGTGTCCGGGCAGAACATCCCTGAAAATCCCGTGCATTCCGCTCACAGGATCGCACACGGCCATGGCGCCGAAGGTATCCCCGTGGTATCCGGAGCGGATGGTGAGGAGCCTGCTCTTTTCCCCCCTGCCGGCACTGTTCCAGTACTGGATCGCCATCTTGATGGCCACCTCAACGGAAACAGAACCGGAATCGCAGAGAAACACCTTCCTGAGGGGATCCGGGGTAATCTTTACAAGAAGGGAGCAGAGTTCCACGGCAGGAGCGTGGGTCAATCCACCGAACATCACGTGGGAAACCTTTTCCAGTTGAGATACGGCCGCCGCGTTGAGCCTCTGGTTGTTGTACCCGTGAATTGCAGCCCACCAGGAGGACATGCCGTCCACAAGCTGCCTTCCGTCTTCGAGGGTGATCCGGACGCCGGACGCGGAAGCCACCGGGTACACGGGAAGGGGATCGATCATAGAGGTGTAGGGATGCCAGATATGCTCCCTGTCGAAATCCAGCAGTGCTTCTTCAGAAAAGTTATCCATTCCTTATTTCCTTACTTTACCCTATAGTTGCATAAACAAAATGATGAAGAATAGAATAAACTTATAATTACAAAGACATGTGAAATCTGTAATGCTGTATCCGGATATCACGAATGGTGAAGTCGAAAAATCATATTAAAGTCACCATTTTGTTTACCCTTCGGGAAAGGCGATAATACCGTATCTCCTTCGTTGCCAAGGGCTGGCAGTAACATGCTACGGCTTCACCCCTGGACGCCCTGGAGCTACAGCATTCTCGACTTTTGCAACGATGGGGTTTATAAAAGTGAGATATCGCCTGAAAAGATCCTGTGCTGTTCACCGCCCTCCTCCTCCACGATGAGGACTCCGTCATCGTCAATATTGACAACCTTCCCCGAAACGCTCTTATTGATCAGATCCACCACGACTTTTCTTCCAAGGATATCGGTCAACTCCCGCCAGCGACGGATCACGGGTTCAAATCCTTTCTCCTCCATCGTTAAGAAGAGGCGCTCGAAATGTTCGAGGAAGCGGCACAAGAGCCACGCCCTTGCATATTTTCTTCCGGTTTCCATAAAAACCGAGGTCGCTATTTTTCTCAGTTCTTCGGGAAAGGATTCCCCGTCGGTATTCACATTGATTCCCAGCCCCACGATGATGTGGTCCACAGCATCCATCTCCATGCTCACCTCGGTGAGGATTCCGGCAAGTTTTCTTCCGCCGGAAAGAATATCATTGGGCCATTTGATGGTGATATCCATGGCCGCATCAGAGATAAGGGTTTCTGCAACTGCAACGGCGGTGAGCAGGGTGAACTTGGGGGCATCTGTCGGGGGAACATCGGGCCTCAGAATCAGCGAGACAAAGATTCCCTCGCCTTCGTGGGAAAACCAGCTTCTCCTTTTCCTTCCCCTGCCCTCGGCCTGACTCTCCGCGACCACGATGGTGCCCTGGGGCGCCCCCCCTGCCGCCAGCTCCTTTGCCCGGGTGTTGGTGGAGTTCAGTCTCCGGTAATACTCGATCTCCTTTCTACCGAAAATTCCGGTTTTAAGGCCCTGCCTGATCTCATTGGGAAGCAGCAGCTCCGAATCCTCCATGAGCAGATACCCCTTTCTCGGGGCCGATTCGATGGCGTACCCCTCATCCCTGAGCTTCTTCACCTGCTTTGAAACAGCCGCCCTGCTCACGGCAAGTCTCTCACTCAGAAGTTCGCCTGAAATCCATTTTCCCCTGCTCTCCTTGAGGGCTGCGATCAATCTGTCTTTTGTACTCATAAATTCCACCCCGCGGCATTGTCAACCGCTCGATTAATTTTGGTTGACAATACTAATCATATCTGTTTGATTAATGCAAATTTAAATTGAAGTTGTTGGCAACTTCATTACCAAAGGCTCAAGGCAGGAGAAGATATGTTCAACAGAAAAGTTTTCGAAACCGCCGAAAAGATCATCAACGAAGAAGGATACTCCATCTCCACCGAAACGGCACTTGAGTTTACCGAACTCACTGAAAAAGGCACCATGGATCTCATCTTCTGCGCGAACAGAATCAGGGAGAGATTCAAGAAGAACAGGATCTTCACCTGCGCCATCATCAACGCAAAATCGGGCAGATGCTCTGAAAACTGCGCATACTGCGCCCAGTCCTCGTTCCACGACACGGGCGTTACGACCTACCCCCTCCTGAGCAAAGAGGAACTGGTGGAAGATGCCCTGAAGATGTACGCGGCCGGCGCCACCGAGTATTCCATGGTCACCAGCGGGCTCAGGCTGACCGGGGAGGAGATCGACAGGATCTGCTCTGCCGCAGGAACCTTGAAGGAAAAAACAGATCTTGCCGTTTGCGCCTCCCTTGGCACCCTTTCCGAACCTATGGCGCTCCGCCTTGCCCGAAGCGGCATCACAAACTACCACCACAATCTGGAAACCGCGAGGAGTTTCTTCGACCAGATCTGCACGACCCACGACTACGAGGAGGATATCGACACGGTGAAGGCTGCAACAAAAGCTGGCCTCAGGGTATGCAGCGGCGGCATCATCGGCCTCGGGGAATCCTGGACGCAGCGGGTAGAGCTTGCCATGACCCTGAGGGAACTCGAAGTGGATTCCATCCCCCTTAACTTCCTCAACCCGGTCCAAGGCACAAGGCTCGAAAAAAGGCCACTCGTTCCTCCCATGGAAGCCCTGAAAAGCATTGCTCTCTTCAGATTTATCAATCCTGCGGCAAATATCACCATCTGCGGTGGCAGGGTGTTGACTCTCAAGGATTATCAGTCATGGGTATTTATGGCCGGCGCCAACGGCCTCATGAGCGGCAACTACCTCACCACAGCGGGAAGGGATTATGCCATGGATATGGAGATGATCTCGGATATGGGGCTGGAAACGTGCAGAAAATAATGGACACACCTTTCGGAAACAGGGCTGAAAGCATGCAGATAGCAGAGGAAAAAGAGCAGATGCAGTGGCAGAAAGCGATCTTCTTCGACCCGGAAGACAGTATCTACAGGGAGCATTTTCCGGGAAACCCCGTTGTGCCTGGAAGCCTTATCGCCTACGCCTTTATGGAGGCGGCAAGGGGCATCGGATTCGACCGGGGACCTTTCGAGATAGAGAACTTAAGGTTCAGAAATTTTATCTCACCCGGCGAATACCCTTGCACCATCAGGGTTTCAGGTGACAAGCTCACATTCAAGCTCTATAACGGCAAAAAAATCGCCGCATCGGGAACATTGCGGGTATGAGACTCTCATTTTCGGGAAGCCGCGCACTGATCGCAGGCGGAAGCTGCCGGATCGCACTGATTCTAGCCAAACACCTTATGGACGAGGATATTTTTCCCCTCCTCACCACAAGGAGCCGCGGGAGCACAGAAAAGATCTCGGAACATCTTGACGCCTATCGCGGAAAATTCAGCACCGTCCACCTGGACCTGGCAAACCCGGAATCCCTGGGCGCAGCTTTTTCCTCCATCGGGGATGAACTCGATTATCTCGTGGATTTTGCCCAGTCGGATTATGAAAGCCTTATCGCTTCGGCCGACAGCAGAAAGGCGGCAGATTATTTTGCCAAAAATATCTCATCCCGGGCGGAACTGGTAAAAAGGGCGACCCGGATGATGCTGAAAAAGAGAAAAGGAAGACTGATCTTCATTTCCTCCACCGCTGCAAAACTCCCGAATCCCGGGCAGGGTTTCTATGCTGCCGCAAAACTGGCATCCGAGGGGATCTACAGGAACCTCGGGATCGAAATGGCAGGACGCGGCATCACCACCCTCTGCCTCAGGCCAGGGTATGTGGATGCAGGAAGAGGCGAAGCCTACCTTCGGGAAAAGAGCAGAGAAGCGCTCAAAATGGTGCCCACGAAAAAAGCCCTGAGCGCCGGGGAGGTGGCCGAAACCATCCTCTTTTTTCTCTCGGAAAGCGCACGGGGCTTCAATGCCACCGAAATTATCATGGACGCCGGTCTTTCGGCCGGAAAATAGATGGAGCATACGACGAGATGAATCACCTTACTAAAATCAAGAAAATTTTAGCAAATCTTCTGGACATCGACGCAGAAGAGATCACAGCCGACACCTATCTCATCAGGGAACTGGATGTGGAGTCCATCGACCTCCTTGAGATTGCAGTAACCCTGAATTCGGAGTTCGGCGTGGAGATCGACGACGACGCAATTTTTCTCAAGAGCCTGAGAATCCACCTGACCGGTGCCGAAGGCTCCCCCCTTCCCCTTCTTCTAGAAAAATATCCCTTCCTGAGCAAGGAGCGGCTGGAAGAGATCATCGGCGATGTTGCGGACGGACCGGTTCTCAGGGTCAAGGATCTTGTATCGTATATTGAATGGCGCGCGGCCGGGCCCCCTCCCCTTCCAACAGCCAGCCGGTCCTAAGGATCACATCGGCCCCGGCAAGGGAGAGATTCTTCAGGGCCATGGAAAGCAGGAAGGAAAAACTATAGCAACAAACCCGGTAGACATTTAGCAGCACATGAATTCGAAGATTTATACAGGACGGGGATTTTGATGGCACGCAGAGTCGTGATCACTTCAATGGGGCTGGTTTCATCCCTCGGGAACACCCCTGAGCAGATACTGAAAAATATCGAAGCGGACAAGGTCACCTTTGAGAGCTGCCCCTTCGACGAAACGGTTTCCGTCGCCCCGGTCCACGACTTCGATCTCAGAGAATATACGGGCCGCTTTAAAAATGCCCGTTACCTCAACCGCGGCGCCTCATTTTCGGTTGCTGCGGCCATGGCTGCGATAAATAATTCCGGACTCGGCAAATCCGATCTCGAAAAAACCGGACTCTTTACCGGTGCCGGGCCAAACCTCGATTTCGGCGGAGAGATACCGGAAATAGACGAGGGGGAGATGAATACCGAACGGGTTCAGGCTCTTTTCCTTCTCCGTTTTCTGCCCAATACGGCGGCTTCCGCGATCTGCGCCCTGGCCGGAATCCATGGGGAAAACAGTGTTATCGGCACCGCCTGTTCGGCCTCCCTTCAGGCCCTGGGCGAGGGCTTTCGCAGAATCCGGGACGGTTATCTGGACCTGGCATTTGCCGGTGGAGGAGATTCGAGAATCAGCCCCGGCGGAATCGCGGCATACAAAAAGGCCGGCGCACTCTTTACCGGAAGCGATGACCCGGCATCGGAGTACGCTCCCTTTGACAAAGATCGAAGGGGATTTATTCCCGGTGAGGGAGGGGGATTTTTTCTCCTTGAGGAACTTAACCGGGCACAGGAGAGAGGCGCCCATATCCTCTGCGAAGTAAAGGGATTCGGCACATCCATGGACGGATTCAATATGACGGCACCGTGCCCCGATGGAAAATGGACGGAAAAGGCGGTCCGATCGGCCCTTTCCCAGGCAGCCCTCTCCCCTTCTGCAATCGATGTGGTCTCCTCCCACGGCACCGGCACCCCTCTCAACGACGCCATGGAAGCAGAGATGCTGGAGCGGATCTTCGGCAGGAACGGGCCGAGGGTGGTCGGGCTTAAATCCTGGATCGGACATCTTTCTGCCGCATGCGGGGCAACGGAGCTGGGAATATCCCTTGCGATGATGGCCGGTGGCTTTCTTCCCCCCATACGCAATCTTTCGGCCCCCTGCAACGGAAACCTCGACTTTGTAACGAAAGAAAAATCCTTCTACTTTCAAACCATGCTCCTGGAAAACTTCGGTTTCGGGGGTCAGAACAGCGCATTGGTGATCGAAAAATGGAGAGAATAACGGTAAACACGGAAAGGGAGGGATTTCTTCTCCTCGACAGCATCCTGCCGCCGGACAGAGAGGGTATCCGGGGGACAAAGTCGTTCATAAACGCCCCCGTTTTCGAGTGGATGGAGGCCCTTGCCCAGCTCGGCGCTCTTCACCAGCGCTATGTCACAGACTTTGAAAGGCACGCATTTCTGCTGAAGATCAGCAGTTTCACCCCCCCGAAGGAACCCGTTCTCAACGGAACCTACAACCTCTCCGGGGTGATCCTGAGCCGCAGCAGTCTCGCATGTTCCTACAAATTGATCGCAGAGAACAGTCCCGCTTCCCGTTTTGAAGGGGAATTCATCATCTCCTCCGTTGAGTACGGGGATAAATTCCGGAAAGATGTCCTGCAAAAACACTACAGGAAGGTGTTCCAATGTTTAAGGACCGATTCAGAAAAAAGGTGAACGCACAGAAAACCGCCGGTCTCCACAGAAATCCCCCTCAAGTGGAAAAAAGGGATGGAAAGCACCTCATCATAGGCGGGAAAAGGATGCTGAGCTTTGCCGGAAACGACTACCTGGGACTTTCCGAGGATCAGCGCCTGAAAGAGATCGTCAGCTCCAATTTCGCAAAATACGGCACCTCCTCATCCTCCTCCCGTCTCGTCTCAGGAAACTACTCGGTCATCGGCGAGGCCGAGGCCGCCTTTGCCGAATACTTCGGATACGACGAGGCCCTCTTCTTTCCCAGCGGCTACCAGTGCAACCTGGGACTGCTCTCCACACTTTTCACCAAGGGCGACACCGTCTATTACGATAAGCATATTCATGCCAGCAGCGTAAAGGGGATCACCCTGAGCGGCGCCTCGCCCAGGGGATACAAGCACAACAGGGTTTCCCACCTGGCAAAACGCCTTGGCAGCGACACCCAGTGCCAGGCTCCCGTGGTCACCGAGTCCCTGTTCAGCATGGACGGCGATCTACTCGACATAGAAGGCCTCGGGCAACTCAAGAAAGAGCATAATTTCCTCACCGTCGTTGACGAGGCCCACGCCTTCGGCGCCATGGGAGAAAAGGGAAAGGGAATCGCAAAAGATGTCGCCGATATTGCCGTGGGAACCTTCGGCAAGGCACTGGCCCTTTTCGGCGCCTTCATGCTGCTGCCCGAAGGATTCAAGGAGTATATCCTCAACTTCTCCTCGCCCATGATCTACACCACAACCCTTCCCGAAGCCCATGCCGCATCCGCCATCGACCTTCTCCCCATCATCGAAGGCTGCGACGACAGGAGGGAGCATCTGAAAAACATCAGCGCAACCATGCGGAAAAGGCTCACAAACGAGGGGTTCAAGGTCAGCGGGGATGCCCATATCATCGCCGTGGAACTCGGCGAAGAGACAAAAACGGTCGAAGTCACCCAGGCACTGTTCAACCGGAATATCTTCGTGTTTCCGGCGAGATTCCCCACCGTCCCTCTGGGAAGAGCCATCATAAGGGTCGGCATGACGGCCCTTCACGATAAAAAGGACGTGAAACTCTTTATCGAAAAACTCAAGGAGGCCTGCAATGAAGTCTGCTGATATTCCTTCAAGAATCGCCGTGGTCGGCACGGATACGGACGTGGGCAAAACGGTTCTCTCCCTCTTTCTTATGCGCTTTTTCTTTGAAAGGGGATTCAATCCATTTTACCTGAAACCGTTTCAGACCGGGTGCGATACCCCCTGCGACGATTACAGCGACGCCAGGTTCATCTATGAAAACATCGATGAGTTGAGACAAAAAGACCCGGCCGGCTCTGTTATCGCCTGCTATAAAACGCCCAAGGCCCCTCTGTTTGCAGCAAGAGACCAAGGGGAGATCATAGAGCTTGCCCCGATCCTCAAAATCGTTGAAAAAAAAGCAGAAACACACTCCCCTCTTATAATCGAAGCTGCCGGAGGGGTTCTTGTTCCCATCAACGAAAAAGAGAATATGATCGACCTTGTAAGGGAAACCAGAGCATCACCTGTTATCGCGGCAAGGGCCGGTCTCGGCACCATCAACCACACCCTGCTTACGGTCGAGGCCCTCAAGGCAAGAGGGATTTCTCCTCTGGGAATCATCCTGATCAAAAATGAAGAAATCGGGCCTTCTGATGAGATGATAGCGGAAAACATCGAAGCCATAGAAACAGCGTCCGCAATCAAAGTGGGAGGGGTAATCGGCAGGATCAGCAATTTTAAAATGCCGGATTCGGACAGTTTAAAGGCCATTGGGGCTATTTTCCCTGAAATTTAATTTTATTGATGTAAATCTTTCATGGCCGTTTATACATTTACGTGCTTGAATCCGCTGGCTGGCGATAAAGCTTCCATCTGGAGACACCTGTTTATCGTCTCCCACCACCAGAATCTTCTTGCCGCGCAGAATAGCGGGCAGCGCCCAGAGGTCAGATTGGCTCGCTTCATCGACAATTACAAGGTCGAACGCTCCAATATCCGGCGGCATGGCCTCCGATATGCAGGCATGGCTCATGATCCAGCAGGGGACGGCACCGGCAGCATCCGACATTGCCTCTCTGGCATCTCTACGATAACGCGTTGCGTTTGGCCCCGTTCCCTGACCGATACGGCGGATTGCAGTCGCATAGCCCGCAAGAGCTTGGAGAACCTTGGGCGTGGCATTCCGTTTGGTTGACAACCATGCAGCTTTAGAAACTAAATCCGTGTAGAGGCGAGAGAGACCATCCTCAAGGTCTCTGCGTCTGGCCGAAAGTCCGGGCAATTCATTTCGGGCTTCAATGTCGTTGAGGTAAGTTCGAATACGAGCCCAGTTCCGTAAATTCTGAAATCCGATGTGTTCGATGAGCTGCAGCTTGCGCATTTGAGGTCGCTTTGAGGTTTCATGGTGGCTATAAACCACAAAATCAGAAATTTGGAAAGAGGACCTTTGAATTATTGGAGCCCAGTGCAATCTGCTGCTATGCGGGCAGTTTTTCCGCTTGTAGCTGTTTCTTTTTTCTACTCACCGGTCGTGTTTCCATAACTATCGGTATGTCGGTTTATACGGGAATCACCGGTATTTCCATAACTGTCTGTATGTGTGTTAACTCTGCTATCTCCTACTCGACCGCTTGTGTTGCCATAGCTATCGCTATGTGTATTGACCCTGCTATCACCTATAGAGCCTGATCTGTTTCCGTAACTGTCCGTGTGGGTATTGTATCCCTCCCCGCCGAACAAGTGATTAAGCGGTTTTCCTAATATCTACACCGACCAGAAATGCATGTCGTCGAATTTTCGACTAAATACTGTTAGTTCTAACTGGATATAACCCTTTCTGGAATGATATCCAGAAACCTTATATTTATTAACGAATAGAGTTTTATCCACTTTCCCACATGAAAAGCCAGTTAATGATAATTCAGGTGCCGGTGTGAGGTAGAAAGTATTTAGAGATCAAATGAACCGGGATAATGGATAAAATATTGTAGAACTGAAGCGCCCTTATTTTCTTACTACAGGGGTAGTAAAAACAAGATAGACAATTTGCAAGGGAGAATATCTTTTTTTAACTTTTCCCCGGTAATATGGAATTACATGCCTGTTGTGTTAACTTTGCCAATATCTGCCCCCCCCCAACATCCATTCCCAATCAACTGCTTTCACCCCCCATCCAAGCGTAACAACCACCTTTTCAAATAGATATGATTTAAAAGAGGAACGAGCCTCAAGGTCCCCCTCAGGGCCTGCCGTAAGGCTGAACCAAAGTCTTCCTCCAAACAAAATCAAATTTGAAAGGGGTGCAAAAATGAAAAAAATACCCAAAGAAAAATCCGCTGGGATCAGTCTATGCTACGCATCCGCAAACGACGGCGACTGGGCAGAGGTCCTGCCGGAAACGGTCAAGGCGCTGCAGGAGCACCTTGGGACACAGAAGTTTGCCGTTCTGACCGGCGAGGAGCAGCCCGAGAGATGGCTGAGCGAGGTGGTCGACTCTTTCAGGACCGGCTCCTGTCCGAGTGATTTTTTCCCTTGTTGCACTTGGGAAAATCCGGCCACCGAACACTGGACGGCCCGAAAAGACGTGTCCGGGTCGCCCCCCTAAAGCACAAAAAAACCTAAAAACACGACAGTAGTTTGCCACGCCCTGACGCCCTACCCCACAAGGCTTAAAGAGGCTTCTGAGCGGGGATCATAGTGGGGAGATCGCTTTATCCGGTAAAGGGTTTGGTACGGTAGTGGGGTTGGTGGGGTTGATGGACTTTGTCGCTGCCCCACCCCCCGACACGACCCGTCCGAAAAAAAAAACGATCCTTGAAGATTAGCGTCTTTAGCTGTTTAGCCAACCGCTCTCAACTGCCTTGAGGGTCTTACCGCCCCCCGTTTTCCACTCGGTCAGACCGTTGGCGTTTCTTCCCGGAACGATGGCTGCGATGGCTGCTGTCTTGAAAGGGCTGGATACCTGTCGGATAGGCTCTAAAGTCTATTTTCACAGCACTATCCGCTCAGCCGTCTTTCTGCGAACGACGGAATCATATGTCACTTTATATTTTTTAAGCATAGCTTCAACATCTTCCCCTGTCCAGATTGAAACAGCGCAGTTTTTCCCTTTTTCAAAAACTTTGCGTCCGACCTTTTTCGCATTTGTACAAAGGATGAGTTTCGGGAATTTCGTGTTGAGCCGGGCTTCGTACTCAGGCCTTGCATTATATGGTTCCAGCACGGCTTTTGCATCGTCCAACGAGTTTATAGTGCACTTACATTGGATCAGGACGTTTACTTTGTTGGACATGATCACGACATCTGCACCGAAATCACCAGTGATAGGGGTAAGGAATATATTTCCGCCGAATTCTCTTTCCGCAAGTTCGGCAGTGAGAGCCTCGAAGAGTTGCCAATCCATGCCTTCAAGCCAATCCGGCGTGAGGACAGATGTGGACGGTATAGATCCTCCGAACATGCCTTCGACGTCGAAATCCATAGGTGCGACTTCCGTCGGACTAATGACCGCGTCCTTCAAATCTACCTTACGGGCAAGGAGCGCCTGAAGATTGCTGTCAAATGATTTTAATTCTGGATGGATCAGAATCGGAATGTAGACGTGGACGTCCTTCACCGCACCGATGCGGTAGACTCTATCAGTGGCTTGCTCTTCCTTGGCTGGATTCCAGTGACGTTCCAGATGAACGACGTTATTCGCGCCCACGACTGTCAGACCAACACCGGCAGCCAAGGGCGACATGATGATAATTCCGAATCCGAGGCGAGACTCGAATCCTTCGATAATCTGCATTCGCGTTTCCACCCCTCTGCCCGAGGGCGATGCGACAGACTTAGTATCACCATTCACGATATCAACCTGGACCCCATAGATAAGATTGAGGCTGATCGACAGGAAGCGCTGCAGCTTCTTATTGATGACGAAAATGATGACCTTTTCTTCGCGTTCCCTGATTTTTTTAAGAATTTGAAGCAGCAAACGGAGCTTTTCCGATTTGAGCAGGATTTCTTTCGTCTTTTCTGGGTCAGACGAAACTGGGGGGCCTCCCCCTTCGAGCAGGTCTGGATGCAGGGAGACGTCACGAAGACGCCTGAGACCGGGCAGTATCGCTTGCTGGATTTTCTTGGGGTCGCCCGATGCTCTTGCTGCTGCGACGCTTGCGACAACGGCATCGTAACGATTCTTCTGAAGTCCATGCATCATAACCTTATATTTTTCGTTTACCCCTCCATCATGAATTATCTTTTGGGGAAGACAATCCAAGCATTCCTCTTTGGTGCGACGTAGCATAAGGCTGCCGACATTGCTACGCAGTTTTTTGCCCACCTGAATGCGTATTTCGTTACGCTCTTCAACGTTTGCTCTGTTGATGGGCGCTATGTAGGTTTTCTGGAAGTCCTTATATGATCCCAGCAGACCAGGACTGACAGTATCGAAAATGGACCAGAAGTCCACAAGACTATTTTCGACCGGCGTACCGGTGACGGCGAGGCGAAAGTCCGCCTTGAGCCCCTTGGCAGTTCGAGACTTCATGGCGTTGGGATTTTTGATGTCCTGCGCTTCATCGAAAATTATCATCCCCCAGTCCACCATGCACAGCGAGAATTGATAATCGCGCAGCGTATCGTAGTTCGTGAGGACGAGACGACCGGGTATGTCCAGTCGCAAGTTGCCAAAGTCCTTGCCGATTTTCAGAGAGTAGCGGATTGCGCTGTCGGTCGCTTCGTTGTTGTTCAGACAAAATTTGTTTTCCCGGCCAGCCCCGTCTTGCCGAAAACGAGGCAAGTCCGCGTTCGCCTGAAGAATGACAATGTCTTCAAAGGGATTGTTCTCAAAGATATCGTCGATCTGTTTCCGCCAAATTTCCAGAAGGACGACAGGTGCTACGACGAGTGTAGGCTTGAGCTTGCCACTGTCTCGCATAATGTTCTGGTAGACCTGCAACGCCGCGAGTGTCATGAACGTTTTGCCAAGGCCCATGTCGTCAGCGAGCAGCGCCCCGGCAAAGCGATTCTTCTCAGGGAATCGCAAGGCTTCATAAGAGAGGCCCAGAAGCCAGCGGATGCCTTCCTTCTGGTACGGGAAGGGCTTAAACTTGCAACCGTCGATGCAAATCGGCCCGGAGTAGAGTCGGCTGGTTTCGGCTGATAGAGTAAGAAAGCCTGCCGCAACTTCGTCTTCGTTGAGATCGATTTTGACAGTTATGTTAGGCGGTGGCTCTGATGGTGGTGTGGTTTCCTGAGTCGTCTTGGAGCGAGGCACCGTTTCGGTATCGTCTCTATCCGAAACCTTCGCGCTCAATTCGTCAAAAATTGTCTCGATATCTTTTTTCGTAGCGGGAAGCAGCAATGTCTTGCCCTTAAAAGGAACAGAGGTTTCCCCATGCGTGAGGGCCTCCTCGACTTTTTTATGCAACCCGTCCAGTTCTTTCCGATCCGCAATAAAACCACAGGCGTTATCGAGTGCAATAACGTCAGGTTCATTTTCCGGATCCCCGAACCAGGATTGGCTCTGCCCATCCGTCTCGCCGAAGTATGCCTTTTGGAACACCTCCGCGCCGTGTACGCGGATGGATAGGCCGTTATCAAGGTCCACGAGACTCGCATTAAGGAATGCGGCTGGAGTTTTGAGAAACTGAGCCTTTTCCTTAGCTGAGATTTGCCTGTTGGACAAGATTTCCTGCACGGCGGCAAGCCGTTTTTCATTAAGCAGGATGATGTCATTGCCAAGCCGTATTGAAACACTTTCGCCTCCTTCCAACTGACCGAGGCGGTTTTCGATATCCTCGGGTGCCGCAGGCATTCCGAAATCCGGAATCAGTCTCAGGCTTCCATCCGGATTTTCGACGATGGATACGGAGACCTTGTCCGGCTGATTGACTTTTGTCTTTTCAAAGTGGCGCAGGTCAATTCGTACATCTTTGGCCTGCGCCCGCTGCAGGGCATAAATTGCAGCGAGGTTCGCACCTTCGGTCTTCTGGTCCGGAGCAAGACCGAAATGTCTTTTTACAGCCTTCAGGGCGAGTAACTGGGCTTCATCCGGAAGATATTGTTCTCCTTCGCCAGGTATCAGAAAAGGCCCTTCGAGACGGTAATGTTTCACCCGCTGCTGGTTGGGACGAACCAGAATCAACGAAATGCGGAAAGAGGGGGTAAAGCTGCGCCCCACAACCTCAAGCTCGAAACGCCCGGGCCACGGTTCGGGAAGGCCCAGAAGCATCCTGTCTTCGGCAGAAATGCGCGAGGCAATATCGTCGGGCAGAAAAAAGCCGTTCTTTGCCTTTTTAGCTACGCCTTCTTCACAGAGCATCTGAAGCGTGACGTATTGGAGCTGAAGCGGCGTAGGTGCATTGCCGGAAACACATTCGTCATGCTGTAAAGAATGGAATCGGACGCCGAATGCGGAGGGTTCTATTTCGTATCTTACCTCGGTATCGGATTTTGCCAATATTTTTCTGATTATGTCTTTTAACGCCATATCGCTATCATCCGTTCGTAATCTTCACTTTCCATAATGTCGCCAGGCGATATAGGGACTCCGAGCAGTTTCAGTTGGTTATAAGCGTTTTCGATCCAGTTTCTTTTATGGATGATTCGAGCGAATTTTTCGGTTGACCTAAATTGCTCAAAATATGATTCCTGAAGCCCTACTCCCAAGGATCGTGCATCTATATACCTCTCTTCGTATTTTCCGGCAGGGCATTTGTCGGGGAGCTTGTCCATAATGGTCAAAGCGAAGGAATGAGTGCCTTCCACAAGACACACATCACCCATGCGGAAATAGAAGATAGTCAGTTTATTATTGGTACCTGTCAACCTTGCGAAGTAAGGCAGCTGTTCGTCCTTTCCGAACCTGCTGCGGAGGTATTCCTCCGGCTGCGAACTGAGGAACAGTTGCGCGTCCTGTACAAGCTTCTTTTCGAATAACCCTTCCAAAAAACGTTTGCGCTTGGGAAACATTCTGCGCATGTCCTCGCCGCCCTTACGTTCCGAGAACTCCTTCACAATGTCGAGGAAGAGTCCCATGTCCATCTTCGACAGCCAGCGGCGCATCTGGTTTATCCGCTTGTGGCCGAAATGGCTCCACCATTTGAGATAGTTGCGATGGCTGGAAGGAATACGTGGGTCTCCGGCGATGGCAAGGATGGTCTTCAGCCAGAGGTTGGTGGGTTCTTCGTTGCACCCTGAGAGTTTATCGATGAGCGCGATGACGATGGAATGGCCGAGCATATGGCCGTCTTCGTATGGTGCACTGTGAACCTTTACGGCTCGAACCTCAAACAGGATGTCATCCGACTGATTGGGCTTAAGCCCCTCTATCCGCTTGAGATAGAAGATATTCTGACTTACTTCGAAAAACCTGGAAGACGTTACAGGTATGCCGTTTTGATCGGCTTCATCAGGAAGCGTCCTGCTGGTGGATGCCGCCTGATTTGCCAACCATTTGTGCCCATTTAGCGAAACGATGCAGTCCACATTATCAATTAGCCGATCCAGTCCGAACATAAGTTCGTTTTTGTGAAATTTTTTGAGCTGTCGACGCAGGAATTTACAGAGTGGAGCCAGTCCATCCCCCAACATGTCGTAACGCGTAAAGAAAAGTTGGCAGGTTTCGCGAAGAGCGAGCCTGCCAATGCGGTTGCGTGCAGTAACGCCGAGAATTCTGTTGATGATTCCAAGAATGCGGGGGTTCGGGGGGGCCTTTTCAAGAAAGGCGCGCTCCTTGGTCCAAAGTTCAAGAAGCGGACGGATGTAGCCGGGGCCGTCGATTACGGCGGCAATGTCGTTACCGGCAAGTCCGACCCGCCGAAGTTTTTCCCGGCGGACGCGATATGCCCCGGAATTTTTGCCGATATTTCTACAATGACGTTCCAGCTGTTCCGCCAGACTTTCGAACAGTGCGGCGCATTCTGGAGTTGCAATTACTGGCAATTCCAGAGAGAGTTCCGGCAGGCGAAATATAGCCATCACTGCCCTCCATGCATCGGCGCACTAACCTTCTGAAGTTCCATAATGGATGGTTGACGCGTAGTGAAACGAATGTCAATGCGCCGGTTCTTACGCATTGCCTCTTCGGTGTCCTCCACTTCCGCCACACGTCTGGTTGCAGAATAGCCGCTCACAGAGAACAGCAGCAGTCCCTGCCGGTTCCGCAGTTCCTTGAGTTGCGCACCACAGGACGTCTGTTCGATCCAAAACTTCCACAGGGAGACGGCCCGCAGAGCGGAAAGCTCCCAGTTGCCCATCCTGTAACTTCTAGCGCTACGGCTATCCGTATGTCCTTCAACGAAAACCGTATCCAGATGCTCCCAGCGGTCCTCCTTGGTTATAGAATCATACAGCGCCTTCCCGATTCTTTCCGCCGTCTCTCTGAGTTCTGGATTGATTATGTAGCTGCCGGTGCTAAAGTGGAATGCCTGCTCCGGGATGCGAAGGACTGATTCGTTGTCCGAAATTTCGACATTGATGCCTTGTTCTTCAAGCTCACGCACGACTTCATTGAGGATGTCAGAACGGGCCTTGGAGGATTGTTTTAGCTCCTCAATGTTCTTCGACACCTTATCCTCCATCTGTGTTAGCCTCAGAAGCAGGGTTGCGCAGACTATAATAAAAATGACAAGCAGCCCCGCCATGATGTCAGAAAATGACATCCAATACGGGTTGTCGGCTTCGTTTGCCACGGCAGGACGTGGTGACAATAGGAATAAGCTCATTTACAGTCTCCCGCGCTATACTCTGCCGCTATGCATTTCGATGTTTTCAACAACTTCGCCCATAGCTTCCACAGCATTTTTCATATTCTCGCAGAAGGCTCTGGTCTGGTCGTCCCAACTGCTCATGCGATCGACAATCTGTCCCTGAACGTGGTCGCCGTATTTCTTCAGGCAGTCGGCAACCTGTTCTTCCAGTTCGAAGATCTGATCGCCCATGGTATCCTGAAGTTCCCTGCAATTCTGGGCCAAAGACCGCAAACCATCGCTCGAAACACTCACAGCATGTTCCAAGCCGCCGGTGACTTTTTCGACACTGGTGCGCACGTCCTGTAGCGTGGACAGAGTCTTCTGTAGACCCTGTGCAACCTCGGAATTCTCGGCGAACAGATTTTCCGCAAGTGAGACGCTTTTTTCCAAGCTGCTCGCTGCGCGTCCCACGGAATGACCGATTTCAGCTCCGAGAGCCTTAAGATTGGATGTCGCATCGGCAAGGGCGTCGCCGGTTTTGTTCATGCGAGCAACGACCGAGTCCATGGCGCCGCGGCTTTCGTCCACATGGCGCTGCAACGCGCCCCCCTGTTCCAGAAGACTCTTTGTAGCCGCCACTTGGCTTCCGATGGATTCTTTCGCGTATTCCAGTGAGGCATACTGCTGTTCAAGAATGTCGTTGATCTGTTTTTCAAGCACCTTACTTCGACTGTCCTGCCCTTCGAGCAGAATGGTCTGCGATGCATCGAGATTCTTAAAAAAGGCATTAAGCTGGCTGCCCATGTCGGAGAGGGCTTCGCGTACGTCATTGGATGCATCGCCAAGCGATCCGACTTGCTTTTCCTGCGCACGGCACATACCTTCAAGAAAGTCGTTAAAAATCTGCAAAACCTTCTGACTCGTTTCGTTTTGGGCCTCGTCCTGTCTGTTCAGCATGCGCTGAACCACGGTTTCCAGACCACGGGTGCGCTCGTCCTGCTCCGCAATCATAGATTCCTGACGGGCTTCAAGGGCTTCAAAAAACAAACGCATCCCGCCGGACAGCTCCACAATCGCCTCACGAACGTCGCCAGAGGCGGAAGACAAGGATTCTGCCTGCCGAGACTGCTCTCGACCCATCGCATCGGCAAAGGTTTCGAGCATGTCAGCAATTTTTTGATTTGTCTTGCCCAATGCGTCGCCCTGATGTGCAACAAGATTCTTTACAGAGTCTTCCAGCACCTTGGAGCGATCGTCTTGCTCACGGATAGAGGCTATTTGCTGTTCCTTAAAGGATTGAAAAAAAACGTCCATGGTTTTGGTGAGTCCAGCCATGGCTTCGCGGATTTCCTCCGAAGCGGAGTGCATGGCTTTGCGCTGCCCATCGCCTTCGCGTCCCATTTCCACCATAAAGCGTTCCAGTAGATTCGCCATAGTCTCTTCGGCACCTTTTCCCTGCCGTTCGGCGAGATCCTTGGATACGTTGGCCATGCTTTCGATAGCGGGAACCAGCGTTTCTTCGATGGTTCGTTTGAGCGTGCCCCCAATAGCAGTAGAGATGCTTATTACCGCTTCTGAGATGTTTGCGGCGATTGACCCCGTCATTACCTTCGAAAACGAATCCATGGATTCCTGCATTCGTGAACCGATCTGCTCGGCCAGTCCGTTCAGCGCGTCACAGGATTCACGCCCATCCGCACGCATGCCAGCGAAGACTTCCATAATAGGGAAGCGGGGAAAAATTTCGTCCACACGGCTTTGCAGCTCCTGAATGCAACGCATTATGCGTCCGTGGAAGTACTTTTCGATGAAATTAAGAATGAGGCTGCTGGATACGCCCCACACGGAGGTTACAAACGCAATAGATGCGCTCTGCACAAGCAATTTGATTTCACCCTGAATCCTGACAACGTCACCGTCAAGATGAAGGCCGGTCAAGCCCAATTGTAGACCGAGAAATGTGCCAAGAACGCCGATGCCGGTCAGGATCGCGGCTCCGGTGGGGAACAGTCGGGAATCAACGATGCGTCGGGCAATGCTGGAACCGTTGAAGAAATGCTCGGCATCGATATTGCTGAAGAGTTTGCCGTTGTATTCCACGAGGGTTTCATCGAACTCCTGCCAGAGACGTCGGGAAACAACGCGTTTCCACTTAGACCTAACGGTGAGTGCCTCGGCTTCACTCTGTACAAGGAAATGCCGTTTTTCAATAACGTTGTCCTCAGTAACCCCGTCCAAACCCTTGAGATAGAATTGGACCCGTAGAAAGTAGCATATCGTCATAACTACCAACGGGAGCACAAAGGCACAAAAAACGATGATGATTAAACCAATGAAGAAGGCTGTCACGCCTTCGGTGGTGGAAAAATCATTACTGAAAATCTGACTCGATCCGGGCCAGAAGGACCCCCAGTCCAAAGCCTTCGAAGACATTCCCTCTCCTTAAAGTGAAAAATGTATTATCTTAATACAACAAATCACGGGCAGGTAAAACGGAGCGCAGCGATGTCTTTGACTGTCTGAGTGAATTTTCCTCGTGTACGCCCGGCATTCGTATGAACTAATGTGAGTATAACTCGCTTGTAAGTGGATATTTTTCATCACTAAGTGTGATTATCAAAAGTACTACCCAAAGGCAAGAACGAAAGCAGTAAAGCATCAATTCTCGGTGAATGCATCTCCTCTTTCGAAAAAAACGGTGAAAAATCTCTTACGGTAGGCCTGCAGACTGTGGTGTGCTATTTTTTATAGAATTGAAGTGAACGGAACAACAAAGGGACTTCTTTGTGAGATGAATTCTTTTTTCTGTAAGCTGCCACAAGAAATAAGGTAGCAAAAACTTTGTCGGATATTTTTCGATTTTGTATGCAAAAAGTTCACTATCAGCTCAAAGATACAGTCGAGCAGGATTTTTCATGCCAACTCTTTTTCAAAATCTTAGGTCAGTTCTGGCCAAACGTAACAACCACCCTTTCAAATAGATATGATTTAAAAGAGAAACGAGCCTCAAGGTCCCCCTCAGGGCCTGCCGTAAGGCTGAACCAAAGCGTTCCTCCAAACAAAATCAAATTTGAAAGGGGTGCAAAAATGGAAAAAATGCCCAAAGAAAAATCCGCTGGGATCGGCTTGCGCCATGCGTCAGCAGACGACGGGGACTGGGCAGAGGTCCTGCCGGAAACGGTCAAGGCACTGCAGGAGCATCTTGGAACACAGAAGTTTGCCGTCCTGACCGGCGAGGAGCAGCCCGAAAGATGGCTGAGCGAGTAAAGGGGTCAAGTCTCCGTTTGACTTATATGGTAACGCTAAAAGTCAAACGGAGACTTGACCCCTTTTCTTTTCGAAGGGGACGTTTTTCGTATGGTCCTCAGCGTGCCTGAGTTGGGAGCGAAGATAAAGGTGCCGAGCGTCACCCCCTAAATCAAAAAATTGCTAAGGGCTCGCTCAGAAATAAGTTCACAATTTTAGGGCTTGATCATAACTGCGGACACCATGTCACGGAGTCTGTCCCGCCCATTGCCGGCTTCTCCAGCTCGATCCGGGGGGTGCCGGGCCCATGAAGCTAAAGCGCAAAAACTCAGCACGCCTCAAGCAGTTTGCGCTTCTTAACGCTACATGGCCCCGACAGCTTTTCCCCGGATCGCGCCATGTCGTACGCCGGCAACGGGCGGGACTCCGAGGCTACGCACAGCAAAATATGGCCGCAGTTATGATCAAGCCCCAATTTTAAGTGTTGAGGCGCCTGTCTGGCAAGGCACGAAAGTGCAGGAATATCAAGCATATTACGAGCTTTCGTAACGCAGCCAGGCAGGATGCATCGGCGCTTAAAATGGGAAGTTATTTTTGAGTGAGCCCTTAGCACCATGCAGGGTAAAATGTCTCGTGAGGATTTAATGGCCGCACTTGGACTGAAAGATGAAAAACACTTTCGGGAATATTACCAGCAAGCAGGGATTGCGCTGGGAGTAATCGAGATGACCCTTCCCGATAAACCCCGCAGCAGTAAACAAAAATACCGACTGACCGAAAAAAGGGCGCAGGGTTCTTACCGGCGTCAAAGGAAGCGAAAAATAACAAACATATTTTTTACCTGCTCTCAGTTGCAGCCATTTTCTGCTGCGGCTGCCGGTTAAATCAGAATAAAGCACCTCAGGTTGCTATCAACAAATATTATATCTGGTGGTCGCATCGTTAATCTCATTTGATCTGTGATTTAATCGCTGTTGACATGCCTTAATCCGAACAGACACAAAAAAAACCAGGCAACACCGATTCCGGCACCAACCATAAATACCCCCTTAAGACCCATCATAATCAATATCGGAGCAAAAAGAATCGGTGACAGGAACTGGCCGATAAAACCGAAGGTTCCCAGATAAGAGCTGAATCTTCCCCGAAAGGACGACGGGACAACGTCTCCGATCCACACCATTATCGTCGGCAGAATAAGTCCCTGGCTGACGCCGAACAGGGCAATCGACACCGCGATGATACGGCTATCGGAGGCCCGGGATATGATAGCGAACGCCACCGACCAAATTGCGACCGCGGTCAGAACGATCGCCGGATATGAAAATCGGGACCGTATCTTTCCGTAGATAAAGGCGGTCACCCCTGCAGCACCCGTCATGGCTGTGAGAAACATGCCGATCCTAAATGTGCTTGAGATACCACAGGTTTCCAGCAGTTGGGGCAAAAAGATGATAATAACATAGAGAAGTACATTGGCAAAAAACATAAGGCCGTAAATGATCATCAGAAGGATTGGATTTTGCCGGAATAACTTGAACACCGTTGTGCCGTTATCG
>Ga0265294_10002602_pt1 | contig 23642 bp, 20 predicted proteins | sample MunlanPumphouse3_FD_192504 | JGI IMG/M metagenome (GOLD analysis project Ga0265294, IMG submission 192504) | Groundwater microbial communities from a municipal landfill in Southern Ontario, Canada - Pumphouse #3 | ecosystem: Environmental > Aquatic > Deep subsurface > Groundwater | place... | reverse complement strand
GGGTACTGGGGTGACGATCGCACGTTCTTCTCGGAGAAGCGCATTCAGAAGCGAGGATTTACCAACGTTGGGGCGTCCAATGATGGCTGTCTTTATGCCTTCTCTCAATATTAGTCCGGAACGGCAGTCTTCGAGCATTGCTTCTCCATCCGATATCAGATTTTCCAGACGTTTTGCGGAATTTTCCTTTGATATGTAGCCTTCGTCTTCCTCCGGGAAATCGAGATCTACTTCCAGGAATACGGCAAGTCCTGTAATGGCATCAAGAAAAGACCTGAGTTTTTGTGCAAAAGCTCCCTGCAAAGTTCTTGAAGAAGCGTATAGTGCTTCGTCGCTTTCTGCCCTAATTACCCCAAGGACAGCTTCCGCCTGCGGAAGGTCGATCCGTCCGTTCACAAATGCCCTGCGTGTAAATTCTCCGGGTTGCGCAAGCCTGGCTCCCATTGAGCAGAGTTCTTCAATGCATTTCTGAGCGGGCAGCAGTCCACCGTGACAATGTATCTCAACGCTTTCTTCGGCAGTATAGCTTGCCCCTTTATCAAACCTTACTGCAAGCACCTCATCAAAGAGCTCTCCATCAGAAGAACGAAGCCTGCCAAGGGTGAGAAAGCGTGCGGGCTGCTCTGCGAGTTTTTTTCGGCCTGTGAATATTTCATCGGCAAGCAAAACGGAGCCTTCTCCCGAAAGCCTTACTACCGCTATTCCACTTTCTCCCCACGCTGTGGCGAGCGCTGTTATAATTTCCTCCATTTGATCACTCACTCTCTGCGATCTGTTCCTGTTATCCGTTAAAGTGACATCCTCTGTTCTATTTGGATCATTACCCATTATAATCTTCGATCAACGGTTCTATCAATGACTGCCAAATTCGGCCATTATGTTTTAGGAAATCAAAAGGCGGCCTCATCATGAGGCCGCCCAATATTTACTTTCAGTTGTATTTTCTAAAGTGCCTTTATTGCCGCGCCCAGCCGTTTTGCGCCCTCTTCGAGTTCTTCCGGCTGTGCGAAGGTGAAGCATGTGCGCATGAAATCAAGTCCTGAACCGTCAACGAAGAAGGAGGGACCTGTTACGAAAGCAACTCCATGCTCTATCGCCTTCATGAATAGTGTAGTTGAATCGATGCCGGGTACCTGCAGCCAGAAGAAGAAACCGCCTTCCGGTGTGTTGTATACGGTATTGGAGGGCAAATACTTTTTGAAGCCCGCTTCCATCGCATCGCGCTTTTTGCCGTAGTGAGTGATGATCTTGGGGAGGAAGCCCTCGAGGTGTCCAAGCCTGCAGTACTCATATACGAGTGCCTGGGCTACTACGCTTGAGCAGAGGTTTGTGCCCTGTTTGATCATGACCATTTTCTGCATCAGATCGGGATCGCCGACGATCCATGCTACGCGTGTCCCCGGTGCCAGTATTTTGGAGAAGGAGCAGGCATAAACGACCCTTCCACTCTGTTTTTTATCCATTGAGAAGATTGTGGGCACGTGATCTCCTGTGTAACGAAGGTGACCGTAGGGGTCGTCTTCGAATATGATCAGGTCATATTTTTCAGCTATATCAAGAAGTTTAGCCCTGCGGTCCTCAGAGAGTGTCGATCCGGAGGGATTCTGAAAGTTGACGATAGTGTAGATAAACTTGATCCTGTGTCCGTCCTTGCGTCCCTGTTCTATAACAGCCGGGATCATATCGACGCAAAGTCCGTCTTTATCGCACGGGACAGAAAGGAATCTTGCGCCGCGGTTTCTCATTGCGTGGATCGCACCGGGATATGTCGGCCCCTCAACAATGATCGTGTCCCCGTCATTTAGCAGGACGCTGCAGAGGAGGTCCATTCCTTCCTGTGATCCGGTTGTGATAAGCATCTCTTCAGGTTTTGTTTCACGGCCCATTCTGGGTGCCATCCATTTTGCGATGTATCCCTTGAGCGGCGCATAACCGTCTGTGGCACCGTACTGAAGGACATCTTTGCCTTCGCGGGCCAGGATCGCAGAAGCTTCAGAAAACTCTGCCACCGGGAAAACTGCAGGATCGGGGTTGCCTCCCGCAAAAGAGATAACACCGGGTGTCTTGGTGTATTTCATCAGAGCCCTTATAGGCGAAGGTTTGACATTAAGCGCTATATCCGACAATCTTGCATTCCAGTTTACTGAACTCATAGCATGATCCCTCCAAATAATTATTCACAATACATAATAGCCTCTCTCATGTGAAAGAGGTCGCATTGTCATTATACACAAAAAAAGCCGATTGTCACCGAGAAAAATGATATATCAGCGGTCCGAACAAAGTTTTGCCCCTTTTAATACTTCGCATGAACGTCTATTATTGGGGTGTTGATATTAAGCGAACATGCTTCGGAAGGAAGATAAATATGTCAGATGCACAATCTATACTAAAAAACAGCCAGGAGATCCGCAAACTGGGTTCGGGAACCTCTTTCAAGGCGATTTTCGTCGTATCCTCGCTCTTTCAAAAAAACGACAAAAACGGGAAACCCTATTATGAAATGGCCGTAACCGATTCATTCGGTACGATCGAAGCCAAGATATGGTCAGATGCCAGCTGGTTTGACAGGTCTGACCCCAACATGGAGGCATCATCAACTGCAAAGAGGCTGGAGGATGAAAAGCTGAGATCTCTAGCAGGCTGTTCAGTTGGAATAGATGGAAAAACTACAGAATTCAGGGGGCAGACACAGTTCAACTTCAACAAGATCACGCTTCTTGATCAGGATAAATTTCCACCGTCGCAGTACCTCCCAAGATCACCGATCTCCTTGGAGGAACTTGTCAAAAGGTACGAGGAACTCGTATCTTCATGCCGTCCGGAAGTCGCTGAATTTATAAGGTTTGTCTATGACGGAGATACATGGAAGCAGTTTCGCGACTGGCCCGCTGCCGTGAGCCATCACCACGCATATGCAAACGGCCTGCTTGAGCACACGCTCTCGGTCACGGACTGTGCAAAGTCGATGGCTGAATCACTGAGGACATCAGGTTATGACATCGATGTTGATATAGTGGTCGCCGGAGGTCTGCTCCACGACCTTGGTAAGCTTGGATCGTACAGGATGGGCTCTATCCCCGAGATGACTCTTGAGGGAGCCGTTCTGGATCACATTGCCATAGGGTATTCTAAATTTATGGAGCTTGCCGAAAAAAGCGGACTCGACAATTCACTAAAACTTCAGATCGCGCACATCCTTCTGAGCCACCACGGACAGCGGGAGTTCGGCTCACCAGTCGTCCCGGCGACCCCTGAGGCAATGGTAGTTTCGTCTGCCGATGAACTGGACTTCAGGGTCTTTTGTTGGAAGGATTCCGTCAAAGACCTTACGGAAGACCAGCCAATATCTCAGTGGCATCAGGCCACAGGCCGCCGTTTCTGGAACAGGTGATCTGCATTTGTGTAACGTCCCGGATAGTTTAGGGCACATGAGTTGAGACAGGGGAAGAAAAATGCCAAAGGAGTTTTATATAACCGGTGACCAGTCAGGCAGGAGGATCGACAGGCTTTTAAGAAACATGTGGCCACAGGTCCCTCTTGGAGCCCTCATGAAAGCTATCCGCACAGGAGAAGTTCGGCTGGATGCAAAAAAAGTAAGGCCGGACACACGGGTGGGTGAGGGACAGTTCCTTCAGGTCCCCTGGAATGACGATAGACCGGCCGAAAGAAGCACAAAAGAGAATACACCGTCCATCATACATGAGAGACTGGAAACAATTTACAAAGACGACTACCTCTGGATAATAAACAAGCCTGCAGGACTCCTTACCCAGCCGGATACAAAAAACGGAGATTCGCTCATTACGAGGGTACTGGAGGAACTCAAATGGACAAGGAACGATTTTAGGCCATCGACAGTCCAGCGCCTGGACCGCAATACGTCCGGGGCGGTCATAACAGCTCTTACAGGACCGTCGCTGAGATACCTCTCAGAACTGATAAGGGAACGTAAGATAAAAAAGATATACAGGGCAGCCGTTGCAGGTCAAATAAAAGATTCAGGGGAGATAGACCTTCCTCTGCTGAAGGATCAGGCCGGCAATACTGTGATGGTAGATGAGAGCGGACAGAGTGCACTTACAAAATACAGGAAAATAGCATCTTTCAAAAAGATCAGTACAGTGGAGGTAGAGCTCGTAACCGGAAGACCGCACCAGGCAAGGGTCCATTTAGCTGCAATAGGCCATCCGATAATCGGAGACAAGAAATATGGCGGGGATGCTGGACAGGCCAAACGGCCGCTGCTTCATGCGTACTCAGTTACTTTCCCTGACGACTGTGGATTGCCGGAAACGATAAGAGGAAAGGAATTCAAGGCCCCTCTTCCAAAAGATATGGAGGAATATTTTAATGAGATGTGATCTTTGTGAAGACCAGAAGTGTCGCGAGGGAGAACCCTGCATAGAGAGGAACAGCATCGAACTTTATTCAGATCCGCATGAAAAAATGATGATGCAGACCGCGGCTTTTGTTGAATCAGAGTTCTACGGAGACCTCAACAGGATAGAAGAAGTTGTTGAGTTTGCTTCCCGAATGGGATATAAAAAACTTGGAATAGCTTTTTGCGTCGGGCTTAAGGAAGAAGCAACGAAAATAGCCGATTTCCTCTCGAATTTTTTTGAAATAGAGGCAATTTGCTGCAAGGTGTGCGGTATCCCGAAATCAGAAATGGGTGCACCCATGAGCGACAGAGTTGGTCCGGTAAGCTGCAACCCGATCGAACAGGCAAGGATGTTCGAAGAAAAAAAGACGGACCTGAATCTGGTGATCGGACTATGTGTGGGGCACGATGCCCTATTTATAAAACACTCACACACATATGTGGTACCGCTTGTAGTCAAAGACAGGGTGCTGGGACACAATCCTCTTGCAGCTGTCTACTGCTCGGCTGTGAACAAAAAAATGAAGAAAAGGGCAGAGGAACGTAAGTAAAAATAAGATAGAATTTAACAAAGCCGATTTGCCTTAAAATGTTATTTCAGTGCAGGCTTGTCATATCGGAGACTCTCTGCTATTATTTCCATTGCCCTTCACACGGACCGGCGCATAGCGACGCTGGCCTGAGTCTGGGGAATATCGAGCGTAACAGGCTCAGACAGGAGTGATCATTATGATCCAGAAAGAAAAGAAACAGCAGCTTATTGAAGAGTTCAAAGTTCACGGAGCAGACACAGGCTCAACAGAGGTACAGGTTGCCATCCTGACGTCACGTATCCGTGAACTCACAGACCACATGAGGATCCACAAGAAGGACTTCCACTCACGTAGAGGACTCCTGATCATGGTTGGTAAGCGCCGCAAGCTTCTACAGTACCTCAAAGACCGCGACTTTAACCGCTATCAGTCGCTTATCCAGCGTCTCGGACTGCGCCATTAATTTCAATTAGTCAGAGAAAAACAAAAAAATAAGCAACTTATGCATGGCGAGGGGTCAATACCTTCGCCATTTTTGCTGTTTTGTGTTATTCTTCAACAGTTGAAGACATAAAATGGGAGGAAAAGAAAAATGAAAGAAATATTTGAATTGGAACTATATGGCAAGACTATGTCCTTTGAAACAGGACGTCTTGCGAAGCAGGCAAACGCTGCAGTACTTGCCGGCCATGGCAAAACTTCAGTGCTGGTCACTGCGGTGCTGGCAGAAAAGGCGAGACAGGGAATGGACTTTTTCCCACTCCTGGTGGATTACGAAGAGCGTTTCTACTCTGCAGGCAAAGTACCCGGCGGATTTATTAAAAGAGAGGGACGTCCCTCAGAGACTGCGATCCTGAGCGGCAGGATGATAGACCGCTCCATCCGTTCGCTTTTTGCTGAATGGATGAGGAACGATGTCCACGTTGTGACCACGGTCATGTCAGTCGACCAGGCCAACCCTGCGAATATACTTGCAATAAACGGAGCTTCACTGGCCCTTTCAATGTCGGACATCCCATGGGATGGCCCCATAGGGGCTGTGCGCGTAGGATGCATAGACGGCGAATTAGTCGTAAACCCTGATGAGACAGACATGCTTAACAGCACACTGGATCTTGTTGTGGCAGGTCACCGGGGCGGAGTGACGATGGTAGAGGCAGGAGCGAAAGAAGTATCAGAAGAGCTTCTGGTGGATGCTATGGAACTTGCAAACGATGCTATTCGAAAAATAGTAGACTTTATCGATGAAGTATGCGCAAAGGTCGGAAAGCTTAAGACAGAGCTTCCCGTACCTGAAGTCATCACAGAGATCGATGAATGGATGGATAAGGAACTTTACGACGATATATACGCAGCAGTGCAGATACACCAGAAGCAGCCACGCGGAGCAGCGATAGGAGAGGCACAGAAGAGGGCCGAGGAACATTTTGCAGAGTCTCACCCTGATTCAGGCAAGTACATAGCGACCAAAATGGATGAAATGGTAAAGAAATGCGTCAGAAAACTCCTCCTTGATGACAAACGCAGATCTGACGGCAGGGCAATGGACGAACTCAGGAAGATAACCTGTGAAGTCGACATATTGCCCATGACCCACGGATCAGCACTCTTTACACGCGGAGAGACGCAGTCACTGGGCGTAACTACTCTTGGAATGATGGGAACTGACGACCAGGTCCTTGACGGTCTCAAGATAGACGAGCCTTCAAAGACGTTCTTGCTCCACTACAATTTTCCACCCTACTCTGTTGGTGAAGTAAGGCCGATGAGAGGACCGGGACGCCGTGAGATAGGACATGGAGCTCTTGCTGAAAGGGCGCTCCGCTCGGTCTTTCCAAGCGAGGCTGAATTCCCCTATGTAGTGCGCCAGGTATCAGACATCCTTGAGTCAAACGGCTCAAGTTCGATGGCAAGCGTATGCAGCGGAAGCCTTTCTATGATGGCGGCAGGTGTGCCTATCAAAAAGGCTGTTGCCGGTATTGCGATGGGGCTTATTGCTGACAACGGCAAGTTTGGCATACTCACTGACATACAGGGTCTTGAGGACCACTACGGAGACATGGATTTCAAAGTAGCCGGAACGAGAGATGGTGTTACTGCGCTCCAGATGGACAACAAAGCGGGTGGGATAACAAGGGAGATACTGACACAGGCCCTTGAGCAGGCGAAAAATGGACGTATGCAGATACTTGACATAATGGATGCTGCGATACCTGCGCCTCGCGTGGATCTCTCCCCGACTGCGCCGAAGATAATCACTATTAACATAGATCCGGAAAAGATCCGTGATGTTATAGGCCCCGGCGGAAAGGTCATCCGTTCGATAGTACAGCGTACGGGAGCCAAGATAGATGTAGACGACACAGGTCGCGTATATGTTGCCGCAGTTAACGATGACTCGGCACAGGCCGCGGTAAAGATCATCAACGACCTCGTACGCGAGGTAAAGGCCGGAGAGACATTTGTCGGAACAGCTACAAGAATGATGAATTTTGGGGTTTTCGTTGAAGTCCTTCCCGGTAAAGAGGGTCTTCTGCACGTAAGCGAGATAAGCAACTATCACGTCCCGAGGCTTGAAGACGCAATAAATACAGGAGACAAGGTGCTCGTCACTGTCAAAGAGATCGACGACATGCACAGGGTCAACCTGAGCCGTAAGCGTATCCTGGATCAGCTCGACGATCTTGCGAAGGATCCTGAATTTGCTGAACAGGCAGCCATAGAAAAAGAACGTGAGGAGCGTTTTTCCCACTTTCCAAAGAGCGAGGGAGGCCCCAGGCGTGACAGCGGACCAAGACATGATGACGGCGGAAGGCCGCCCCGCAGGGACTATGGTTCAGACAGGGGAGACAGAGGATCTGACAACCGTCCGGTCAGACGTTTTGAAAGAGAACGCAAAAAGTAGGAAACAGAGATGCCAAAAATGAAAGTCAAGATAAAAGCAGATGCCGGGATATCCCTTCCCGGCTACGCAACTCCGGGATCTTCAGGACTGGATCTGCGCGCTGCGGAAGCAGCTGTTATCCCTGCCGGAGATCGCGGCTGTGTAGGAACGGGGCTCTTCCTTGAAATGCCGCTGGGCTGCGAAGCTCAGGTAAGGCCAAGGAGCGGCCTCGCCCTTAAACATGGCGTCACCGTCCTTAACACGCCGGGAACTATCGATTCAGACTACCGTGGGGAGATAAAGGTCATACTTATCAACCATGGAAGGGAAGATTTCAAAATAGAACCCGGAGACAGGATAGCCCAGATAGTTTTTGCGGAAGTTACACAGGTGGATCTCGAAAGATCTGAGGAACTGGATGAGACAGAACGTTCCTCAGGCGGATTCGGGAGCACCGGAAGGAAATAGACCAAAAGCATTGATTTGCCATGGGGGCAAATTTGGAGGCGATACTAATGGCACGTTTTTCATCACCTGAAGGTAAAGTTTACGAAGCTGACAGCGCGTCACTGCGTCAGCTTCTTGATGTCTGGCGCCTAAAAAAAGCTGTCGGAGCAAAAGTTGAAGGCGCTCTCGTCGACTGCGACAAAGTTTTCACTGAAGATACCGAGTTTATCCCGGTATTTCCTGATTCACAGGAGGGGCTCGACCTCCTCCGCCACTCCACAGCTCATCTAATGGCTCATGCTGTACTCAGACTATGGCCGGAAGCGAAATTCGGCATAGGGCCTTCTGTCAAAGATGGATTCTACTATGACATCAGATTCCCTAAGCCCATATCAGACGAGGATCTTCCTAAGATAGAATCAGAGATGAGGAAGATAGCTCAGGAAAAGATCCCTCTTGTAAGGGAGGAGCACACAAAAGAGCAGGCAAAAGAGCTCTTCACTAAGCTTGGCGAAGACCTCAAGGTGGAAATGATAGAAAGCCTTGAGGGCGAGATCCTTTCGACATACCGGGAGGGCGACTTCATAGACTTTTGCCGTGGCCCTCACGTTCCTCATACGGGATGCTGCAAATTCTTCAAACTCCTCTCTCTTGCCGGTGCGTACTGGCACGGTGATGAGAAGAACGAAATGCTGACCCGGATATACGGAACGGCATTCGGGTCCGAGGAGGAGCTCAAGGAATACCTCCGACGCATGGAAGAGGCTAAGGCCAGAGATCACAGAAAACTTGGAAAAGAACTGGATCTCTTCAGTGTCCATCCGGAAGGTCCGGGATTTCCCTTCTTCCATCCCAAGGGCATGGTAATAATGAACAACCTTACCTCCTTCTGGAGAAAAGAGCATACAAAGCGCGGATATGTAGAGATAAAGACTCCGATGATCCTCGACAGGTCTCTATGGCTTCGTTCTGGACACTGGGATCATTATAAGGAAAATATGTATTTCACAGAGATAGACGAGGCTCCCTTTGCGGTAAAACCGATGAATTGTCCCGGCGGTATACTTGTGTACAACAGCGCGATCCGCAGCTACAGGGAACTCCCGCTTCGCATGGCTGAGCTTGGCTTTGTCCACCGCCATGAGAGATCCGGGGCTTTGCACGGGCTCATGAGGGTCAGGGCCTTTACTCAGGACGATGCGCACGTTTACTGTACACCAGACCAGATAAAGGACGAGATAAAGGCGATAATGGATCTTGACAAGTACTTCTACCAGGACGTGTTCGGATTCAAGTATTACGTTGAGCTTTCCACCAGACCTGAAAACTCGATGGGCGACCCGAAAATGTGGGACCTGGCAGAGCAGAGGCTCAAGGAAGCGCTTGAGGAGACCGGAACGGAGTACAGACTCAATCCCGGAGACGGAGCATTCTACGGACCCAAGATCGATTTCCATCTTGAAGACTGCATAGGCCGTACATGGCAGTGCGGAACCATCCAGCTAGACTTCCAGATGCCTGAGAAATTCGACATGACCTACATAGGAAACGACGGAGCGGAGCACCGCCCTGTGATGCTTCACAGAACAGTGCTTGGCAGCCTCGAAAGATTTATGGGCATCCTGATCGAGAACTACGCCGGGGCATTCCCATACTGGCTCGCGCCCGTGCAGGTCAAGCTTCTGCAGGTAAGCTCTGAGTTTGCCGGATACACCGAAGAGCTTGCGAAAAAGTTCAGAGATACGGGCATAAGGATAGAAGTCGACTCCAGGGATGAAAAGCTGGGCAAAAAGATACGCGATGCCCAGATGCAGAAGATCCCCTATATGCTTGTTATTGGAGCCAGGGAAGTAGAAGAAGGCACGGTTGCAGTTCGAGACAGATCAAAGGGAGACCTTGGATCGATGACCTTCGAGGGTTTCCTTGAACATCTAAAATCGGAGTTCGACCCTCTTTAAAAATTAAATTTTTCAGGTCCGCTGTTTGTGGTGTTGATCATAAAAATCGGGTTCAAAGAATTTATTCTTTGAACCCGATTTTTATTTGAATTATTTGTTGAATATTATGCAGCTATGACCAATATTACCTTTTTTTAGCTACAGTGATTGAGTATCCATTTTTGTTATGGTCCCGTCCGGTGAATAGTAAAAAAGCGAAAGATATAAAGGAACAGAACTATTCCCCTGTGGGGTAATTACCACAAAAGTCATCGTAGGAAAATTTGGGTTATGATCGATCCATGTTCCTGAGTTTGCATAAATTGTTTTCTGTCCTTTGAGGTTCTCAGAAGGAATAATTCTAGGCTCGTGAGTATGGCCGAAAACGACTATCCGCTTATCAGAAACAGGGTTTTTAAAATATTGAACTTCGGCCTGGGCGTCAGTCTCGGCTCCGGAACCTGCCTCAATAAGGGCTTCCTTTATTGGTATTTTGACGGATACCCGATTTAGTTCCTGTCGTTCATCCCATGTGGCAAGACTTCCCTTATACATCTTCATATTGATATATCCTCCCGCTGAAATCTGAGAGGGCATAAGATCGCTTATGGAATAGTTTTCGGTGAAGCCGTCGATGTTTGTTTTTATTATCTTTTCATCAAAGCCTCCATTGACCGGGAAATCTGTCATTAATCCATACCAGGCTTTCCAATAAATATACGCAAGTATCTGGTCTTCTCCATAGGAATTTACGGTCACTTCCGGGATCTTGCCGGCAGCCTCGGGGAATCCTTCAACAACAGATGTTGTCGCTAATCTTGTAAAGAAGTATCCGGGCGGCAATATGGAACCCGGAGCTATATCCCTGTTTGAAATAGGATCAGGTGCGCAGAAAAAATTATAGCGATGTCCATGTTCCATTATAATTTCAGGATGTCCGTCGGGAGAATAGCTTCCCAGACCCTGTACATCACGTTGCTGATCAATTCCCGGGAGTATGCTCTGAATGTCCTCTGCAGTAACAAGTAAATCGTGATTTCCCGGAACATATGTTACTTTGATTTTCCCATCGCGGATAATCTTATTGAATGCTGCTATTACATGTTTATTGTTTTTTGCAACAAGGCGGACAAATTCATTCTGTGTTTTCCCCCTGAAAGTATCTGCCTCGCTCGGAACAAACCATAGATCAACCAAATCTCCAATAATTACAAGTTCCTTAATATTTGGGGCAAGCCTGATCTGATCAAGAAACTTAACAAGCGGCTCCCGATTATTTTTAGTTTCAGTATAGGTGTCGTCAGCTCCAAGATGGAGGTCGCTAATGCATACAATAAGCTTCCTCTCATTATTAAGTTCCGGAATGCCTTTGCTGTCAAGTGTGAAAACGTCTTTTAATGAAGCGGCGTCTTTCGCAGCTGCTGTCGATGCGCATGTTTTATCAGCAGTCACAGATCCTGCTTCAGAAGCAGGAGCGCGTCCTGCAAAGCAGGGGAAAACTGAAAAGATAGTGACCAGGAATAGCAGAACAGATATTTTTTTCATATGACATTTCTCCTTTTTCCTTAATGCAGCTATTTAGAATGGATCGTTCGAATTTGATACAGGTTTGGAGTCATTACTCGGATCAATAATTGGCAAAAGAAAATAATAACGCTGGTCTTATTACAGTAACTTGACGGGGTCAATATGATATGTGTTTGTACGGCTCTGTACGTTCCCGTGGCAGTGGGCCGAAAGCTCTGTCCTTTCAGGTATACATATTAAGTCATTTGCCATTATAATCATATAGTGACAATGATGTTGAAGTTCAAGGGTATCTTAAAGTTAAATTTAAATTTTTTTTGGAAGTAATGCTGCAGCAAATTCATTAGAGTCCCTATAAACAAAATGTGATCAAGACACTTATAAGAAGTAGGACCCTCATGACTTTGAAAAAAGTAATACGGGACTCAACCAATTAACAAATTAATGGTGAAGCGTTTGAAAAGCTATTGTCACTGTTGCGAAATGCAGGAATATGTGATAACATACACAAGTTGATTTATATCAACGGGTTTACAAGCAGAGGATGCGCCTCTCGCCTGCCGACGAAGCAAGTTGTCAGGTCTACCCGGAAAGAGATTTCCAATGGGCTTGGCGCGTTTTGTGCCGGGCCCATTTTAATTTGAGCAAGATCTACACTCAGGAGGTGTAACGCCATAGCAAACAGGGACGACGAGCCCCGCGTGAATTCCGACATTCGGGCAACAGAGATTCTTCTCATCGATGAAGCAAATGCCAAGCGAGGCGTAATAAGCACTAAAGAAGCGCTGGCAATGGCAGAAGCGGCTGAACTTGATCTGGTGGAGGTAGCCCCTCAGGCGACCCCGCCGGTATGCAGGATAATGGATTACGGAAAGTTCCGTTTCCAGCAGCAGAAGCGTGACAAGGACGCCCGTAAGAAACAGAAGAATCAGGTAGTTAAAGAAATTAAGATGCGGCCAAAGATCGACCAGCATGACTACGATTTCAAGGTGAAGGCAATAAAGACGTTTCTTCAGGCCGGTCATCGCGTAAAGGTCTCCATCTTCTTCAGAGGAAGAGAGATGGCATTCCTTGACCGCGGCAGAGATGTCCTAAACAAGGTCATGGCTGCGATAGTCGATTTCGGCAAAATGGAGATGGAGCCAAGGATGGAAGGCTCATACATGAGGATAATGATAGCCCCTGCCATTCAGTTGGAGGCAGCGAAGAAACCCTCAGCTCCGAAGGAAGGCGCTCCGGCTGCTGAAAAGAAAGCAAAGAAAGAAGCAGCCCCGAAAACAGCTGATGCTGCGCCTGTTAAAGAGGCCAAAGAACCTAAAGAGGTAAAGGAACCAAAAGAGGCCAAGGAAAATTCAGACAGCGAGTAGTTTTACATTCGTTACTTCTGATAAAAACAATAATGCGTGATAGTCTCTTTTATACAGAGATATAACAGCAAGAGGAGGAACAATTCAATGCCCAAGATGAAAACCCACTCCGCTACAAAAAAGCGTTTTAAGATAACCGGAACCGGCAAGGTAGCCTTCAAGAAGAGCGGACGTTCGCACCTTCTTTCTTCGAAGAACGCCAAAAGGCGCCGTTCTCTGAGGAGACAGGGTATACTTCCCGCAGCGGTAGAAGGTCATATCAAGAAAGTTCTGCCCTACGCATGAGGCCGGGGCTCTTTTAACGAGAAATAATACTGAGGAGTGACATTAAATGCGAGTAAAGGGATCAAGTGCAAGCCGCAATAAACTTAAAAAACTATACAGCATCACAAAGGGATTCTGGGGACGCAAAAAGAACGTATACCGCAGGGCGCGTGAAGCATATCTGCACGCTCTTACAAGTGCCTTTACAGGCCGCAAGCTTAAGAAACGCGATTTCAGAAAACTCTGGATCATGCGTATAAACGCAGCTGCCCGTGCAAACGGAATAGCTTACAGCGCACTCATCAATGGACTGAAGAAGGCTGAGATCAACATCAACCGCAAGATGCTCGCCGACCTTGCTGTAAATGACATGCCCGCATTCTCGAAACTTGTCGAAAAGGCCCAGTCAGCCCTGAAATCGTAAATTTCCTCAGAGCGGGAAATTGAAAGTACATACTTCTTATAGAGTTGAGCAAGTTATAGTTCTGGGGTTCCTGCTGGTCATATTAGTGGGAGCCCTGTTGCTATGGTCATCAAACAAATATTTGTACGATATGCCGATATCAATTGCGGACGCTCTTTTTATGTCCACATCGGCTGTCTGTGTGACAGGCCTTGTGACAATAAACCTTTCTACAGGGCTGGGGATGGTCTCGCAGCTCATAATATTGGTCCTGATACAGATAGGCGGACTTGGCATAATGACTGCTGTAATGATGCTCGGACTTGTAGCGGGAAGAAGGATCGGCATAAAGAGCAGGCTCTTTTTTCTGGGGGGCTTCGGTTTGGATGGTGTGAGCGGTGCTGTCAGGCTGCTCACTATAATCGCAAAATATACATTTGTTGTAGAAACCTTTGGTGCTTTATTGCTTTACTGGGGATTCATCCGTCATGGAATACCTGTCGAAAAATCAATTTATTATGCTGTCTTTCATTCTGTCAGCGCTTTTTGCAACGCAGGTTTTTCTCCGCTTCCGAATGGACTCAATGGTTTTTCTCTTTCTATAATAGTCCCTGCTTCTGTGATGATGTTAATAATACTGGGGGGCTTAGGGTTTCCGGTTTTTGCAAACTGCTGGGATGTATTGTGGAAAAAAGGCAGGTTGTCGCACTATTCTAAGCTTGTTCTTTTTCTTACTTTCTGGCTGATAACACTTGGAACAGTTATGCTTTTGATATCAGACTGGAATGAAGGACTTGCCGGACTTCCGGATTGGGCAAGAATTTGGAATGCGCTCTTTACAAGTGTGACGACCAGGACGGCGGGTTTTGACACAGTTCAGCCATCTGTGTTTTCAGAACTGGGCAAGATACTTATGATAGCACTGATGGTAATAGGCGCATCGCCGGCATCTACAGGAGGCGGCATTAAGACGACAACACTTGGAGTGCTTGCAGTTGCTGCCTGGAACGAGATGCTGGGAAGGGACGAAAATGTTTTCTGGCACCGTAAGATAGGTTATCAAACGGTCAGGAGAGCTCTGGCTATGTCATTTATGTATTTAATTACTTTTTTTATAGGAGCAGTTGTTCTGTCTTTGATTGAAGATTTTTCCTTTGAAGCCCTGCTCTTTGAAGCTGTCTCTGCAATGGGTACGGTAGGGCTTAGTCTAGGAATTACAACAGAATTATCTGTTACTGGTAAAATGGTCCTTGTGGCCCTGATGTTCTGGGGAAGAGTCGGTATACTTTCGTTCTTTGCGACCCTGATAAAAGAGGAGAAAAAGGTAGAAATACACTTTACTGAGGTCAATATTCCCATAGGATAACGATCCTCGAAGGAGCGGGACGATGAGCAAAGAGAAAAAAAGTTTCCTTATAGTCGGACTGGGACGTTTTGGGATTTCGCTTTGCGAAAAGCTTATTGAGCTGGGACAGAGCGTAATAGGTGTGGATCAGCTTGCAGGCCCGGTCGCTGAGATGTCTGAAAAGATAGATGTGGCAGCCCAACTCGATGTATCTGATGAGAGCGCACTGATAAAAGTCGGAGCCAAAGAGGTCGACATTGCCATAGTGACCATAGGTGCGAGCCTGGAGAACAGCATTCTCTGTACCTCAATACTGGTCGACCTCGGTATCCCTCTTGTGGTTGCAAGAGCGAACAGCGCGCTTCACGCGAAGATACTTGCCAGAGTGGGGGCTCACAGGATAGTATTCCCTGAGTGGGACATGGGGCATAAAGTTGCTGAAAATTTTGTCTATCCGTGGTATTCGAAATTTACCAAGATAGACGGCGGCGACTTCTACTTTGGAAAGATAAAGCCGCTTCCTGAAATGGTAGGGAAGACGATGGCAGAGCTAAAATTTTCACAGCGTTATAAAGTGATAGTCATACTGCTTGAGCATGAGGGCAAACAGGAATCGCCATCCCCTATAAGACCCTTTCTTGAGACAGACGGACTTTGGGTGCTTGGGCGCAGGTCAGACATGGACGAACTTGTAACGAAAAGCGATCTGGAAGGCAAATGAACATTGAAGGGGCCGGCGAAGGCCGCCCTGCTTATATTGGGGGAATAATAGCGTGTTTGACGAACTGAAGGAACATGGAATGGAAAAACTGGCTGAGTCGGGGATCCTGGATAGACTTGAGAAACTAAAAAAAGCAGGGATGGATAAGATATCAGAAACATCGATCCCTCAGGATCTTCAGACAGTCCGTGCCAATCTTATCGGACGAAAGGGAGAACTGACGGAGGTCCTTAAAAGTGTCGGGCAGGCTGCTCCTGAGTTGAGGAAGGTGCTTGGCCAGGCAGCAAATGAGGTCAAGGAGATACTGACCCAGGCTATCGATCAAAAAAATGAGGAGCTTATCAACTGTGCCTCATGTTTTGAGGGTGCGGCTGATATCAGTCTTCCGGGGGTGGATTTCACCTCAGGCGGTCTTCATCCGATCACCCAGATGTGCTACGACCTCAATGATGCCTTCCGCTCCCTTGGTTTTGAAGTCTTTTCCGAACCGGAGATAACGAGTGAGCTATATGCCTTTGACAACCTTAATTTTGCCCCGGAGCACCCGGCCCGTGAAAGCATGGATACATACTGGCTGAAGGGACATGACGAAGAGAGAGGCGCAAAGCGTCTCTGCCTGAGGCCGCACCTTACAGGTGCGAGTGTTCGCTACCTCCAGCAGCACGGGGCTCCTGCACGTTTCGTCTACCCCGGAAGGGTATACAGAAACGAGACTACTGATGCAAGGCACGAAAGGGCTTTCTTCCAGTACGAGGCTCTCATAGTGGACAAGGACTTCTCCTTTGCTTCAGGGAAAGTGCTTGTCAAAACGATCCTCGACAAGATATTCGGAAGGGATGTAGAGGTCAGGATGAGGGTAGGATTCTTCCCCTTCGTTGAGCCCGGATTTGAGATAGATATGCGTTGTCTGGTATGCGGGGGAGAGGGCTGCAAAGTCTGCAAACACGTTGGATGGATAGAGGTAATGCCGGGCGGCACACCGCATCCCAACGTGCTGAAGGCGGCTGGGCTCGATCCTGCGGTCTGGTCCGGTTTCTACATCAACATAGGATTGGACAGGCTAGTTATGATGAGATACGGTGTAGATGATGTGCGCCTTTTCCACAGCGCTGACCTTCGTTTTCTTGATCAGTTCAAATAGGAGATAAATACGATGAAACTTTCACTTAACTGGATAAAAAAATATGTGGATCTTCCCCAAGACCTGACCATGGAGAAGCTTGCCTACGACCTGACGATGTGTACCGTCGAAGTAGAGGATGCAGTTGACCTTGCAGAGAGTCTTGGCGGACTGGTAGTAGGAAAGATAATTACAGTGGAACCTCACCCCGATGCGGACAAACTCAGGATATGCACAGTAGACGTAGGCGACATGGCCCCAAGTACGATAGTATGCGGAGGGATCAATCTGACCCCGGGTCAGCTTACTATAGTTGCCAAACCGGGCGCCATGGTGCGTTGGCATGGAGTCGGCGATCCTGTAGAGATAAAACCGGCCAAGCTCAGGGGCGTTATGAGCTACGGAATGATATGTTCTTCAGGCGAGATAGGTCTGGAGGAACTATTCCCGGCATCCCGCGAAGCTGAGATCATGGACATCACTGAACTGGGTGCTGAGCCTGGAATTCCCGCAGCGGAAGCCCTCGGAGTCAACGATATAATACTTGAGATAGACAACAAGTCGCTCACAAACAGGCCTGATCTATGGGGACATTATGGAATGGCACGTGAACTTGCCGCCATTTACGACAGGAAACTTGTTCCCCTTGAAAAAGCTGATCTGCCTGAGGCAAGCGGAGATTTTGGAATAGTTATAGAAGACCCGGACAGATGCCCACGGTACGCGGCCATTACTTTCAAAAACATTAGAAATGTCCCCTCTCCCTTCGAGCTTAAGAGCATGATATGGCGCGTGGGCATGAGGCCGATCAACCTTCCCGTAGACATAACGAACTATGTTATGCTGGCAACGGGACAGCCCACCCATGGATTTGACAAAAAACACATCAAGGGCAATATCCATATCAGAACAGCCAAAGATGGAGAGAAGCTTGAACTGCTTGACGGTGAGATCCTTGACCTTACGACCGCAGACCTTGTGATTGCTGATGAGAAGAATCCTGTCGCCCTTGCCGGAATAATGGGGGGCAAGCTTGATTCCATCCTGGAAGATACGACTGAGATAATACTTGAACTGGCAAACTTCACTGCGATGGGCGTCAGGCGTACCGCACAGAGATTCGACATCCGAACGGAAGCCTCCTCGCGTTTTGAAAAGAGTGTAGAACCGCAGCGTGTTGATGGTGCTGTAGCAGTAGCCGTAAACATGTTTAAAGAATACTTCCCGGAGTCCGAAATAGTGGGTTTTGTCGATTCATATCCGCTCCCCCTCAAAAATTCTGAGGTAGAAGTGCCTCTCTCTTTCCTTTCGAGGAGGTTAGGCAAGGAACTTACCGCAGAAGAAGTTATTAGGATACTCGATAACCTTGGTTTCAAAACAGAGGCAAGGGACGGCATGCTCCACGTTACGGCTCCCTCATGGAGGTCGACCGGCGATATCACCCTCCCGGACGACATTCTTGAAGAGGTCGCAAGACTCATGGGATACGAGAACTTTGATTTCATCCCCCCGAAGGTAGTGCTTGAAAAGCCCATCAACCAGAGAAAAGTGGAAATGGAGCGCTCTGTGAGGGAATATCTCGCATTCAGGTGCGGTATGCAGGAAATATTTACCTATCCATGGATAGAGGATGAATACATAGAGGCTTCATGTGAGGACACCGGCAGCATGCTCCGCCTCAGCACACCTCCGTCACCCGATGAGAGCAGGCTCCGCTCCACGCTCATCCCGGGCATGATGAAAGGCGTATTCACCAACCTGAGGTATTTCGACAGCTTCAGGATATTTGAGCTTACACAGGTATTTGCCGATAAAAACTATCACAGCATCAATGACCCTGCTGAACAGCTTCCGGAGATAGCGAGGCATCTGTGCGGCGCTTTTGTGGGCTCTGACCCCAGGTTTTTGTTCAGGCAGGCAAAAGGGGCGCTTGAAAACATGCACAGAGCAGTACACATGGAACCCCTCAGCTTTGCTCAGGTCACAAGGCCAAAATGGGCAGATGACAAGCTATGGCTGAATGTCATGTATGGGGAAGAGTCTATCGGCTGCATCGGACTGATCTCCCTAAGGTCAGCGCGTAAGGCAGGTATAAAAAGAAGCATGACAGTACTCTTTGAAATCGATGTAGAGAAGCTGCTGCCTCTGGCATCAAGACAGAACAGGTACATGCGCCTTCCCGAATATCCATGTGTGGATTTTGACCTCTCGATAGTCTTTGACGAAAAGGTCACATGGTCGGATATTTATGAGACTGCCACAAAGGTGGAACTGGTCAAAGAGGTCCGCTTCATAGACGAATATCGCGGTCCGCAGGCGGGAGAGGGCAAAAAATCTGTATCCTTCCGAACCAGGATATGCTCAGCCGAAGGCACGCTTACCTCTGAAAAGATCGAAATGATCACAAAACAGATGATCAAGAAGATGTCAAAGAAGTTCGGCGGAGATGTCCGCGGCGCGTAAAGCTCTGGTAAAATAGAGAAAGAAAGATCAGGAGGTGTTGATATGATAGAGCAGTTTGAAAAACTTGAAGCGGCTATTAACGGTCTTGGATCGTGCATAGAGGAAATGAAAAAAGAAAACGACAGGCTTAAAAAAGAAGCCCAGGAGCTTAAAGGAGTCATAGAAGACAGAGACCTTGAGATACTACAGCTCCAGGAGGATCTACAAAAGAAATCAACTGCACATGATACAGAGAAAAATGATATAGAGCACAAGCTGGAAGGACTCCTTGGCAGGGTATCTTCCATGACAGCGGGAAAAACAGGTACACAATAGCGCCAAATATAGATAAAAGGAGTTTTTTCAATGGACGAAGCGCCGGAGATCAGAAACCTGGGTGAGGGGAAATATTCTTTCCTTGTCGGCAGGCAGAGATACACCCTTACTACTGCGCTTGATGAAGAGCGCTTCGTCCGTATTGTCTCTGCAATACAGGAACTGGTAAGCTCGTTTCCTCCAACGCTTTCACAGGAGGAAAGGCTATTTCTTGCCCTTATGTCCTTCTCCCACGAGCTTGACGACATAAAATGCAGGATCGATTCCTTTACTGAGACTCTGAGCGAGAGCGGGTCTGATAATTGAACCTTGTCGGCTGGCACCTGATCGACATTTTTTTTATCCTTCTCGGATGCTATTTTGTTATCCGTGGCTGCTTTCGTGGCTTTGTAGGGGAAGTACTTACACTTGTGGGTTTTTTCTTATCCATCTACGTCTCGTTTAAATTCTCAGGAAAATTTGGCGATGTGATCGGCGCTTTTACAGGTATAAATGAATCAGTTTCGCAGCTGGCGGCCATCATCCTTGTCTGGCTTGTCATATCAATAATTGTTGCAGCTCTCCGCAAAATGATGAAAAGCCTTCTCTCAGCGATAAGCCTAAGTGGCATTGACAGGCTGCTTGGTATCTTTTCCGGTTTGCTGAAAACATTTGTGGCAGTCTACGTAGTTCTCATAGGAGGTCTTCTCCTTGCACCCGTAGTCGAACCTACGTGGATGACCGAAAGCGATGTTTTACGCTATGCCGGCCGGCAGTGGCCCGAGGTAAAGCAGATACTAGTCGATTTCAACCTTCTCCCGAACGCTGAATCACTGCCTGAGGGAACGCTCGAGCAGATCCTCAGGCCATACCGAAACGGAGAATCAGGACCGGAGGGATACGTCCCCGGCAGTGACAGGACTTTCATGGAGACAGAGATCCGGGAAGAGGCTTGATCCTCATGTTAGCAGAAAAAGCATCATACAACAGCCTTGAAATAAAAAAGATAATCCCCCTTATATCTAAATACTGCAGGAGCGAAATAGGCGAAGAAGCTGCCTTTGCGGCAGCTCCCGCGCAAAATTTTGATGAACTCAGGACAAGGCAGGAGCTTTTCCTGTCGATAGAAGATTACAGGGAGAAAAAGGGAGAACTTCCATGGCAGAATGGGCTGGCACCTGTGACCCCAATGCTTGCCGAGGCAGATGAAACAGGACTTCTCACCGGCGAAGAACTTCTGAAGATACGTCACCTAATTAAACTTTCCATGAAAATTAAAGAGATCCTCAACTCAGAAAAAGAGAAATATCCGGTTTTTTCTTTGATCACCAAGGACATAAGAGACTTTGCCGATGAAATAGAAAGGCTCTCTGTCATTGACGATGACGGCCGGCTGTACGACTCCGCATCCGAAAAGCTCAAAAGTGTCAGGGAAAAAATCAAGGAACTCAGGGAGACCATACGCAGGAAAGGACACGCTCTGGTAAACGATCCATCGATATCGGGCATGCTCCAGGAAAGGGTCATGACGATAAGGAACGGAAGGTACACATTCCTTGTACGCCCCGATGCGTTGAGCATCTTCCCGGGTTCAGTGGTAGACCGCTCAGTATCGGGCAACAGTGTATACATGGAGCCTAACTCGATGATCAGGCTCAACAATGAATTCACATCCTGTCGGAATTCTGAGATCTATGAGGAACAGAGGATACTGCGCGAACTGACTGTTAGGATCCAGAAAAAGACAAAAGGGATATTGGACGCTGAAAGGGTAATCGGTAATATCGACCTCTTTTACGCCCTATCAGAGAAAAGGCGACTTGATAAGTGGACTATGCCGGAACTCTCTCAAAAAACGACTTTCAGCTTCAGAAAGGCCAGGCACCCCCTGCTTTTTGACAAAGCTGTACCAATTGACATCGGGTGCGGGGACAAATACAGGATACTTGTCATTACAGGCCCCAATACCGGCGGAAAGACAGTGGCCCTCAAGACGGCCGGCGTCTGCGTGATCCTTGGCTGGATGGGATTCCCCATACCTGCCGCGGAAGGCTCTGTGCTTGGGATAATTGATGAACTCTTTGCAGACATAGGAGACGAACAGAGTATCGAGCAAAGCCTTTCCACCTTCAGCGCTCATGTCAAACATGTTACTGAGATACTGGGAGGGGCCGGACCTAATTCACTGGTACTGCTCGATGAGCTTGGTGCAGGAACAGACCCCGAAGAGGGGGCTGCTCTGGGCATAGCGATCCTGGACTGGCTCAGGGAGAAAAAGACCCTCGTACTTGCCACCACACACCATAACCCGATCAAAAGGTTTGCCCTGGCAACCGCTGCAATTGAGACGGCGAGTGTTGAGTTTGACATCGCCACTTTGTCTCCGACATATAAGATACTCACAGGCATCCCCGGAAGGAGCAATGCCCTTCTGATAGCCGGCAAGCTCGGCATGCCCCGCGAAGTCATAAAAAGGGCTGAACAGGCCATCAGCGGTAAAGAGATCTCCATGGAAGACCTGATAGCAGAACTCCACGGTAAACGCTCGAAGCTTGAAAGAGAGAGTATAGAGGTAGAAAACTCACTCAAAAAACTGGAAAGACTCAAAAAAGATTATGAAGAAAAGGTCAGAGAGATAGAAGAAAAGCGTGACGCTCTCATAGCAAAGGCTGACAAAAAAGCCCTCAGTATAGTCAAAAACGCTGAAGATTCTGCGAGGGCACTGATAAAAAACCTTGAATCGGCAGAGGCTGAGTCGACAGCAAGACGGGAACTGGAGAAGAAGAGAAGCCACTTCCACAAGATCGAGAAGTCTGTGTCGGAGAGGGAAGAGAAAAAGATCACCCAGCAGTCTGTGGCTGCCCGGAAAGAGACCCTCAAAGAGGGAGACATTGTAAGGATAATAGGGACTAAGGGCGTTGCCACGGTTCTCCAGGTCAAAGGCAAAAAGATACTCGTGCAGGCCGGTCCGGCAGAGGTCGAGGTTCCGATCACAAAACTGAGCCTGGTCCCTCAGAAAGAGATCCCAAAGGCCGCACCTTCAGTCCAGGTCAAAGTCTCCCGCCCGATAGGAGTTCCCAGCGAAATAATGGTAAGAGGTATGACGATAGATGAAGCGATACCAATGGTCGAGCAGTACCTGGACCAGGCCTACAGGGCAGGTTATGACTCTGTTACAGTCATCCATGGACGCGGAGAGGGGATACTAAGGAGAGAAGTACAGGAGCTCTGTAAAAGGACTCCATATGTTATGGAGCATAATCTTGGCGGGCCTCACGACGGGGGTTATGGGGTTACTATTGTTCGCTTCCGCAAATAAGCTGCAATTGGGGCATCTCGCGGCGCTGACTTAGCAAGGCTTGCGTGTCCTCGCTTCGACGTATTCATATACGCCTTCGCAAGGTCCCGCTACGCATTGCGTCGTCATCACTCGCGATCTGCCCCAATTGCGATGTTGGTACTATCGTAAAACCCTAAAAGCGCGGCGCTGACTTAGCAAAGCTTGCGGAGCCTTCCTTCGACGTATTGATGGTACTTTTGCGAAGTGCGGCATGAAGATGCCGCGCGAAGCTGCGACACTCCCTGTCGCGGGAGCGGTTGCGAAGCGATCGTAAGGGCGGTCAAACGATTGTCAAACGTTGTCAAACAATAGTCAAACGGTCGTTACTGCCAAAGAAACACCTACATTCACGTCGTCCCCGAATGCCTGTATCGGGGATCCAGATACCGTCTCAGCTGTCAAGTATAAAAGTAAACTTTGTTCCTTGTCTTTCTAAAGTAATGACCCATCTTGCGGCCGCCGGTTTCTTCGGCGGCTGTCTTGTTTTCAGCCTTACGTTATTCTCTTGTAGCTTGGTTCTTCTCTGTTATAGCCCTATTTCAGGGAATAACAGGGATCAAAGCGCTTCCTGTTTTTCATTACTCCCCAGATGATATGAAGCATCTTTCTCATA
>Ga0265294_10002601_pt1 | contig 23646 bp, 23 predicted proteins | sample MunlanPumphouse3_FD_192504 | JGI IMG/M metagenome (GOLD analysis project Ga0265294, IMG submission 192504) | Groundwater microbial communities from a municipal landfill in Southern Ontario, Canada - Pumphouse #3 | ecosystem: Environmental > Aquatic > Deep subsurface > Groundwater | place... | reverse complement strand
CCACGCGAAGGTCGGCTCGGCCGGGATGGATCCCGCGGAGATCGCTGAGAACATCGATACGGTCCTCCGGAGGATCGAATCCGTTCTGGAGAGCGGCGCATTGAACATCCACTCGGTCTATGTGAAGACGACCATGGGGCCGGCAGTGAGGGTTGCCTGATGGCGCTCTATACGCAGCACCTGCCCCGGTGGAAGAAGGAAGAGGTAGACGAGATCAAGCGTGGTGTCGAGGAACACACGCTCGTCGGCGTTGTGGACATGTACGGCATTCCTGCCTCACAGGTCCAGGATATCCGGAGGAATCTCCGCGGCACGGCGAGGGTGAAGATGGCCCGCAACACGCTGATCGAGCATGCCTTTACGGAGCTCGGCGGTAGCGTCGGCGGTCTGAAGGACCACGCCGAGGGTCAGAGCGCCCTGATCTTCACGAACGAGAACCCGTTCAAGCTCTTCAAACTGCTGGAGAAGACGAAGACCAGGATGGCGGCGAAGCCCGGTGAGAAGGCTCCCGAGGATATCGTCGTCCCAAAGGGTCCGACCTCTTTCAAGCCCGGCCCCATTGTGGGCGAGCTCCAGCAGGTGGGCATTCCCGCAGCCATCGAGGGCGGAAAGGTCAAGATCCGTGAGACGAAGACCGTCGTGAAGCGGGGCGAGGTCATCAACAAGAAGGTTGCCGACACGCTCGTGAAGCTCGGTATCAAGCCGATGGACGTTGGTCTCGTCCTGCAGGCTGCATACTACAAGGACACCATCTTCACGCCGGACCTCCTCGCTATCGACGAAGAGGCATACGCGAACAACCTTGTGCTCGCCGCACAGCAGGCGTTCAACCTCTCGGTGAATGCGGCTATCCCGACTCCGCGGACGATCGAAGCGATCATCGGCAGAGCGGTGCGCGAAGCCCGGAACGTGGGTGTCGAGGCGCCGATCTACGAGAAGGATATCGCCGACCTGATCATCGGTCGGGCACAGCGGGAGATGCTGGTCATCGCGCTCGCGGCGCAGGGTCACGGCTTCGAACTCGATGAGGCGACCCTGAAGGCGGCCTCGGCCGCAACCGCGGCGGCACCTACGGCAGCCCCGGCAGCCGCTGAGGCAAAGCCCGAGGAAGAAGAGACGGAAGAGGAGAATAAGGAAGAAGAGGAAGAGAGCGGCATGGCCGGTCTCGGGGCTCTCTTCGGCTAATACTTTATCAAACAACCAAAGGTGAATACATTATGGAGTATATCTACGCTGCACTGCTCCTGCACAACGCAGGTAAGGATGTAACTGAAGAGAATGTGACTGCTATCCTGAACGCGGCCGGTGTCGCCGTCCAGGATGCCCGGGTGAAGGCCCTTGTCGCCGCACTCGAGGACGTGAACATCGAGGAGGCCATCAGCAAGGCCGCCGCCGCCCCGGTCGCCGCTGCACCCGCAGCCGCTGCCGCTGCGCCCGCAGCCGCAGCTGAGGAAGAGCCCGAGGAAGAGGAGAACAAGGAAGAAGAGGAAGAGAGCGGCATGGCCGGTCTCGGCGCCCTCTTCGGCTAAACCTTTTTTTTGCTGGCAACCGCCGGTGTTCTGTTGTTCTTCTGTTCACGCCAACGCTTGAGCGCTGGCTCTCCTGCGGTGAGTATCCCCGGAGACTGCTGACTACGGAAAGAACTGTCCTGAAAAAAAAGTGGGCCGTCAGAGCGCCCCGAACCAGACGTCCCGGAGGCCGACGTTGTACTGGGCGATGAAGAGCGCGTCCCCGACCTCGATCACGCCGTTTTCGTGGACATCGGTCTTTCGGAATTGTTCGGTGCCGGCCAGGGGCCGCTCCCGGATTCCCACGATCTCCTGGAGGACGAGAAGGGTGTCGGTCTGGTTGACCCTGCCGTCCTCGTTTGCATCACCGAAGAGGGCCGGGGTGATCTTGATGTAGCCAGGTTTCGTGCAGGTCTCCGTGCCACCGTTTACGGAGAGCGTGACGGTGTGGTTGCCGGGGGAGGTGTAGGTGTGGGTCGGGTTCTGCTCGGTGGAGGTCGCGCCGTCGCCGAAGGTCCAGAGTCAGGCGGTCGGATCGCCGGTCGAGGATAAGGGTTAGGGTTCGCCCGGAACCGGGTAGCGCTCTAGCGTGAATTGCCCCACCCCCTTCACCCCCGCGAGACAACCTGATCGACCCGGTCGTCGCCTACTCCTCCTCGCTCCCCCCGTACACCACCTGCCCGAAGCTGATGCACCCATCTCCGAGGGGATACTCCTGGTTCATGACCACCTCAAGCCCCGCAGCCTGGACCTCGCCTGCGATCGTCTCCCGGATCGCCCTGTTATACGCCACCCCGCCCGAGAGCGCCACCCGGGGGATCCCCCGCTCCTCTGCTGCGTGGATAGCCATCACGGCGACGCCTCTTGCCAGATTGTACTGGAACGACGCAGCGATGTCGTTTACCTGCGCGCCGGCCGCCGATCGCCGGTATGCCTCGGCAAGGAGCGAACGGGTCGAGAGGACCTCACAGCCCCCGTCGCGCAAAAACTCGATCTCCCATGCTGTCACCTTCCCGGCACACGCCGTCGACTCGAGTTTCATCGCCGGCTCGCCGTCGTAGGTCCGCTCCCGGCAGATCCCGAGGAGGGCCGAGGCGGCGTCGAGGACCCTCCCCGTGCTCGAGGTCGCGGCGACGTTCAGCCCCCGCTCCACCTGCCGGGTGAGGACCGCAAGTTCCATCTCGCTCCATCCCCGTGACGAGAGGAGGTCCCTCACCCCCGACGTCGGCAGGATCCCATACAGCATCCGCTCCGGGAATCGGGTGGCAAGGTCGCCGCCCGGCATCGGAACGACCTCGAGGTGGGCAACCCGGTCGAGGTGGGGAACCCTTCCGGCAAAGACCTCCCCGCCCCAGATCGTCCCGTCGTCGCCGTAGCCCACACCGTCGATCGCGATCCCGACGCACTCCTCCCGGGTCGCGGCGGCGATGTGCGCCCGGTGGTGCTGGACCGCGAGGAGTTCCGCCCCGGCCACCTCGGCGACCTCACGGGCGTAGCGGGTCGAGAGGAACTGCGGGTGGAGGTCGTGGACGATCAGGTCATATCGCGCCCCGATGATTCCCCCTATCCTCTCCGCCGTCTCCTCCAGGTAGGCAAGGGTCTGGGGGTTCCTGACGTTCCCCACATGGGGTGAGGTGATGCAGAACCCGTTCCGGTAGACCGAGACGTTCGCGTTCAGCTCCGGCCCGACACCGAGGATGCACCGGTCGCCGAGGTCGATCGCCGCCCGCTTCGGGGCAAGGCCCCGGGAGAGACGGATGATGTAACCGCCCCGGACGACGGAGTCGTCGCACCGGTTGACGATCCGGCGGTCGTGGGTGAGGATGTAGTCCACCTCCCCTGAAAGCCGGCCGAGAGCGGTCTCAAGGTCGGTGATCATCGGGTAGCCCGGCAGGTTCGCGCTCGTCATCACCAGGAGCGGGTGGGCGAGATGCGCAAAGAGGAGGTGGTGCAGCCCGGTGTAAGGGAGCATGCACCCGATGGTGTGGAGCCCCGATATCGTCGGGAGTGACGCGGGGTCCTTCTTGGCGAGCACCACGATCGGCCGCTCCCGGGAGTGGAGGGCCCGCCGCTCCTCGTCCGAGACGACCGCTATCCGCTCCACCTCCTCTGCGGTCGCCATCACCGCGAGCGGTTGCTCCGTCCGGCCCAGGCGGCGTTTCAGCTCACCGGCCGCCTCTTCTGTGCAGGCGATATGGAATCCCCCGATCCCCCGGATGGCGACGATCGAACCGCCGTCGAGGAGGGCTGCCGCCTCCTTGATGGGGTCTACGGCCATGATCGGCGTTCCTTCGGCCTTAAAAAGGGCGAGGTGCGGCCCGCAGCCGGCACATGCGATCGTCTGGGCATGGTGGCGTCGGCAGGACGGGTCGGTGTACTCGCTCTCGCAGGCACTGCATATCGGAAACGCCGTCATCGACGTCCGCTCACGGTCGTAGGGGATGGCGGTGATGATGCTGTACCGCGGGCCGCAGTTGACGCAGGACGTGGCCCAGTAACCCTCGTACCGGCTACCTGGCGTAAAGATGTCGGCGATGCAGTCGTCGCAGGTGGCGACGTCGGCGGGGATGAATCCCGAGCGGCTCCCGGAACCGCTCTCGAGGATGGTAAATGTATCGGGCGGATTACCGCGCAGATCCTGGATATCCACAGAATCTATCCGGGATAATGGCGTCCCCCGGGAAACAGCCGCAAGGAACTCCTCGAAGTGATCTCCGAACGCGTGGATCTCCACTTCACTCCCGAGATTTTTGACTGTCCCGGTGATCCCGAATTTCCGAGCCTGTGCATAGACAAAGGGGCGAAATCCGACTCCCTGAACGATGCCCCGGATGATGATCGTGCCACGTGTACGCATTGAGTATTCAGCAAAAATTTATGGAGTTATAGAACCATATAATAATAGGGTATCGCATTGACGGGACATATTAAAATTCTCAATGATCCGGTTGAACTGGTTCCTCTCCTTATAACGTTCAATAATGTTGATTATAAAAAGATCTATGAACTCTTAAACAAAGCCTGGCTGACCGAGGAGGAGCTCGGGACCTATGCCGGGACCTCGATGGTGACCGAGTGCCTCTCCATCCTCAAGAAGGGAAACCTGATCGAAGAACAGTGGCGGATGCCGAAGCCTGGAGAGAAGCCGATGAAGGAGTATCGGGCGACATATAGCAAATTCCGAGCCAGCTTCCAGTGTTCTATGGGTGATATCGGAGACCTGCTGCACATCGCCATCTCAAACGACGAAAGCCTCCGGACGATCGTGGACTCGGTCGAGCAGGAGATCCAGGCCGGGACCACCTCGATCAGCGACATATCCAGAAAATATGGCGTGAGTCCAACCTTCATCAAGGGGCTGGCGAAGAGGATCAACGGCCTTGACGTGAAAGGACAGGGAATGGTGTTGCTTGACCGGCATAAGTGACGACCCTCTCAACCTCATTCTACGCAGCAAACGGGAGACGACCCGGTTTCAGATCCTGGTGGAGATCGCCGAGCACCAACCGGCCGTCCGCCAGCAGGAGATCGCCGGGAAACTCGGCGTGACACCCCAGGCTGTCTCCGAGTACATACGGGAGCTGGCGGACGAGGGGCTGGTCACCGCTCACGGTCGGGGCCGGTACGAGGTGACGAAAAACGGGATCGAGTGGGTTCTGCGACACGCCGAGGCGCTTGAGGCCTATGCCCGCCACGTCAACCGGGACATCATCCAGCAGGTGGCGGTCTGGACAGCCATCGCCCGTGATGAGATCCAGAAAGGGGACACCGTCGGCGTCCTTATGCGGGACGGGTGGCTCTACGCGACACAGGAGGAGCAGAGTGCTACCGGTACTGCGACCATGGACGCGGTGCCCGGAGAGGATCTCGGTGTTGCCCAGTTAAACGGCATCATCGAGCACAAGGAAGGGCTCGTTCATGTCTGCAAGGTGCCGCGGGTCGAGCGAGGCGGTTCAAGGCAGGTCCGGACGGACCTCCTCCAGGAGGCCGTCCGGGACGTGGAGATGGTGGCCGCCGTCGGCCTCGAGTCCTACGTGGCCCTCCGGAAGGCGGAGCTCGATCCTGATATGTTCTTCGGATCCCGGGAAGGGGTCATCGAGGCGGCGTTCCACGGCCGGGAGTGCGCAATACTTATTGTTGATGAGGAGTTTACCGATTTCCTCAAGCGACTGGAGACGGTGGGGCTCACCTACACGATCCACGACCTGATCGCACCATGAGAGTTATCGTCCAGCCTCAGAAAGGCACGTATAAACTGTTGTTCGTTGAAGGCGGCCGTGTCGAGGGGTCCGGGTTCGTCGACCTGATCGCGACCCCGAAGGGCCAGCGGCCCAAGAACTTCAAGATGCGCCGGCGCGGTAAGCAGCTCAAGCCCACTCCAACCCGGGACCTGATCACGCTTTTGCGCCGGTCTTCAGTCCAACTCGCGGGGAAGAGCCCGGAGTTTGAGTCGTTCCTTGCTGACCTCCAGATCGCGGTTTCAAGGATCAACATCTGCCGGTTCTGCCAGCTCGAGGACCGATTCGTTCCCGTCGACAAAGCGACAGGTGTCCGCTACGGTGGTGAGTGGATCTGCATGGACTGCGCCAAACGCGAGATGCGCCGGGAACTCGGCTACCTGGGCAAATTTGGCGGCTCCGTCCTGGTCCACCTGGAGAAACTCCTTGTCCAGGTCCGCGACCTCGATCGGGTGCTGGGATCGGTGGGCCCCGAGCACCCCGACCGGAAGCGGACCCTCTTTGACCGGCTCGAGGCGCATGCGGTCCAGAAGACCGCCCATATCACCGAACTTCCGCTGCCCCCCGCGTTTGCAAAGGCCGCCGGGGTCGAGCACCTGATGCCCGTCCAGCAGTTCGCCGTCCAGGACGGCCTTCTCGAGGGGCAGCATCTCCTTGTCGTCTCCGCCACCGCGAGCGGCAAGACCTTCATCGGTGAGATGGCCGGGATGAAGAACTTCCTCGAAGGGCGGGGGAGGATGCTCTTCCTGGTCCCGCTGGTCGCGCTGGCAAACCAGAAGTACCAGCGGTTCCGTGACCGCTACGGTCACCTGGTGCGGGTCACCCTCCAGACCGGGATGAGCCGTCTCAATCTCCCCGAGACCCGGTCGGCAGGGGACCGGGATGTCAACGCTCCCGTGGTGGTCGGAACCTACGAGGGGATCGACCACGCCCTCCGGACAGGGCGATCCATGAAGGACATCGGGACCGTTGTGATCGACGAGGTCCAGATGCTCGAGGACCCCGATCGGGGTCACCGTCTCGACGGGTTGATCGCCCGGCTCAAGCATGTCGCTCCGGAGGCCCAGTTCCTCTATCTCTCGGCCACGATCGGGGCCCCCGGGCTGCTCGCGGAGAAACTTCGGGCGAATCTGGTCCGCTACGCGGACCGGCCGGTTCCGCTCGAACGTCACCTCATCTTCATCGAGCGGTCCAAGAAGATCGGGTTCATCAAACAGATGGCCGCCGAGGAGTTCAAGATACGGTCGTCGAAGGGTTACCGTGGCCAGACGATCGTCTTCACGAACTCCCGTGCTCGCTGCCACGTCATCGCCGACTCTCTTGGCAGGAACGCCGCACCCTATCACGCGGGGCTGACCGCGCAGGAACGCCGTGACGTGGAACGGCGGTTTACCAACGGTGAGATCGCGACCGTCGTGACCACGGCAGCGCTCGCCGCCGGCGTCGACTTCCCGGCCTCCCAGGTGATCTTTGACGCCCTTGCGATGGGTATCCAGTGGCTCACCGTCCAGGAGTTCCACCAGATGATGGGCCGGGCAGGCCGGCCCGACTTCCACGACCTCGGCCGGGTGGTCATCATGGCGGAGCCCGGCGGGTCCTACTCCCGGACGTCCGGGAAGACCGAGGAGGAGGTCGCCGTCGGCCTCCTGCGGGGTGAGATGGAAGAGGTCGCTCCCGAGTATGATATGGAGCAGAGCACAGAAGAGTTCGTGGCGAACGCCGTTGTCTGCGGTGGCGATGAGCAGGAGGTGATCCGGATGACCCGCACGATGGTCGGGACACTGGAGCCGGCCCTCCCGACGCTCCTCGACTACGGGCTGGTCCGGCGGCGTGCCAGCCGGATTGAGCTCACGGATATGGCCCGGGTGATGGCCAAGCACTTCATCGGCGCCGAGCGCCTGATCGAGATCAAGGACCTGGTCTGCCGGATGGACGACGCCGCCGAGGTCGTCGCGGAACTCGAGTGTGCCGAGAAGAAGGAGCCGTAAGGGCGCTATCGGGACCCCTCACCGGTAGCGCTCCAGGTACTCCCGCACCTTCTCCGATTCCACCCACCCGGCATCGAGCTGCTTGAGGATCTTCTCGATCTGCCGGACCTGCTCCCGGATCTTCTTTGCTCGCTCATCCTCGATGAGGTCGGCCATCCCCTGAACAACCTGAAGGGGGTTGCGGATATGGTCCGTCAGGACCGCGAACTGCTCGATGTTCCGCTCGATCTGCCGATATGCTTCTCTTCTCTCGCGCTCCATCCTCTCGCGCTCCCTCATCTCGCGTTTGAGGCTTTCGTTTGCCGCCTGGAGTTCGTTGGTCCGCTGCGTCACCAGTTCCTCCAGACGGTAACGATAGTCCATCAACTCTTTCTCAGCCCTTCTCCTCTCCGTCACGTCCCGGGCGATGATAAGGATGGCCGGGGTGCCTTCGAGGCTGATGCGGTGGATGCTCGCCTCGACGGGGATCCGTTCACCCTCCCGGGGGAGCAGGTCGGCGGAATGCAGGCGATGGTCGTCCCGCTCGAAGTCGCTCCTGACGAGGAAGGCCGACCGGGGAGCGAGGGTGAGGAGCTCCTCCCGATCATACCCGAGAGTCCTGCAGGCAAGTGCGTTCGCGTCCAGTATCCGGTAGGGCTTGCCCTTCCTCCCCACTGCGCAGACGAGCAGGAAGTCGTTTCCGCTGTCGAAGAGGAGACGGTAACGGTCCCTGCTCTCCAGGAGCTCCTGCCGGGAGTGCTCAAGGTCGTCGAGCATCTGGTTGACGTCGCCGGCGAACTTCGAAACCGGGTCGTCCTCGCCTGCGGGGAGGCGGGTGTGGGTGTCGCCGCCTGCCCTGATGGCCACGACACTCGCACCCATCCCGGCGATACGGGCGGTCACATCCCGCTCCTTGAGCCAGACCCCGAGGAGCCCGAAGGTGATGCCGGCGATGAGGAGTTCGAGGAGCAGGATGCCCACGGTGTCCCCCGCCTCCCACGGCATGCCGAACGGCAGAGCGGCGAGGAAGGGGGCTGGACTGCGGAACCGAGGGGTACAGGAGCCCGCAGAGGGGACAGCCGGGAGCAGGGGTGCACGCTTACAGTGGGCCATGATGATGCAATCGTGCGCCGGGAGAAGATGCCCGTGAGCCTGCAGGGGTCCCCTGGTCGCGCTGCAGGTGTTCGGTATAACGATTTCGGCACGTTATCTCGCTCGCACGCCTCTGTATCCCATGATAGGTAAACAAATATATAAATATTTCTCTTGACGAGGGGTGTTTCACGGCCGAAATATCTCTTTTGGCCCGGACTCGAGGGCTTCTTCGGAAAATAAAATAGTTACTTGCTCGCGCCAGTGGAGCAGCGGGTGAGGTCGTTCACCCGGGCCCCGGAGCCTCTCCGGCGGGGTCTTCACGAGCACTTCTCCGCATCATCACGGCGAAGATCACCGTTCCGAGGAGGCTTATCACCCCGCCCACGTAAAAGACGGCGTCAAGCCCGATGTAGTCCATGAAGACGCCCCCCATCAGCGGTGCGATGATCATGCCGATGCCAAAGACCGTGTTATAGGCGCCCATCGCAGTCCCCATCCCGAGGGTTCGGCCTGCTTCGACCGTCAGGGCCATGATGGCCGGCTGCTGGATGGCGCCCCCGACGCCCACGAGGGAGGTGATCACGAGCAGGGGCAAAAACGACCCCGAGAGGGGGATCATGCCGAGCGATACCGCTGTTACGGCCGACCCCACGACGATCAAGGTGACCTTGTTCCCGGTGTCGGTGAGCCTCCCGATCGGCATCTGGAGGAGCGCCATCAGGAAGGTGTTCGCGGAGAGGACAATGCCCACCTCGGTCGGGCTGATCGCGATCAGGGGGGCGAAGACCGGGATGAAGACCATCATGCCTCCACGGCCGAGGGCGCTGATGAAGGAGAAGACCAGGACCCCGCGAATGGCCGGCAGCGTGAAGATCTCACACATCGGGACGGGTTCAATCTTCGGAATCTTCAGATGGCCCGGCTTTGCCTCCGGAAGCGAGACGGCGACGAGGAGCGTGGCGAACGCCGAGAGGCCGGCCATGACGTAGAAGACCGAATCCATACCGAGGGCGTCGTTCAGGAACCCGCCAAGGAGCGGCCCCACCCCCATGCCGAGGAACATCGAGATGGAGAAGTTCCCCATATGGCTCCCTTCCTTGCCCTTCTCCGAGAGGTCCGCGATGTAGGCCATGGCTATCGGGACGACCATGGCTGAGGCGATCCCGTGGGCAAAGCGGACCGCCGTGAGGGAATAGATGCTGTCGGCGACGATGTAGGTGAGCGAGAGGGTGGCGTAAGCGAACATGCCGATGAGGATGATCCACTTCCTCCCCCGCCTGTCTGATATCCGCCCGACGATGGGCATGAAGACCGACCGGGAGAGCGAGAAGGCCGAGAAGATGATGCCGAGCCAGATGCCGGTTGCTCCGAGATTTTCTGCGTAGATGGGGAGGAGCGGGCTGACGACACCGAGCCCGAGCATGGTGGCAAAGACGGAGATGAATAAGACGTTATATACTCGTTTGGCAGTGTTCATGTGAGATTTACCTGATCTGGCGCCCGGGTCTCCCGGCCGATCTGGGGTGCCTTTGGTTGCGAGAAAAAAGGTTGGTGGCACTCCACCTTATATGTTCGGTAGCCAGGATCACACCCGGCGCGCGACGCAACACCATCGGTCGTAGATAGGGTCGCGCTGGTTCTCGAAGACCTCGGTCTCCCGGTCCTCTTCGGCACACCATTCTTCCACCCGGGTTGCCTCGGCCTCCGTGCCGACGGTGATCAGGGTCTCGTCGGTGAGGAGAAGGAGTTCGGTGAGGATTGCCTCCCAGATGGGTGCGTTGTATGAGTAGATCTCTCCGGCCATGAACGCGGCGCCGAGGGGCACCGGCATGATGTAGCGGGAGGCTTCCTGGGCGTCAATGTACATGGTATCGGCGGGCGCGAGGCGGCCCCGGATAAGCCCGAGTGCGAGAAGCGCCGGATCGTTGTCGTAGGCGAGCGTCCGGACCCCCCCCGCCCGGAGGGCCGCGGTCCCGACGCCCGAGCCACAGCAGCAGTCGAGGCAGAAGGTTCCCGCCCGGTCGCCCCAGACAGCGGCCACCAGGTCGCGGACATTCCCCTCCCGGTCGGGGCGCAGGTCCTCAAAGGCAGGGACGACGTTTGCCTGGATATCAAGGCTGTAATATTCGCGAACCGCCGAGAGCCACACCTCCCGGCTCTCCTGGTAGATATCACCACCGACGGCCTCGAAGCACTCGATCGCTTCAAGCGTCGGGTCCCGAAAGATGAACGAAGCGGCGTGCCATCCCTCATCGTCGTGGAGCGCGAGCGCGAGCGGCTCGTCCTCTTCGTCGACCAGGAACCGGGCTTCATCTGGCTTTTCCCGGAACAGCAGGGCCGTACAGGCGTCTATCGTCAGTTCCGCAAACGACGGTTCAACCAACCGGCAGCCGTCGACCTCAAGGATATCTGCAACCTTCATACTGTTCTCCGCTCGATCGTCAAGCCTGCCGGTGCCCGGATGACCCCGTCCACGCGGGCGGTCTCGTGCAGGGTGAGGCCCCGGCAGGAGACGTCCCCGAGGATATGTACCTCCTGCTCGACCACTACGTCGCCTTCGCTCTGGACGTCGCCGTGGATGACCGTTCCTCGTGCGATGCTCGCGTCTTCCTTCACATGGAGGCTCCCGAAGATCGTCGTCCCTTCCCGGACCGCGATGGAACCGGCACGGATGTTCCCGTGCAACCGGCACCCTGCCCCGATGGCCATGCTCTCCGGGACCGAGAAAGTCTGCATGTTGAGGACGGCGCCGGCCGGGATCATCAGCGGCGTGGTGGCGGGGGTCTCGTCATCGCCGAAGAGTTTCTGGAGGACGGCATCGAGTTCCTCCTGTTTCTCGATCCCGAGGACGGCAACGAGGTACATCATGATGTAGATGATGACCGGCATTGGGTTGCGGATGGAGATCCAGCCCTTCGCCTCAAATCCACGCGCGATCTGGACGTTGTCCCCGATATCGAGGTCGCCCTTGACGACCAGCTTGCCCTGGATCTTCACTCCCTCGCCAAGGTAGGCGTCCTCTTCCACGATGACGTCGCCGGCGACCTCGCACCAGTTGTCTATCCGGGCATCGCCGGCCGCAACGATGTCGCCGTCTATCTTACTGAATTCACAGACCACGACATCGTTTCCTGAGAGGCCGTAATCGATCTGGCACCGATCGCCGATGACGATATCCAGACCGGTCTTGAGCGTTCTCTCCTGGAGTTCGGTCTGGTCCGGGAGGTTACAGATCCTGATCCAGTCGTGGTCTCCTGTTGATTCCATTTATGGTATAATCTTCATGCCCCATACTTATGACTCTTATTGATTAGATCCAGGGCGATCGGCATGAGATCGCCGCCGCGAATGCGGTGGAGACCCCCCTCTGCACACGATACCTCGTCAAACCTGACCGTCCGGTCCACCCGGACCCCGGGACCCCTGATGACGACCGGCACGGGGTCGGCGCTGTGGTCTTTGATGGAGCAGGGGGTGCTGTGGTCTGCGCAGACAACGAGCAGAGTGTCCTGGAGGTCGAGCAGCGGCGCGAGCGCCGTGTCGATCACCTCGATGAAGTCCCGCTTCTGGATCCCCTTCCCGTCGTGGCCGGCCTCGTCCGCGCCCTTGATGTTCATCAGGACGAACTCCTTCCTGTCGAGCTCGCGTACGGCTGCCTTCACCTTGGCGTCGAGGTCAGAGTTGGTCGATCCGGTGGTCCCCGGCACCGGGATGTGCTCAAGCCCGACGACCTTTCCGATACCGGAGATGAGGGTGGCCGCGGAGATGACGCTCCCGGGGAGGCCGTAACGCTCGGAGAACTGCGGAAGCGTGCCCATCTTCCCGGCACCCCGGATCAGGAGGAGGTTTCCCGGCAGGAGGCCTTCCTCCATCCGTCGGCGGTTTTCCGGGTGGTCGGCAAGGATCTCTGCGGACTGGCGGATAAACTCGTTGCAGGCCCCGGCGGTCTTTGCGTCCGCGGGGTCGTCGGTGCAGGGCCGGATGGTGAGCGGCCGCACCCCCTCTTTCTTCGGGTCGTTCGAGGAGACCTTATCCCCGAGGCCGTCTCCGGTGAGAGCGAGGGCCGCACGGTGGCCGGCGCCCGACTCAAACCTGAACCCGAGGCCGAGCGGCGAGAGGTCGACGCCCTCCCGGATCGCCTCTGCGAGGGGTTCAGTCGCGGAGATCCGTCCGGCTCGGCGGTCGGTGATGAGGCCGTTCGCGTCGACCGTAGCGAAGTTGCACCGGAAACCGATCATCCCGGCGGTCATGTGGATGCCGGTCCCCTCGGCCTCAAGCGGTCCCCGGCCGGTGTAGTATTCTTGTGGCGGGTAACCGAGCAGGGCCAGGTGAGAGGTGTCTGACCCGGGGCGTATACCGGGTCCGATGGAGTCCATGATCCCGCAGATGCCCTCCGCAGCGATCCGGTCGAGGACCGGGGTCCGTGCGGCGGCGAGAGGGGTCAGTCCGTTCAGCGCTTCACAGGGACGGTCGGAGATCCCGTCCAGCACCAGGAATAACACCTTGTGAGCAATCATCAGAACAGGTGAGATCCCGAACCTGATTACTCTTGCCGATACCGGCTCACTGTCCCCCCGCCGCCGTTCTCTGGAGTGAGAGACATCGCTCAGCGTGACGGAGCGCCCTTTTGGCGAGGGCATCGCCCTGCCTGCAACACTCCTCCTCACAGTCGATCATGATGAGGATGTTGGTCGTCTTGATCATATCAACCGAGAGACTCCGGATCTCCCCGACAAAGTCGTCGTCGACGGTCGTCTTCAGGCTGCGTATGAGGTCGTAGATCTGGTGCGAGTAGCGGTCCAGCAGCGTGTTTGCGGCGAGGATCCAGGCCTCGTTCACCTCCCTCTCCCGCAGGTCGGTCCACTCCCGGTGGAACTGAACAAGCACCCCCCTGATGATCCCCCTGGCCACCGTCTCACGGTCTGCCGGGGGCTCCTGGTCGAGCAGAATCAGTCCTTCCCGTGCACCCGGCTGCTGCTCCTTTCTCGTCACTCTTCTTCACCTCCAACTGTGGGGAGGTATGCCCGGTCATCGGGCATATACCCTTCGTGCCGTATCAGGTGGGCTCAACGCAGGGTGTTGCAAATATACGTAATAAAAGGGGTGAGCAGCCGGCCTTATATGGCCGCGGCCTGCTCCAGTTTAGATTTGGTGATCTCGACCCGGCGGATCGGGTAGATCGTCTTGACGACCTTGAAGACCTCCCGGGCCACGTCGCCGGAGACGATCCCCTTGACCAGGGTCTCGAGGTCGTTCTCCGCCGCATGGGCGGCGAGTGCCTGCGAGATCGCCTGCCTCACGGCATGGACCTGACTCTGCTCGGCCCTCGAGAGGGTGAGGCAGACGACCGTCACCCGCAGGAGTTTGCCATCCTTGCTGACGATCGGGTGGATGGTGTCGATGCGGGATGCCCGCCGCTTGACCATCGACCGGAGGTAGTCCCGGGTCACCTCGTGCCCGATGAACTCGGTGTATGCAGCGTCGCCGGCCACGTTGTTGATCCTGAACCGCATCTTGATGTGGGACTTTGAGTAGTCCTGGACAACTTCGCCGAGTGTCGCGGTCATGACCCGACCGACCATGTTCTCGGGGTCGGCCGAGATGGTGTCGCCAATCTCAACTTTGCCGAAGGCGTCGGGTACGTAGACACGGTACCACTTCTTGGCCTTCCAGCCTTCCAGCCTTCTTCCAACCTGTTTCTTCTTTGCCATGGTATCACTCTCTATTGATTTTTAGCCCAATTTCGCTCCGAAACTCCCCGTTGCTTGCCTGATGCCGCGGTACATATCTCTTCTGCTATCGCCAGGTTCATGAGGTAGTCGTCCACCGTGGCGGTGATCGACCGGAGCCTGGTCCCGGTGATCTCGGCCCGCACCCCTCCCTCGATCGGGTAGGCCCTGATCAGGGTGAGGTTGTCGGGCTCGAGCGCAGCCGCCACGCACGCGGGACGGCTGTGCGGGGTCTCGATGACGCCCTCGGTCCGGGTCATGCAGGCACCTCTCTCTGGAGCTCCTGCTTGAACCGGTCCACCTGATCGGCGTCGATCCGGGCGCCAGCCCTCCGGTGATGTCCACCACCCTGGCCGCCGCACGCCTCCGCGACCTTTCGCATCAGCGGATCGAGGTCGAGCTCGATGCCCGGGGGGCAGCGTGCCGATACGAAGCAGTGAGGCCCGCTCTCGCCGATGACGAAGATTGGCCCGCTCTGGACGAGGTCGTTTGCGAGCGCATCCGCGACGTCGCTTGCTACGGTTCCGTCGTCCACCGCAAAGAGGGCGAGGTGCTCGTCAAGGCGGCGCGCCCCGCGGATGCCGGCGATGACCGCCTGCCGGTAGCGGACGGTGATCTCCCAGGCCTCCTTGAGCGCATGCGTCGAGCGGAGACAGAGCGATGCGCCGATATCTCCGCGCCCGGCCTTGCCGCAGGCGTCGATGACGGCGGTGAGGTTCACGGCCTCGTCGATCACCTCCCGCCCGAGGCTGTAGGTGGTGCCCCATACCCCGCAGAGCGCGGAGTGTGAGGCGTTCGGTGCGGCCGTGAGCACGACCCGGGAGAGGAGGGACTCGAGGTCTACGTCGTCCTCGTCGGTGACCTGTGTGACGAGCGTCCTCGCCGCGTCGGGCTCGCCCGAGAATCCCGTGAGATACGGGTTGACGGCGAGCGTGAGTTGCTCGACGAGACCTCTTCCCGGGAGGCGGAGACCGCGGCGGGGTGTGATGAACCCGTTCGCGATACCTTCGCCGGATATGTCGCGGTTCGGGCCCTCGATCTTCTGACCGTCTCCGATGATCCCGAGGAGCGCGAGGCTTGTGAGGTCGCGGTTGTCTCCCATGTGCTGGGCGACGAGGTAGGCCGCGCCGGCGGCTGAGAGGCTCCGGTCACCATCGATTCCTGCGAGGCGCGGGTTGACGTGGTAGTCGCCCTCAAAGTGGGGCAGGTGGTGGTCCACCACCATCACGTCACCGGGGAGGTCCGCGAGTGTTGACCCGAAGTCGCAGAGGAGCACGCTGCTGTCGTGCGGAATCTCGGCCGTGGTGATGCCTGCGCGGGTCCTCAGCCGGAACTGCCCGCCCTCGCGGAACATGGCGTGGCAGAGGATGGATGCGGCGGCTATACCGTCCGCATCATGGTGCGCGAGCACCTCCACAAACTCCTGCTCGAGCAGGTGATCGGCGAGGCTGGCAGCAGCGGCATCAAGCGACATGGGGTATCAGCGGGAAAGCAGGATCTCCGCAGTCTCCGGTTTATAGGTCCAGCCTTTCGGCATCCGTCCGGACTTGACGTAGTACTTGACCAGCCTGCGCACCTTGGACTCGGCGATCTGGAGCTGCCGAGCGTTGTGCACATCCTTCTTGTTCTCCGCAAGGTGCTTCCTCAGCCCGAGCGCCTTCTGCATCAGGTTCCGGAGATCTTCGGGGATCTCGGACTCAAGCCCGTTCTCGCGAAGGATCTCGTTTACACGCTTGCCGGTGGCGAGCTTGACGTCAGGGACAGCGTACCTGTCCCGCAGTGCAAGGCCAATCTGGCTGGTCGACATGCCGTCTTTGCGGAGATCGACGATGATCTTCTCGATCTCCGTAGTGTCCGTATTGGACCACTCGGGGGCATCCTTCCGGTAAGGCCGGACAGAACCACTGGTTCCACGGCGCCGAGCGTACATTCTTGCCATTCATACACCTCCGTTAGATAAACTACGTAAGTCCAGAAAAGAGTCTTTTGACTGACTAGTTTCTGTAATCCCGAGCCCTTACGGGCAGTGCTTCCGGGAGCACGTCGGACTTACCATAGCCAGCACATATGGTGCTGCATCATATTCTCCGGGAGGCATCTTAAGGGTATCGGGCGAGGTGCGCAGGATGCCGGGGGAAGATGCTCTTCGTGAAGTTTTGTCCTGCGGCGTAAGCCCTGGGGGGAGTGAGCCGAATATTTATCTCCTCCCTGACCAATATGTACTGGTACCGGTGCGATAGTAGTCTAGCGGTAGGACAGGGGCTTCCCAAGCCTCTAGCCCGGGTTCGATTCCCGGCTATCGCATGTTGTTTTGGATCTCTGCCTTGCGTCTGTTCTTTTGCCCCTTCGAGGCTGCTCTTTCGGATGACCGACGCATGCTACGTCACGCGTCGTCGTCCTGCGCGACGATCTCGAACCGGCAGTGGTCGAATCCCATCGAGTAGCACCGGGTCTCGACCGCCGCCGTGGGCTGCCTGTAATGGCGGGAGAAGAGCGCCCGGAGAAGACCGGAGTCAAACGCGCACGCAGGTTTTCCTGTTACGGGTAGGTCGATGCACTCAAAGCAGTCGTAGACGAGGAGCGTGAGCGGCTCCGTCCCGGCGACCTCGACCCGCCCTAGCCGGTGCTCGTCCCAGAACCGGGCGATGTTCGCGCAGAACTTCCCGGTCTCTGCGTCGGCCAATGCCGGGTAGAGTTCCTCCCCGACCTGCTCGCCGGCACGGGTGAGGAGCGGGTCGAGTAGGATCCCCTTCTGCATGAGCGAGACCCGGACCGTCCGGAAGGCCAGCTTGTAGAACGCAAAGGGGTCGCCCGACCCGGCCCGGTACGCCCCCGCGTAGGCGGCGAGTGCGCCGGCTACCCGGTCCTCGGGCGTGATGCTTGCGACGAGTTTACCGGTGAGGAAGAAGATCTTGCGTCTCGCGTCCTCCGGATCGACCCGGGACCCGATCACACCCGTCGCCGTGAGGTCCTGGAGGTGTACCGAGACCGTTGACTTTGCCCGCCCGGCGAGGACGACGATCTCGTCGAACGTGCACTCGTGCTCCCGGAGTGCTGCCAGGATCGCACGCCGCACCGGGTTCTCGATCGCCCGCGTCCCGTCCGGGGTCGAATACAGGTCTATCTCCAGGTTCGCCTTCGACCGGCCGGTTTTCTCTCTACCGGTCATCCCCCGCTCCATAGACTAAGATCGAAAGGGTGATATATCAAATGTTCGGATATAGTAGAATGTTCGTGAATAGGCGAATTATGTGAGGAATGTGTATGATGGCTACGAAACTTGCCCCCGGCGTCCACTGGGTCGGGGCGATCGACTGGAACCTGAGGGAGTACCATGGCTACACCCTCCCTGGAACGACCTACAACGCCTACCTGGTTCAGGGTGAGAAGACCGCGCTCATCGACGGCGCCTACCACGGGTTCGAGGGAGAGGTCCTCGGCCGTATCGGGTCCGTCTGCGACCCTGGCACGATCGACTACATCGTCGTGAACCACATCGAGGTGGACCATTCCGGCACCCTGCCCGCGTTCGTGAAGAAGATGCCCGCTGTCCCGATCTACTGCACCGAACGGGCTCGCGCCGGCCTTGCCCGCCACTACGACACGACGGGCTGGAACATCCAGGTCGTTAAGACCGGCGATACCCTCGACCTCGGGGGAAAGACGCTCACCTTCCTTGAGGCGCCGATGCTCCACTGGCCCGACTCGATGTTCACCTACCTCGCCGAGGACGCCATCCTCTTCCCGAACGACGCGTTCGGCCAGCATCTCGCAAGCGCCGCCCGGTTCGACGATCAGCTCGGGAAGGATGCAGCACTTGCCCACGCACAGAAGTTCTTTGCGAACCTGATCACCCCTCTCGCGCCGAAGGTCCTGAAGAAACTCGACGAGGTCGGGGGGCTCGGGATCGATATCAGGATGATCGCGCCGAGCCACGGTATCATCTGGCGATCCTACGCCGGGGATATCCTCAAGGCCTACACCGATTGGAGCCGGGGCGTATCGAAGAACAAGGTTACGATCGTCTACGATACGATGCACGGTTCGACCGCGATGCTGGCCTCTGCGATCGCCGAGGGTGTCATGGCCGAAGGCGCCGACGTCCGGGTCTGCCTGCTGCGAGACGGCCGCTACGAGGGGACACACCGCAGCGACGTCGTCACGGAGGTGCTCGACTCGAAGGCGGTCCTCGTCGGGTCGCCGACGCTTCAGGACGAGGTTCTCCCCACGGTGGCCGGGTTCCTCAGTTACCTCCGCGGGTTACGGCCGGGCCGCCTTACGGAGAAGAAGATCGGGTGCGCGTTCGGGTCCCACGGTGGCATGGGCGGTGCGGTCGCGCAGGCGGAAGAAGCCCTGAAGGCGGCCGGGATCGAGGTGATCGACGGCGGTTTCCACGTGAACTACCGCCCGGACAGCGATGAGGTTGCCCGGGCGTATGAACTCGGGCGGAAGGTGGCGCGGGAGATCCGCGCCCGCTGATCTCGTCCTGCCTCCTGCGTCCTCTGAATCCAGGTATACATCCGGTGTGTGAATCACCGGATGTCACAATACGCCAGACAGATCGTCCCATACCCCGGGATGCTACCCGGGGTCCATACTCATTTTCGCTCCCCTTCTGCGCCGGTGCAACGGGACCCGTGCCTTGCTCTCGTACGGGGGGGAAGGTGTAACCGTGATGAACGGCATTCACCTGCCGTGATGCCATATCTGTGGAGTGGTCAGCCGGGAGTGGACCGGGCATGAACAGCCGGCGCTGGATCGCGCTCTCGCTTCTCGTCAGCGGCGCGGTCCTCGCAGGCCTGCTCGCGGCGACCTTCACCCCCGAGACCCGGGCCTATCTTGGTGAGGTCAGCATCGCCGCTCTTCTCCTCGCCGTCGTCCTCCGGATCGGGGCAATCTTCTGTCGGGTAGCGCGGATCCGGGTCCTTTGCGGCGGTCTTGGCTACACCGTCCCGTTCCGGAGCATCATGGTCGCCCAGCTCCTCTCGCTCTTCGCCGGCTCGATCACCCCCGGCCAGGTGGGCGGTGAGCCCGTCCGGATACACTGGCTCTCGCGCTCGGGGCTCGCCGTCGGGGACGCTGTCGCCGCCGTGGTCGCGGAGCGGGTGCTGGACCTCGCCGTCTTCGTCGCTCTCACTCTGGCAGCCCTGCTCGCCGTCCAGCACCTCTGGAGTTACCTTGCCGCCACGGTCCTCTATCCAGTAGCGGCCTTCCTGCTCCTTGTCCTCGTCCTCCTGCTCGCGCTCGCCATCTTCGTCCGCAGCCCGTCTCTCACGAAGCGGGTAGTGGTCGGCGTCACCGCCCGGGTGCTCGACCGGTGCGACCGGAGCCGGCGCTGGCTCCGGTTCTGTCCGGGGCCTGAGGGTGCGAAGACCCTTACGGAGCGGATCGGCCGCGAAGCCGAGACCTTTACTGCAGGTTCCTCCCGGTTTGCGCGGGGTGGCCGGCGTGCTCTCGGCGGCGCCCTCCTCCTCGCCACCCTCGAGTGGATCCTCTACTTCTCCGTGGCATCGGCCCTGCTCACCGCGCTCGGGCTACCTCCGTCCTTTGCGGAGTCACTTCTCTTCCAGGGGGTCCTCCAGATGGTCGCGACCCTCCCGCTCATCCCCGGTTCAGCCGGGATCGCCGAGATCGGCGCTGCCACGCTCTATCACCAGATCGTGCCCACCTATCTCCTCGGGCTCTTTGTCGTCCTCTGGCGGCTGTTCCTCTACTACCTCAACATCCCCCTCGGCCTCCTTGCGGGGGCTCTTGCCGCGAGGGAGGGGGCCGATCCCCGCCGCACTGAAAACCTATAACCCTTATGAGACCAAAATCTATCATTCAGCGCGAAAATGACCGAATTTTTCCCGTTCATCAGACTATCGGAGAGCCTCCGGATCCCCGGCAGGGGAAGATCATGATCAGCGATGCCGATATGTACGCCCTCTCGATCATCACCGAGAACAGGGCTGGTGTGCTGCGTGATGTGGCCACGGTGATGGCGGATTACCAGGCTAACATCCAGATGATCCAGCAGTCGATCATCACCACCGGCGCGAACACCGGGAAGGCATACCTCTACTTCGAGTTCGAAGAGTGCGGGAACCACGGCGAACTCATCGCCGACCTATCAAGGGTGCCGTCGGTCGTCGAGGTCACGATCTACCCACCGTTCTCCCGGATCTTCGGGTCACGGGTGATCATCATCGGCGGCGGTGCGCAGGTGGCGCAGGTGGCGCTCGGCGCCGTGAACGAGGCGGACCGCCACAACATTCGCGGCGAGCGGATATCGGTCGACACGATCCCCCTCGTCGGGGAGCAGACCCTGGCCCTCGCCGTGGACGCGGTCGCCCGGCTCCCCCGGGCGACGATCCTGGTGCTTGCCGGGTCGCTGATGGGCGGCGAGGTCTCACGAGCCGTGGACAGGGTCAGGGCGGCGGGCATCCCGGTGGTCGCCCTCAAGATGGCCGGGAGCGTTCCTGCGCATGCCGACCTGGTCGTGACCGACCCCATCCAGGCCGGTGTCTTTGCCGTGATGCACGTCAGCGGCAAGGGCGTCTTCGATATCAACCGCGTGCGTGGACGTGAGTTCTGATGGATCCCATCGATATGGCCGTTAAGGTACTCTCGCGGGACGGGCTCGTTGTCTATCCCACCGAGACGGTCTATGGCCTCGGGGTGGACGCACTCTCCGAGGATGCGGTGATGCGGGTGTACGAGGCCAAGAATCGGCCGGTGAGTAAACCGATATCGATCGCGGTCTCGGATATGGATATGCTCACCGCCGTTGCGGTGGTGGATGAGGCCGCAAGGGCCTTCATCGAGCGGTTCCTGCCCGGTCCGGTGACGGTTATCCTTCCGGCGAGATCCTGTCTGCCGGAGGTGCTGACGGGCGGAACCGGTCTGATCGGCATACGGTGGCCTGCAAACGAGATCGCGATCGCGATCATTGAGGGGCTGGATGCCCCGATCACGGCTACGAGCGCGAACATCTCTGACGACATCCCGCCGACGCGGCCCGATGAGGTCTCGGTCCCGAACGACTATATTGTTGACGGCGGCGAGCTGCCCGGGACGCCGAGCACGGTGGTGGACCTGACCACCCGGCGCATCCTGCGGAAGGGTGTGGAATGGGAAGCAGTGGAGGCGTTCCTGGAGACCCTGCAGCCATGACGGCCATACGCCTCCGTGACTTCATCGAGGACCGCGAGGGCTGTATCTACGCGGTCTCGAACTACGACAACGCCGACCGGATCGGGTGCGTCCTCCGCTACGTCCCTGATGCAGGCGGGGAACGGACGGATCTCTCGGGCCGGCGGTACCGGAAGTACGATTTTGCCGAGGCGTTCGCCTGGGTCCGGGAGCATAAGCCGGAGTACCTCGACTCGGTCCATCGGGTGCCCGTCACCGATCTCGCCCGGATCTACAAGCCGGAGGAGGAGATCGGTCGGGTGGCGGCCCGGAACGACCGGGTCCGGAGGCTCCTCTTCCGCCTCGACCTTCCGGCCGGCTCGTTCGGATGCACGGGCTCGCTCCTCTGCGGCCTGGAGAACGCCGCCTCCGACATCGACCTGGTGGTCTACGGCGATGCCTGGTTTGGCGCCCAGCGGCAGCTCCGGCACCTGGTGGGGGCCGGGGTGATCCCGGGGATGAGCACCGCGATGTGGCGGAAGGTCTACGAGAAACGGGTGCCGGAGATCTCGTTTGACACCTTCGTCCTGCACGAACAGCGGAAGTGGAACCGGGGTGAGTTCGAGGGGACATATTTCGACCTCCTCTACACCCGGGCCTACGGGAACCTGGACGCGGTCCCGGCCGGGAAGGGGACGGTGATCGGTCGGGCGACGATCGAGGCGACGGTCACCGACGCCTCCCTCTCCTTTGACAGCCCGGCGGTCTACACCGTCGACCACGACGAGATCTCCCGGGTCCTCTCCTTCACCCACACCTACTCGGGGCAGGCACTGGCCGGCGAGGTGATCGAGGCGAAGGGCGTCGTCGAGGTGCACGGCGACGAACGGTGGCTGATAGTCGGGACGACCCGCGAGGCGAAGGGCGAGTACATCGTCTCGAAGACGCTGCTCGAGAGTTCTTAGAAGAGATCCGAGAGCCGCCGCGGGCCGGCCGTGCACCGCTCGAGGTGAGGGCAGCCGTCGCAGGGGGCCCGGATAGGCCGCGGGGGGAGGTCGCCTGCAATCACCCGTTTTGCGGCCCGGACCGCCCTGATCATCGCCCGCCGGTCGCGCGGCTGGGGCTCGACCAACCGGCAGACGCCGTTTGCGACGTATTCAACGTAGCCGCTGGCGACGGGGCGGCCGAGGGTCTCGGTGAGGCAGGCGGCATAGCAGGCGACCCGGAGGCGGTCGGTGCCGTAGGCCCCGGCCTTCGGGGCAGCGCTCGACCGGGTTACGGCGAAGGTGCCGTCCTCAAAGACCTTGTCAACGCGTCCTCTGATGCCGAGCCGGTCGGACTCGACGGCGAGGTCGGTCTGGACCGGCGTCTGCCAGGCCGTCTCGCGGCAGGCGGCGATACACTCATCGAAGAGGTCCCGGGTCTCCGGCGGGGCGTCAGGGAGGATGCAAAGGATCTCCTGCCAGATCGATTCCGGTTCGAGGAGTTCCCCGAGGTGCGTGGAGACCTGTTTACAGACGGTGTAGCGGGGCGACTCTTCGTGCTCCTCCGCCCGCTCGAAGTAGTAGCGCCGGGGGCAGATGTGGCAGGCGACGACGCCGGAGACCGGGATGTAGTCAGTCATGCGCGGAGATTCTCGTTTGAGAAGACGTATGCCGTCCCGCTATATAGCGAGATATGCTCTGTGCCCGATCACCCGGCGTAATATGCCCCGGGTCGGCGGGGATGCGGCCGGGACGAACGCTTATGCCGGAGCGGGACAGAGATGAGTGGTATGGCTAACCGCGAGATATCGGTCAACATCCCCGGCGACCTCGACCCGGTCTACTCCAACCGCATCCAGATCGCCTACAAGGAGGACGAGTTTACGTTCCTCTTCCTGCACGAGATCCCCGGCACGAATCAGGCGCGGGCAAAGGCGATCGTTACGATCAGTCCCCGGCACGCGAAGAACCTGGTCGAGGTGCTCACGAAGAGCGTCGCCGACTACGAGCAG
>Ga0265294_10002599_pt1 | contig 23651 bp, 30 predicted proteins | sample MunlanPumphouse3_FD_192504 | JGI IMG/M metagenome (GOLD analysis project Ga0265294, IMG submission 192504) | Groundwater microbial communities from a municipal landfill in Southern Ontario, Canada - Pumphouse #3 | ecosystem: Environmental > Aquatic > Deep subsurface > Groundwater | place... | reverse complement strand
TTTCTCAAAATCCAGTCTTTTAAAATATTTATGAACTAAGTCATTTCTTCGTTCTAGAATTTTATACAAATCATACACATCTTCTTCTTTTAACAAATCATTATCTATTACCAAAGTCTTTAGTTGTCCTAGAGTAATATTTGATAAAGTATCAATATCAAGCTTCAAACAAAGATTCCATTCAATATACTGAATGGTTTTTATTATGTCACCTATCACATAATAAATCAATTCAAGATAACTCATAATCCCCCCTAATTAAAAACATACCTAACATATAAAAATATTGATATCCCACCTAGTACAATAATTAGGAAATCAGCACCAATACCCCAAGTACTCATTTCAGTGTAAATCACTAAATCTATTGCATTTTGGATTGTTGCTAAACTTAATAATTGATTTCCAGTTGCTAATCCTGTCGTACTATTTGGAAAGATCCAACAAATAATATTAATCACGGATGATAAAACAGAAGTTCCTAAGAAAGCCAAAATAAAATGCTTTCTTGATAAAGCTATAATAACTACCGCAAATAATACAGGACCAAATATAGGTCCAAATGCACCTAAGAGTTGTAATACTATTTCAATTATATCTACAATTATACCTGCAAACACTTAGAACTCCTTTAATCTTCAATAAAAACATCCTCAAATCCCTTTGGAATTAAAATATCCTTATCAATAATGTCCTTCCATTGTTGATAAGCAAACATCACAGCGTCAACCTCAATACTCTGTGATAAGTACTCTTTTTCCTCTTTTTCATCAATACTCGGTGAATCATAGTTCATAAAATCATTCATCCATGATTTCTTTGTAATTATATTAACTACTTCATTACCAGTATATAAATCATTTACTACTTGCCATTGAAATGCATGTCTTGATTCATGATAAGCTGCAGCTGCAATTTGAAAAGTATGAGCAACCTTTAAAGCATCTGAATCAAACCCTATTTGATACTTTTCTTTAAAGAAAACTGATCTTATATTCAAGTCATCCTTTCCTTCAGTTTTATAAAATACAACCTCTGGTTCTTCAATTTGTAGTATTTCACACGCTTTCTTAACTGCAATCTCAGCCATATCAAAACAATCCATTGTATACCTAACCTTTTCATTATTCTCATTATATTATACTACTCAATATATGATTTATAAACTAACAAACAAAAAAAGCCATGGTTTTTTCAAATTTCCATGGCTTTGCTATTTAATCTTATGTTTCTTACTCTTTTTTAGAAATAAATATAACTTTATCAGCTATAATTCTTAAAACATTATTATCTACTTTTAATGTTGCTTTTACACCAATTGTCATTCCATCTTCTAAATGCTCTTTTGTTACTTCTAATAATTCATCTTTAAACTTAATTGGAACTCTATCAGTCTCATCTGTTCCTTCCCTTCTACATTCAATAGAAATTATTCCAGCTAACTTATCGAACTTGTTGATTCTACCTACTAATATCACTTGATTCATTATAAACTCCTCCTTGTATAGCTACTCATAATACCTCTGTAATTTACTATTATCAAGTCATACTTCTACTTGTTTTTCAACCTCTCAGCAATCAGCTTTTCTGCTTCTGAAAGAGTAGTTTTACCATGCATTTTATTACTAAATGATACATAGTCATCAATAATACTTTCTATCTTGCTTTGATTTTCTTCAACAAAACTCAAAGTTTTATCAGTAGAACCAGTTAAGTTGCTAACCCATTCACTGAGCCTTTGAATAACAGCTTGTTTCTTTTCATCACCCGTAAAGAAAACTTCACCTTTTTCTTTAGCTAACTGATTCTTCTCTTCAACTATCATTATAAACTCTTTAATAGTTTTCTGAATGCTCTCATCGAATACTATCTCTGTTGCTTTTGACACCAAACTAGATACCACATCTGATGAAGCCTTTAAATCTTCTTTAACATCTTTTACAATTAATGATAACTTACCATTTTCTCTGAACTTTGCTACTATGTACAATACAACTAATAATACAACTGCTACTGATAAAACTATCTCAAGTGTTGTCATTTTCTTTTCCTCCTAGTTTTTCATAAATATGAACATGTGAATCTTCCAATCTTGATACTCTATGTTCCAAAACATTAACATCCTTCTTTAATGTTTTTATGTCTTGAGAATGCATTTCCAATAGATTGAGCATTTTTACTGATTGCTTATCTATCTTTTGAAGATTAGACAAGATTTCATCGTTACTATTCTCATTCTTTTTCTCTTGTTTGTTAAACTGTTTAATAGTAGTGAGAATGACTACTACCATAGTTACAATCCAATAAATTAAGTTTTCCATTCTAAATATATCAATTATGTTACTCCAATCCATTATTTATCATCTCGTTTCTGTAATTATCCAAGTACTCTAGTTGTTCTTTTAACTCATTTACATATTCTTTACCTTTATCGTTATTCCAGTTTGACTTAAAATCCATCATTTTTGAAAGCCAAGGTTCTTCAACAACCAATTCATACTTGCCTGTTTTCTCATAATGATCTACCATACCTCTAATCCTAAAAATATGATAATGAGACTTGTAGTGATTATTTAGTTTATATCTCATTCTGCCATATTCAACTTCTGCTTCAATATGGCTCAAAATAAAATCTTTATCATCATAAAATAACAATTTGTCTAATGTCTCTTGAAATGATGGATCTATATATACCAAAGTATCATTTATACTCATGAGGTTATCTGCAGCTGCTTTATGATAAGCAATTATTGAACTATCAAACGTTTGTCTTTGTATGAACCTCTCTTTTGAGAAAACAAAGAAATCGTATTCACCAATATTCAAGTGAAGATTACCCTTAAATCCATCTAATACAACAGTTACATCTTTATCACTTGAATCATCATTTAATCCATAGGAAATTGAACCACAGTAATAAACAAGGAGTATTTCCGCTTTTGGAAACACTCCTTTTAATAGGGCTATTAAACTATTCACTTGGTTCTTCTTCCTCAATCTGTTCTGGAATAAGTGGTTCCACAACATCCATATCATCTATAGCATTATCAAAACCAATAACATTTTCTTTTAACCATTCATATGCTTGTGCAATTGGATTAACATTTAAAAAGTATGTAAAGTCATCATTTGGTACTTCTATGTCTACTTCTTCAACTGCTTCATTATTATTAGCTCTCGTTTCTTTTGAAATGTATGATGCTACACAAATTACAACTTTCTTCTTAATATAACTAATATTGAAAGCTGTTACTCTATGATAGGATGCATCAACTCCAAATTTTGTGTTTAATTCTTTGATGATTGCCAAAATATTATCTCCTTTTCACTCTATAAATTGTAATGCTAATACTATCTGGTGAACCTATATTTAATCCTGTGTTAATGTATAACTGTCCCAAACTCCCTTTTGCTGTATGCATAAAATCGACCATTTTAATTGATCCATCATTTTGATTAGATGTAGTTGTTACAGCTTTACCATAAGCAACCCATGTTTGTGTATCCAAATATGTACTATGAAAAGTTGGTGACAATTCAAAATCTATAACTTTAGTAATTCCACTTGTTAAAGCGGCACCTGCAACATAACTATCTTCAATATACCGAACTGTTGAATTTGTACCCACTCTTCTAGTATGAGTAGAGTCTTGAGTATTCAGATGGTGATTTATATAAGAACCATATAGACTACTTCCTGAAGATGTTTTGTAATAAATATATGTATCTGAAGTATCGGTTGAAGTGCCTTTTGTAGTTGAAATAATATGTACTTTATAAATATAGTCAGAGCTAAAAGGATAGGTTATTGTTCTTGAATATCCATATCCTTGATAAAAGTACACTTGTTCTAACTCTCCACCAATTTTAACTACTGAAGTAGTATTCCTTGCATAGAGGACATTGTTGCTATAATCAAAAGCTAACTCTCCTATATTTCCAAGGTTACTTGTAGAGGGCTTTGATGTCCCTCTTTTCACCCTGATTATAGCCATCAATATGTACCTCCATCAATTACTGAAGATGGTTGAAGTACTTTCGTTTTATCTATCCCCAATTTGTAAGCTACTTTCCCAGGCATCGTGTAGTCTGTGTCTACATAAGGATGATAGACTAAACCATCCATAATAACTTTATTTGCATAGATTGTACTAGTGGAAGCAAGAGCTATCCCATTTGAATCAACAATTTCAGAAACAATTACATTATCAATTATTGATTTTTGTTCTGTTGTTAAGTGAAGATCTGATGAAACATGAGAATCAAAGTTACCTGTTGATACACCACCCAATCCAGCTAGCGAAATCGTTACTACTCCGGTTTGTCCATTAACACTCGTAACAGCATCGGTTGGTGTTAATAATTCTTGCCAATTACTTAATGTGTTATAAGGTGTAGCTTTTAATATAAAAGATTTATTTAAATCCGTTCTTACAGCTACATCTCCTTCTTGAGCAGTAGATAATGCTAGTATTTCTGTTTGACTAGTTACTACAAATGTATTTGTCATAGCTATTTTTGGAACCACACTATCTACTAATTTCCCATAACTATTTAATACAGGAATATTCCCGTTACCTGTACCCACATTCTTAGTAGCTGCACTTCCTAATCCTAAAGCAGTAATTTTAGTGTCAATCTGATTGTTGACCTTGTTTACACCAGGTATTTTTAAATAATCACTCTCAACTAAAGGAACTGATGAACTACCCGTTTTGTCTGCTTTTGCTACATATAGGTGTTCTCCATTAAAATCAACTTGCGGTTCACCTGCTTTAATTGTTCCACTAGTCCCTACTAAAGGTCCAGTTCCTTCTGATGTTCTTCTTTTTATTTGTATAGTTGCCATTAATCTCTCCTATTTCTTAATATAAACACTAGTGATATTATGTGTTGTATTTCCAACTGTCAAAGTTACTCTTTCATTTTCATATACAACTCCCAACGAATAATCTGCACCACCATACCTATAAGCTATTGAATTGTTTGAACCTATGAATATAAATAATGTATCTCCTGGAAAGTTTATAATCACAGAATTATTAATTGTTACATATACAATTGATTCCGATAACTCACTTGAACTTGTTTCATGAAACTCATATACTCCATTACTAATCTTTTGAATTTGTAATCTTCTAGGTCTGCTTCTAGATTTTAACTCATATTCTACCTCAGACACTCTTAAACTATCCTTCTTAATCATACTTCTATAATTAGTTGAGTTTAAGGTAACTGATGTTGTTGTCTTTGTATATGTACAAAGTTTGAACTCATATAAACCTTGGTCTGTTAACAAGTTTGTTCTTGTTAATGATGGATAAGTTCCATCAGATTCCTTTGTATATATCTCAACTGTATTAATTTCTGTATCCATTCCTAAAACAACATACCCATATTTAAATGAGTCAGGTGCTACAGATACCGAAGTGCCATCTTCAATATAGACTAGCCTTCCATAAACCGAAACATAACCATCCTTGAATGTTATTGTATTATTAGCTAAAGAACATTCACACTCTTGTTTTACACCTTCTAATATTCCTGATTCTTGTGAAAACAGAAAATTATATAAATCTGCATCTATCTTCGAAGTAACATTTCCACCTTCGAAGGTTATTTTTTGAACTCCTATTAGAATTCACCTCCATCTAAATTGTTATTAGTTATTGTTACACTTGTATTGCTTTGTTTTGTTGATTTACTTAGAAGCTGAATTTTCTCAGTTAATTTGACTCTATATTCACCCAAAGTAATCTGAGCATAATTCAAACAATTCTTGAATTTTATTCCTGAGATTATAGTGTCATACTCTCTTCCATTATGAATAAAGGAGATATAATCTCCTAAATTAACATTATCGAATAACCTAAATATCTTATTATTAATATCTATTGTAAAAGTAATATTATGATCAAGCTTAGAACTTACCATTTCTGACCTAGCTTTTATTACTAAAGAATCATAATCATTATCTGTATAGAAATATGACTTTGACATTACTGTACTATATCTTAAGTATGAGTTCTCTGCTTGAGTAATTTCCCCATTTGTTTGTAAATAGAAATTCTCTATCGATTTACATACTTCATTGTCAGTTTTAGGATAATAAGTTACTTTGTTTGTTAATTGACTTGAGCTATCATTAGTAGTTAAGTTAGATATTGCTTTTAAATCACTTCTGATTTTTATCCCTAAACTTACATCAACTATTCTAAGTTTAATTCCAGTAATCCTACCTCTTAAATACTCAACTTCAAATCTATATCCAATCCCATATGCTTTAGATAATAATTCAGTTACAGTAGATATTTTTTCAATCTTATCTGATTCATAATACATATCACCTTGTATATAAGATTCTTTTACTATGTATAAATATGATAAGTTCTGATTACTATCAGAACTGTTAATATAGTTATCTTCAATCAAAGTGTATAAGTAATCGACTAAATCACCACTAAAACTATATACTGGTATTTGAACATCAAACATCTCTCTGAAATCGACTGATTTAACATCTGTATAAATATCTTTTTCTTCGATGCTTTCTACTATTCCTATATAAGTTATACTAGCTTCTTTTAATATTAGAATATCTCCGTTCACAGTATTTATGCTTGTTTTATTTACAGAGAAAGTTGATCTTTGTATTAAAACAGAATCTAGTACTATTTCATATTGATTTCCTACATATGCATTATCTTTATAAGCTAATGTTTTTCTATCCAAGAATATAAGTTTCATACTATATACCTAAATAGTACTCAACCAATGTAACTCTACATATAGAATTAGTAGCTACTCCTGGTTTAAACTCAATCTCATAATCACCATGGTCAAGATATAAAAAATTGTCTTTCTCAAAGTCTTGTAAACCATATATGTCATTACCATTCATAACTATTTCTTGTTCAGTAGGAATTGAATTGACTTTTAGGATGGTATTATCTTCAGTTACTAGTAACTTCATTGTAGATACAATCTCATCATTCTTTTTGATTATTACTTCTGGCTCAGCTACATCACCAAATATTTCAATGATTAATGGTGATTGGTTTAATCCTTGATTTTTCAAGTTTAGCACTCCACCATAAGCTTTTGAATAGTTATAAGGATAAGTATATGGATAACTCTTACCACTAATAGTTCCATTAGCATTTATTTCGTAGACCTTCTCGTTTTGCCAATAAGATAGTTTCTTAAAGATAACTTGACTTTGGATAGTATTAGCTACTAACTCCCCCTTTGTTAAGCTTGATATATCAACCAAACAATATGCGTCAAAAACTCCTGTTTGATAGTGTAACTTCATTTCTTTATTACTTCTACTCAAATAGTCTACAAATGCTTTATATCCTGTATAACCATTTAAAAAGATTATAGTTTCCTGAATTTCTGAAACAGGAATACTATAATCTGCTTTTTTATATATATTTCCATAATCTAAATACTGAATATCAAGAGCAAAACCTAATCCGCTTACTTGGGATAGCAAAGCCTTGTTTCTATTATCGAAGTAATACTTCTCTCCATATTCATTCTCTAGATAAAATTTTCTTATCATATTACATTACCACCTAAAGCACTATTTATTGAATCAACATCAAATGTAGGTGATGTTGTGTTAATTGTAATGTTATTAGTTGTAGCATTACTACTAGAACTATTATTAGATACGTTATTACTAACACTCTTTAAACTAAATGTGTCAGTAAAGAAGTCACCTATTCCACCAAAGAAACCACCAACCTTATCAGCTGCATTAGATGCGAAGTCACTTATTCCTTCTGTAACATTTGAAGCAATATTTGATATACCATCTGTTACACTTGAAAATGTTTCCTTGACCTTACCACCAAAGTCACCTATCTTAGATGGTAACTCTCCAATCCAATCAAATATCTGTTTCAAGAAATCAACTATAGTTTGAACAACATTCAGTACAGGATCCAATACAGTCTTTAATACTTCAATCGCTGGTACAAGTATAGCTTGTAATACTTCTCCTATAGTTATAATTAATGGAGATAAGAACTCTAACAATTCAGCGAACATTTGTATTTGTAAAAACAGTGGCATTAGTATAACTTCTAATATTGGCATTAGCATATCAAGTAAGTCAACTATCAAAGTTATGATAATATCTAGAATAGGTTGTAAGGCTGTCATAAGACTATCAACAATAGCCATTATAGGTGGTAATAATTGCATAAATGTTTCCATCAACCTACCAAGTAATTCTTTGAATTGTTCGTTTTGCAATAAAGCTGTACCTACAATAGCTATTAAAGCACCAATGCCCAGTGTCGTGAAATTAAGGCCAACACCAGCCAATTTACCAGCTAGGCCAACTCCTTTAATCCCAGCTGATACAGTTTTTAATAACGGTCCTACTTTGCCAACAATAGACAATACCGGTCCAATAGCAGCTACTACTCCAACTAGAGTACCTACCATCTTTTTATTCCCATCAGATAGATTATGCCATTTCTCAATCCAACCTTTAATGACTGGTATAACATCATCTCTTAATTTGATTATTAGTTCTTGTAATATCGGAAGAACTTCAGAAGCAAGGTTAACTCCTAAGCTTGATAATGATTGTTTAGTTCTATCTAAAGCATCCGTAAACTCTCCAGCTTGAGAAGCTTGTTCATTCGTAACAACACCTAACTCTTGTGCTTCATTTCTCAAATCAGATATCGTACTGATCTCAGAAGATAAGACAGGTAACACTTCAGTTCCTATCTTTTCACCAAAAAACTCGTTAGCTACTCCAACTCTTATTGATTCATCAGCAACATTACTTAAAGAAGCTCTAATTAACTCAAAAGCTTCATCAGTGTTCTTACCTTTCAAGTCATCAACAGATAAACCTATCAAAGCTAGACTATCAGCTACTTTATCTCCGTTACCTGTAGCAATATCTCCAAGCACACCATTTACTTTAATAAAAGCTTTCTCCATACTTTCAGTTGAAGTTCCCATTATCGTAGCAACATGGTTCCACTCCTGGAACTGTTCCGCTGACAATCCTAGTTTTTCAGCAGTATCTCCTATCTCATCGGCTGTATAAGCTGTTTTAACAGAAAATGCCCCTAAAGCAGAAACAGCCCCCATTATAGGAACTGTTACCGATTTAGTCAGAGTTGAACCAAGCTTGCTTATCTTATCAAAATTAGCATTTCCAAGATCAACGATTTTCTTGTTTGTATTGGTTAACTCAATATTAAGTTTTGATATTGAAGCTTCTGTATAAGTAACACTTCGTTCTAGTTTCTTGAACTCAGTTTCACTCATCTCACCAACTTGTACTGCTTTTCTAGCCTTCTCAAGTTGGCTATTCTGTGTTTGAAGCTTCTTCTTTGTATCTACAAGAATATCATTTAGTTTACCCTGTTTAGATTTCCATAAATCTAAGTTAGAACTATCATATCTAAGGTTTGTATTAATAGCCTTTAGATCTTTTTGTTGTTCTCGTAAATCTTTCTTTATATTCTTTAAATCATTATCTAAATCTTTTCCATCAAGACTTAGTTTAATGTTTAATCCTTTTACTGTTTCTGCTATTATGCTCACCTCTTGTTGCAAAGAAAAAACACATCATTTTGATGTGTTTAAACCTATCCGATTGTTTTATATGTTGTTCCTCTTCTTGTTACTTTACCCGAATTAATTAAGTTAATAAGTACTCGGTCAACAAGATTAACTTTTTTAGAAGTAGCTAATTCAACTTTAACTCCTTCTTTTCGTAATTGGTCATTTAACTCTTTCTTAGTAAAAGTGCCCATAGAATATACTAAACCAGCAACAACCATACCATCTTTAGGTTTATTCTTTTCAGTATAATAACACATATTAACACCTCTCCTCAAATGTATTATATCACAATATTAAGCTCATTTGTTTAACAAATGATATTTTTCACAAATTTCTCATATGTTTCTTTAATATCTTTTACTATCTTGTCAGCAAATATTGTTGCAATCAAATCCAACACATTGTTTTCAACTTCGGAAGTATATATATTTTTTGTAATATATATAAAAACACTAGGAACATATAAATATGAGTACTTGTTTTCTTGGTTAAAACCGGAAAAATCGTTACACCAATAAATATCACCATCTCCATTTGCATATAAAGGAACCTCTTCACCTTTATGATCCTTAAATGCATTATGTACAATAACAACATTATCCTTATACTTATATTTTAATTTCCCTTTTATATCATTAAATAGCACATTTATCGTAGATTTATCTTTTTCTTTAGGCGATGAAACTACCTGATCATACATTTCAAATGACCTAAAAAAGAACCCATCAATTGACTTATCATATCTATACAGTTTGTGAATGAAATCCTCAAATTGAACAATAAAAGTTGAATCTCGCACACCCTTTTCACTACCATCTAATTTATATAAAGCATAATTACAATCTTTAATATATTGAGACAACTTGTTATCATCAAGTTTATCTTTAATTTTAGATACTAATTTCTTATCTAAAGTATTGAAGTTGCTTCTATTCTTAATTACTGAAATAAGGTTCTTTTTATTTGTCAACAATTCTACTAAATTACATTTAAATATATCGCTTTCTATATTATTAAAATCCTTTGACAAAAACAATTCCATTAACTCAGTTACTAACCAACTATCTTTCCATTGAACAAAAGACTCAACCGAATCTTCTATATTATCATTGGGACTTACATCGTTTAATAATTCAGAAATCTCCTTTAAAGGAGCCCATAACTTATATATTTTTGAGTTATAACTATTTTTGTCAAAAAAATAGTTTCTCATTAAAGACTCAATAGTAGATGTAAGCAAGTAACTCATCTTAATATTTCTGTGATGATAATTCATCTCAGTATAAATCCTAGATCTGTTTTGAAGAAATCTATCAATTACATCAATAGTTTTTATATTATATGCAAAGTGAAACAATTCAACGACTTCTTCATCCTCATTTGTTACTTCTTGCTTTACCAATTTCATATTTGAAAGTAATCTATTGTATTCTAGCTTACCAACTGACAAACCACTATTTAGTGAATCACGATTTATATAATCTAGTCTATCAGCATCGACATCAGATGAAACAAGTAAATGCAATGATCTAAAAAAGTCATTTTTATCATTAGTTAAGATATTATAAGTTATTGTTGATAAATTTTTGCCAAAGTTAGTATTAGTGTTTTCAATATATTGAATCAATTTCTTAGATATCTCATTTCCTAATTTTTCATGTAAAACCCTATTTTTTAAATCTAACTCTTCAGGCTCCAAGTCAAGTATTCCATAAATATTCTTCATAACATCAAGAAACTGTTTGTTAATAGTGTTTTCATTATCTAAATTATATGCAAACTCTTTGCTCAAAACATCTTCAACAATGTGACTATAAGGAGGATGTCCTAAATCATGTAACAAACCAGCTAATCGAATAGCCTGAAAAATTAAAAGGTACTCCTTTTTAAGATATTTATTTTTTATTACAGAATGATTAGGAATAGATTCAACATAGAACCCATTTCTAATAACATCATCATTAACTTTACCATTATACTTCTCACCACAAAGTTTTTTCAACTCTAAATCTGTTCTTTCAAAAAAAGCTTCTAAAACATCATCTTCAGAGTTTGAAATGCTATATCTAAACATAGTTCCAGCTAAATGCATTGTTCCTATACTATGCTCAAATCTTTTTGTTCGATTTGAGGGAAAAGTCAAATATGTTACTGAACCTTGTGATATATCATGTAATCTATTAAAGGTTTTTGTTGAAATAATCTTTTTTTCAATTTTGCTAATGCATATGTTACCATGTATATTATCAATTATATTGTCGATTTTTTTCAAATATATCACCTCTATGTTCATTATTTTATCACATGTATATTTCAGGTTCAATATTAAACAAGAAAATTATCAATATCTTTTTGAGTTCCATATTTTTGACTATTACCATTTAACAATTGCATCTCAATCTCAACAATATCTAAATACACATTTAAATCAAAGTTTTTTGTATCCTGAATTGATATACCTAGATGAGCAAGGTTAGATATTATGTTTGCTGTTATATTTTGGTCTTCATCATTTCTTTGTTGGTGGTTTTGGCTTTTTCTGAAAGGTACCTAGCATTTCTCCAATCGTTGACGTTAGCTTCTCTAACTCATCAGGATTGCTTAAAATACTAAAATCTAATGACATTAAGAAATCATTGTATGATTGCTTACTAAATGGTCTATGTAAAACATAAATAATTTTAAATACCGTATCAATAACTAGAGAAAGTTCTGCTTCTTTTTGTGATTTAACCTTCTCTAGTTTTTTTATATCATTAAACAACTCTGTACCGAATACATTTCTGTAATCGATGATTGTGAATAAAGATGAATGAAGGCGATAACTTGTATCGCCTAATTTTAATGTTTTTTCCATATAATGTTATCTCCTATAAGAACGTTGGTAGTGTAGGTGCAGTTGTTAAGAATGATGTATAGTTTGTATCTCCTAATCCTGCAATTACTCTCATAATTAGTTTATCTCCTGATTCAATTGGTCTAGCTGTAATATTCAAACTAATTGAATTAGCCTCAATTGAATCACCTTTCGATTTACTTGCATCCCCTGATGGAGTTGCTGTACAAAGGAAATACCAAATGCGTCTTGCTTTCGCATCTCCTTGAATTTCATATCCTAAAGCAAATGTCTTAGTTTCAGCATTAACAATCTCTACTAAGTTACCATTAGTATCTTCTAATACCCCAAAGATATCCTTTTTAAAGTCATCATCTATTTCTGTGAACTTAAGTGAAACATTAGATCCTGAATTAGAAACTAATGTAGCTATTACTTTATCATCTGCATATACTTGAGAACTCCCACCTATGATCTCTGTAGAAATCTCCTGTGCTCCTTCTAATTTCTTAGGACTAGCAAACGTCCATGAACCATCTTCTGCTTGTGTAGCTAAAGCATAGTGAACGTTCTTTAATCCGAATGTTACTTTATTGACCATTAAAATACCTCCATTTTAATTTCATATACTCTATTAATTGACAAATCATCATTTTGAAACTCTGATACTAATTGATAATCATACCCAGCAAGATATAAAGATGCTTCAAATCTTTCTTCTAAAACTAGATCTTTCTTTTCAGTTATTAGGTTCACTTGAATAGTAATGACTTTCATTACTACTTCATCATCTGCGTAAATGCTTCCTTTATTACTCAACTCTTGATAGACAATATAGTTTTTCACTATCGCACTATCGATGATTTGTCTTGTTCCATAACTGACTTGTCCTGGTATTACTGTATCTAAGGCTTTATATATCTCTTTTAGTATTTCTTCCATGTTAATAACCTTTTTCTACAATCTGTTTTATATCTTCTAACATACCTGGAGTAAATTGATCATAAGCTGGTCTTAGGAATGGTTTACCTCTTACGAACTTCCCGCTTCTATGTGTAAATCCAAACTCAAGCAAATGTGTTAACTTGCTTTTTGTATCTGAATAAATAGTAATAGTTGTATAAATCCCCTTACCTTTAACTTCAGTAACAAATGAATCTGCGAAAGCTTTACTTCCACCACTCCTAGGTGCATTGTTAGAAATATATCTTATTATCTCTTTAGCTGTCTCATCTAGTTTCTTTTCAAGTTTAGGAGTTATACCATCTACATAATCAGCTACTAACTTACTTATGCTGATACCTAGTTCATCAAGAGTAACCAATGATATCACTCTTTCTTATACTAGTTCTACTTAGATATAACTCCATAAACTGACCAGATACATATGTCCTTTCTATTTTATAAATAACATTACTAACATCTACATATTTAGCATTGTTATACAGAAAGGTTTGTATCTTAGCTACAATCTCAATTTGTATATCTTGTTTCTTAGCTTCATAATATTCTCTTGAAGTTACATTTGATTTAAGTCCTATAGCTTCCTTTGAACTCTCAAACTGATATGATGAGTTACCTATACTATCTTGAATTACATCAATGGTTAGTAAATTCATTCTTATATTTGGTGAATTAGGAAACATTTTCTTCTACTCCCTTTGTCAGTGCTATTTGATTTACTAACATGTCAAATGATTTAGGTAGTTCTTTAACACTTCCATCATTCTTAAATCCGAAGAATGTTTTAACATAAATAATTATTACACTACTAACCATTGAGTTACCTTCATCGTTTATATAAGAAGAATCAATCCCACAACTATCTAGATATGATTTACAGCTATTGATATGTGCCGTTAGCTCTTCGTCTGCGTATGTTTCTTCTAGTGGAATCAATAATGCTTTCTTAACTATATCAAGTATAGCCATGAGACCAATCCTTTCTTATATTAGTTTAGTCAGCTTTTATTAGGCAGCTGCTTTTTTCTTAATTCTTAAGAAGCCTTTATATCCGATTACATTACCACCAGTGAACACTGATGCTTTATAACAGATAATACCATCTTTGAATTTATAATCAGTTGATTTACCGATTTCTACTGGTGAGAATACTGGAACTTCATAGTTTTTAAGTGCTCCATAAGCCATTGAGTATTCACCAGCTGTAGTATTATCATCTGAGATAGCTTTACAGTTTGAGTTAATGATATAAGGAATACCATCAATGGTTTTGTTTACATAGTCAATAGTATGTACTTTTCTGCCTTCTGCTGTTTTTAAACCAGCGAATGCTCTTAAGTCATTCTTATTTAAAATAAGAACTGCTCCACCTTCTACTTCTTCATCTCCACCATAAGCAAAGATAATATCATCTAAAGTACTATCAGTAATAGAAGCTAATTCTAGTGGAGTTGTATCAGCTAGAGCTACTGCTTGGTCACTAAAGATACCAGTAAAGGTGTTAGATGTTCCTGCACCTCTAAGAATTTGTTCTGACATTTTTTTCTTAAGTGAAATATTAATGTTTCTTAATACTTCTGATTGATAAGGAATACTTGGAAGTTTTTCTAATTCTTCAGTAATCTCTGTATAAGCTGTAATCTTAACTTTAGTAATAGTTAAATAACCAAATGCTGGTTCAGTTTCAGAGTAAGCTCCACCTTCTAATGTAGTTCCTGCAACACCATTTGATTTAACAAATGATTTCTTGTATGTTTCACCACCACTTAAATTAATTACATTAACTTTATCTACTAATGAGCTAACTTGTTTAAATGGATAAGCAGCTAAGTTATTTGATGTATGATCAGGTAATAAGATTTCTTCACTTGATACTTGGATAACTCTGCTTTCTCTCAATGATTTAGCCCTTGTTTCTAGTTTCTCTGTATCAACTTTTCTTGTGTTATCAATTATGATAGGTTTGATTTCTGCTTTAGAAGCAATACTCATTTTTTTATCAATGACACTTCTTTCTTCTTGAAGTTCTGTAGCTTCATTTTCTAAAGTTTCTAATTTAGTAATATCTTTTTCTTCATTAGCTAATCCTCTAATTTCAGTTAATCGATTATTAATTTCTTGTTTTCTTAATTCTAGATTCATTTTGATCCTTTCTAAATTGTTGTTTTAATATTTATTCTTTTTCTTAATAAATTTACGTTGCTTACTTGCTCTACTAAATCCATAGCCTTTAGTTCTAACTCCATAGATTCTAAAGAACGAGCATAGATGCTTGTTGAATCATATGCAGGTGTATCCACAACCGACACATCATACAACCTCGCAATTTTATTAATTGTTCTCTTAGGAATGTCTCCTTCTCGGTTCCAAGTTTGTTCATCTACAGTAAAAGCAAAACTCATCTTATCTAACAAACCACTTTTAACCATTTTGTAGATATCCTGGTTTGTTTGTGTATCCAATAATTCAGCCCTTACTTTTAATCCCACTTCATCAACAGTTAATGTAAGAGATTTATTCTTGGTTCTAGCGATGATTAAAAATGAGTCCATATGGTTATACTTCATAGGTACATCTTTAATAGATGCATCAGCTAATGCATTTCTATCAATTTCTTCTATGAATCCATATTCTTCATCACCTATTAAGGTTTTACTATTAAAGACGATTGCATATCCCTCAAGAATCATCTTTCCATCTTCTTGTTGAAGAGTTACATCAGCTAGTCTAGTTTCCTTTATTCTTTCCATCTCTTACCTCGACTTTCTTAGTTGATTGTTTTTCTTGTTTCTTATATTCATATTCAAGTTCTGCATCTTTGTATGAAAAAGAGTTCTGTTTATTAGTTTTACAGAACTCATCAATTATCTGAACTTTTTCTTTTTGCTCCTGCAACTTTGTCTTAAGAGCATTCTTAGAAATACTACCGTTAATCGTCACTTTCATCTGGTTTATCTTCTTCCTTTCCTACCTGATATAAATTAGCTTTATTAGCATCAACAAAATTAAGTGATTGAAGTCTTTTATTTCCACCTTCAATTGGTTCTAGCCCCAATAAACCTCTTGACTCATTCAATGACATAATTCCTAGACTCATTAGTTTCTCAATTGCTTGTACCTTTGTATTCCACGAGGCATACTGTAATCTCTCACTATAGAAGACTATTTGTTCTCCTCTTTCTAGTTGATTATCCGTTAACAAGCCTAAAGAAAAAGCCTCGCTTAATTGAATAGCTAAAGGCTCTATTGTTGACTCATAGAATGAGTTATATTCATCTTCGTTATATTGATTTGTAAATATAGGCAAAGAAACTCCGAAGTAATCTAATATCTTAGCTTGTAAGAATTCTAGCGTTTCTTTATCTACTAATTTAGGATCTACATTTAATGGTATATATTCAGACTTAAGGTCAATAGGAATAATTGAACTCCCCTTAACCGTCATTGATTCATTCAATGCTTTATCAAAGAGATCTCTTTGTTTCTTCTTGTCTGTTTCTGATAACATACCATTCATCTTAACAATACCCTTAATTTGCATAGAAGACTTAACAGCATTATCTATTCCCTGGAGCAGGTTCTCATTAATCTGTATTGTTTTTAGTATAGCTTCATGATCTCCTGTTGATCCTGTTCCACCGAATATATCATTCTGATTATAATGCTTTCTTAGATGAATAACATTGTCATATGGAAGCACATAAGACTCTCCATTATCAAATAGAAATCTAATGAAATACATATCTCCTTGATCTACTAACATTTCAACAGTTATTGGTCTCAAAGGATATATTCCTTTAAGTTCTCCTGTCTTTTTATCAAACATAGGATAAATAAATACGTTATCATTCAGTAGCAACAAACTAACTGTCTTATATATAAAATCATAAGGAGTCATGACTTCATTAGGTTTATACTTCAAAATAAAAGACAGCCGTCCTTTTTTTTCGGTGACTGTCTTATCTAATTCAGTTTTTATATATCTTGGTTTTAGTTTGGCACACTGGCTTGCGACTCTATCAATGCAAATCTTAACAACATCACTTTTTGATATATTATTACCAAAAGGTGTATAAAATGTATTAAGATTGCTTATTAATTGTAGAGCATCAAATGAACCAGTTTTCTTTTTTCTTTTAAATATTGGCATCAATTCACCTTGAATTCTTATATATTTCCTTCATAAATTCTCTCTCAGTAAAGTAGTTTTTTCTTAAAGTAACTTTTTTCTTAGTAAATACTTTTCTATAAATATACTTGATAAATGTCCAAGCCTTATTGAGAATTGTACTTCCAACATATTTTGTCCTAAAAATTAATTGACTAAAATATGATATTATCAAAGCAATTTCAAAATATTCAAATGTTGAAAAATCAACTTCTTTATTACATATCCATAATACTATCTGATAAATCAATAATGCTAAAAATGTAACATCAATAGTATTGTATAAGATACTTTTTTCATCAAACTTATATATTGAAGCTGTAGTAGAAATCATAAAATCAGGATTTCCGACTAAACCATTATTCTTGTATTCCAAAATAATTGATAAACCGTATTTTTCTATTTTTTCGTTACTATTTGACATTACATAAACTATATATTTTTTTAGTAATCCATCCATACTCATATCACAAATATTCTCATTCAATTTTATATATAGCTCATTTGGTTTGTTATGGTGAACATTAAACTCTTTACCTAAATAATTGTCATCAGAAGAGGTTAAAACCTGTATTCTTTCACCTTTAATATTCGGTATTTTAAGATAACTTCCTTCAGGACAAATCAGTTTAATATACTTGTTATGAATCCTTTTTCTGATTTCTCGCTCTAATGGCATTTTTTCATTCAATCCAGATGGATTACACTCTATATGTCTCCAACTATTTCTTGTGCTTATGAACCATAGATTCTTTGCTTCTTTAGAAGTCATTTCTAAATATTCAACATTTAACATAACACAACTCCTCGTATAATATTTGTATAAGATCTTTATGATTTTATACATTTTTATTCTTTTAATCTTTTCTGTTTTCTTTCTTAAAAGGTCCTAGTGCTATAATAAAGATAGATATAGCTGAAGGAAAGTGCTTACCCTCCTTGCGGTCAGACCGCTATGAAAGCGTGCAATCCTGCTTATCATGTGTAATTCTTTACCCGGTTGTTGTTTGAATGTCCACTAACTCATTTAATCCATGTGGCCAGGAAATTCTTATGTGCGAGGCTGGAACTGTGTGATAAGGCTAGGACCTTTTTTATATCTAATTCATTCGATTGGTGGTGTATTAAATGTCACAAGAATTAACTACCTTATACATCGGTATCGATGTCTCAAAGGAATCTAACTTTGTGTATATTACTAACTTTAACCAATCTTTTAATCAATCATTCAACACGCTAAATAATGTTCATGGTGCTGAATTGATTGAAACAAAACTACTTGAAATACTTCATAATGTTGAGTACTCAAATATAATTTGTGTACTTGAATCTACTGGTATTTACTCTGCTCATATTGCGACATACTTATCTGCTTCTAAGAAACTCTTTCAATACAATGTTTTAGTCTATTGTATTAACCCTAAGATATCTAGAAACTATCGCGCTAGTTTCTCTGACATGGATAAGACAGACCCTAAAGATTCCTATATCCTTGCGGATATCGCTAGAGTTGGTAGAACCAAAACTCTTCATCCTTTCAAAGGATCACAGAAGTTAGCGCTTCAGCGCTTAACTCGTCATCGTGTTCACCTTGCTGAACTTCTTTCCAAAGAGAAAACATACGCTCTTACTAATATCTATTTAAAGTTTTCTGAATTCGGTAAAAAAGACTCTAAATTCTCTTCTGATAAATGGGGTAATACCGCCATATCTATTTTGGAAGAGTTCTCTTCACCTGAAGAAATCATTAAGACTTCTCTTGAAGATTTAGTTGCTTTTGTCATCAAAACTTCTAGAAATCGTTTTTCGAGTCCTACCGAAGTTGCTAAACTTATTAAGAAAGCTGCGAACGCTTCTTATCGTCTCGATAAAGTCGCTTACGAACCTATCAATCATGCTATTTCTTCAAGTTTGATTCTTATTCGTTGTTACGAAGATGAAATCAAGAAAATCAATAAAGCTATTGAATCTCTCATCAAAGATTTTGCTGATGATCAATATCTTTCTCTTAAATCAATTCCTGGTATTGGCATTGTGTATGCTTCTGGTATCATCTCTGAAATTGGCTCTGTTCATCAATTTAGAAATGAAGAAGCCCTTGCCAAATATGCTGGCATTACTTGGCGCAAAAATCAATCAGGTAACTTTGAAGCTGATACTACTAAAATGACCAAAACTGGTAATCATTATCTTCGTTACTATTTGATTGAAGCTGCTAATTCTGTTAAAAACTATGTTGGTACTTATAACGACTTCTATCACAAAAAATTTAATGAAGTTACTGTTCATCAACACAAACGCGCACTCGCACTCACTTCTCGTAAACTTGTTAAATTGATCTATGGATTATTGAGTAAAGGTCAACTTTATAATAAGAACTACTAACCGTTACCTATACTTCATAATCTACCTAACCTCGTTAGGTTTCTTAATTATGTCTAGTTATCAAACAACTAGTCTTTTTTATTGCTTTTATCTCTTGACATTCTTACCGGTTGCTTTATTATATTCTTAGTAACATTATATCATATTCTCATAATCAATTTTAAACCTATTCAAAACTGTGTATGCAATTATCAAGGCAACAGTTCCATCAATCCTTTTATATTTTGAATTCAGTTTTGATGGCTGTATATTACCATTTAAGTCTACTTTTGCTTGGGTATTCGCTAAACACCATTTTAATATTGGATGATTATTATAATTAACAAGATTATTCTTTAGATCAGCCTCTAACTGTTTCATCGGTTCTGAAAGGGTGTAAACTCCCTGCCTTACTTTTTCCATATTAAACCCGGTGTCTTCCATTTCTTTAACCCAATATTGTGAATTCCAAGGATCATAACCGACCCATAAAGGCCTTATTTGATATGTATGTATAATCTTCATAAACCATTGAGTTACCTGTGAGAAATCATTTTGATTTCCTTCTGTCAATGTAATCAAACCTTTTTTAACCCAAATATCATATGGTACATTATCTTCTGTTATTCTTTTAGTTAAAACTTCACTTGGCATAAAGAAGTGTGGAATTATGAATTTGGTTGAACTGTCTCTTTTTTGAACTATCAAGATAGCTGCAGTTAAATCAGTTGTTGATGATAAGTCAACCCCACCAATAGCATAACTATCTCTCAAGTCATTGATATCATACTTATCTTCATTACTTAACTCATTAAAAGTAAGCCATGAGCCCGAATCGGCTTGTTTGATATTAAAGTCTTTACATAACATAGTTACTCTTGTTGCTAGGTCATGTTTTGCTTTATTCATAACATCTTCTAAATAACTATTAAGCTTAATAGCTCCTAGACTTGGGTTTGATTTCTGCCAAGTGTTAGAATTTTCAAATATCTCATTAGTTGAGTCTTGAGTATATAGCCAAGGAAGAACTCTCTCATCTTCTATTTCTCCCTTAAGCATTTTTCTACAATACTCTAGTTTGTTATCAAGGAACCCACCAACAGTAGTTCCTTCAGTTGTGATTATAAATATCAAAGGTTCTTTCTTTGTTGATTGTGATTGTTTTATCGAATCATATACTTTTGAATCAGTCATTTCATGAACTTCATCAATACAACCTACTTCGATATTATATCCATCTTTATTTCTAGATTGAGCTGATAGTTTCTTAATTTTATTCTTAGTCTTTGGAGAGTATATAAAGAAGATATTCTTCTTGCTTCTCTTTTCTTTAGATAAAGCAGGTGATTGCTCTCTCATATTGTTTATCTCTTCAAATAGGATGTTTGCTTGTTCAGTCGTATTTGAAGCGCATACAATATCAACACCACCTTTAGATAGAAAGAACTCAGCAAGATCTAAACCAGCAATAAAAGTTGTCTTACCATTTTTTCTTGCAATTAACAAAACCACTTCATTAAATCTTCTAAGTCCTGTTTCAGCCATTTTAAACCCATATGCTACTTGAATGATTACTTTTTCCCATAATTCTAGTTTGAAAGGCATGCCGTTAAAAGGTGATTTAGTATGCTTACAAAATGTCTCGATGAAATCAATCCTAAGTTTTCCTGGTTTTTCATCAAATTCATATCTTTCATTATCTAAATCATTTATAAGAATATCTACTTGTGTCTTAAGTTCTTCACCGACTATGATATTTCCTGATTCTATTTTTTTATGATACTCTATTAAATAATTCATTCACTTGCTTTCTTAATAAACTCATCAAAGGCATCATCCCCTTCATCAACATGAGTTCCTAGTATAGTATTCAAAGTTTTTATTACTGTACCATATGAGTTTACCATTTTAGTATAGTACTTAGCTGCTTCGGTTTGACGTTGAGCACCTTTACTGGATATTTGAACTGCTCCATACTTTGTTATTTGTTCTTGAAGTTTATCAAGTTCAACTTTCATAAATGCAGCTTGATATATTAAATTATCTACTAATTCTTTCTTTGTGTCATCAACCAAAGAAAAAAGCGATATTAATCGCTCATATTCTCGATGTAATTTACTCATATCTCACTTTATATTCATACAAGAATTATTAACTAAGAATTCTTTTAGTTTAGGGTTAACTTTAAATATTTTATTATCTATATAGTCTTGAAGATAAGATGCAACGATATATTGTGTTCCTTTTGGTGGAGTTAGTCCAGCATCAAGATAATCAACATAATCGGTGCTAGCTAAATATCCTGGTGATAAATAAAATGTTATAGTTAGAATGGTAGCAATAACTTTATTTAACTCTCTTTTCATATATCCTAAAAATATCATCATTTGCTTAACCTCGTGCACAGGATTATATTTAGTTATATATGAGATTCCGTTACTATGAGCAAAATTGTTTAACCCTTCATTCAACTTAAATAAATCACTAAGAATACTAGTACTCTTACTTAACTTCTTGATCTTATTATCTTTTTTTAAATATTTTATAGCGTTATGCGAATAAAAATCACTTAATTTATTGTTCGACCAATCAAATGCATTTTTAACATGAGCATTATACTTCTCAAGCTTCTCTTCTGTATTATATTCTTCTTCACTGGCTTTGCTGAGTTTTAAGAAATACACAAAAAGCAATAAATCATCTTTAAACTTCCTAAACAATGTCATTGCATCAGATACATTTAAAACTTCCACACAATTTCTAATACTATATAAAGTATTTCTAGAATTGTAAAGCATATGCCCTAAGTCAAGATGAGTTGTAGTTTTTGTGTTTTCTAAATAATCATTAAATATTTCTAAAATATTGTCCTCTGTGAACTTATCAAACGTTTTCACTGATTTAAAAGAATTAATCACTATGTAGAAGTTATTAACAAAAAAATTCATATTTTCAAATAATGAATAATAGTAATCTAAATCATTTAATAGCTCTTGATATTGTGTTTTAGATTTATAGAATCTTTTGATATCTTCATAATCATCATATTGGTCTTTATACATTTGCATACTCCTCATTATAATTTACAGTAATCAATTCTAAGTTTTCAAAATAATTGCCCTGCGTTCTTTGCACTGCTATGATTTTCTAGGACACATAGGTACCACCCTAGACATAAAAATAGCGACATGCAACTTTCCTTTGTTGCTTTTATTTTATCATTTATTTTCTTTTAAGTAAATCCATTAATTGTTCGATATTCAACCGGGGTTAAATAATCTAATCGATAAGCTACTCTATGGTTATTGAAGTAATCAATGTATAATTCGATAGCTGTATTGATGTCTTTAAAATCATGAAGTTTGATATAGTGTTTTAAGTCCCCTTTGATCCATCCTATTAGTGATTCAATCACTGGGTTATCTGTTGGTGTTCCTGCTCTTGACATAGAACGAGATATAGGGTAATCCTTGTGTGCTTTTTCAAACTTCTTAGATGCATATACAATTCCTTGATCACTATGTAAGATGGTATGATCGTCACCATATCCTCTTTCTTCTTTTATACGCAAGAAATCTTGTAAGCTTTTCAAATGATTCATAACTCCATTCCCATGTTTAGAATTCGCACAATCATGACCTACTATTTCATTGTTAAAGACATCAATATGTAAGTTCAAATCATACTTTTTACCATCGTGTTTAAGTAGAGTTGTAT